>Ga0075423_10000071_pt1 | contig 57687 bp, 52 predicted proteins | sample SoiMethybrSBSTD2_FD_80114 | JGI IMG/M metagenome (GOLD analysis project Ga0075423, IMG submission 80114) | Bulk soil microbial communities from a Populus tree surrounding site in Tennessee, USA - Soil MetaG P. TD hybrid SBSTD2 | ecosystem: Environmental > Terrestrial > Soil > Tree plantation... | reverse complement strand
GCGCAGCGCCGCTCAGGCGATGGCGATGGTCGATTGGATGGCTGTCACTGTCGCGTATGGAACAGCGCGAGGCGATTCGGGCGCCATCCTCGATCACCACCTGTTGGTTCACCACGAAGCCGACATCGGAGCCGATGGTGACTTTATTTCCGATGATGAGCTTCGGGTTATCGTGGGTTCGGCCACTGAAGATTCCGATCTTTCCACTGATGGAAACGTCGTCTCCGATTTGGATATGCGTGTGGCCCTGGACGTCGGGTAGCGACCACAGGAACAGTCTGCCGCCGACCTGGTCACAGCGGCCCCGAAACAGTGGCTCCGCGTAGAACAGAATGTAGAGCCGACGCCAGGTTCGCGCGATGATCCAGTGGAACAAATAGATTGCTCTGAACACAGGCCTGGAGAATTGTGGTACATGAATGTGAAGCCTAAGCAGCCCAACCAGAATTTTCTTTACGAAAGCGTAACCCGGGGTTTCGGCGCGCCTGATGCTAAGAAGCAATCCGGCCATACTGTAACCTCCGGAGTCGAATCAGGTGAGGTTCGGCTAGGGAGCTTAGCAGCGGTTACTGCGACGCGCAAGGACAAAGGCATCCGCAATAATTAACCTGAGTGGGAAGCCGGAGCTACTTTGGTCGCGCGGGATTAACGATTGCGATCATGCGGATTTTGGAGTGTACGAGGCGTTCGTCCGATGTGATCAGGGTAGGTCGAAGACCTTGGCGGATACAATCAGGAATCGGCCACGCGAGGGATGTTGCCGAGAGATCAGCGCTGCAGCAGGCTTTCCAAGGTTTCGAAGAAGCCGGGATATGAAATCGCGGCTGATTCGGCGCGTCGGATGTGGGTTTCACCATCTGCCCGCAGCGCAGCTACGGCAAATGCCATGGCGATTCGGTGATCACCAAAGGAATCGATTTCTGCTCCGTGGAGCCGTTGGCCACCTGGAATGTGCAGACCATCCTCCCGCTCGTCCACTTCTGCACCCATCGCGCGCAGGTTTGCGGCCACGGAAGCGACGCGATCCGACTCTTTCAGTCGCAACTCGCGGGCGTCGTGGATTTCGATCCCCTGTTTGGTATAGGGGGCGATCGCCGCAAGCACGGGAAGCTCGTCAATGAGGGCCGCGGTATCGGCACCGGCGATGGTGCCTCTTGTGAGAGTTCGGCCTTCCACCTGAACCGTACCGCGCAATTCCCCGTGCTGCTCGGTCATTTTGAGGACCGAAATGCCAAGGCCCATCGCAATGAGGACGTCCAGCAAGCGCGCCCGAGTGGGATTCATCAGCAGGTCGGTGATCAACAGCTGGGAACCGGGAAATAGGGCAACGGCGCACATGAAAAATGCAGCGCTGGAAAGGTCGCCGGGGATGGTAGTTTCGATGGCATGCAGTTCCTGATTTCCCTCAATACGAATGCTCTTGCTCTGCGTTTTTAATTTTGCGCCGAACGCCCGCAGAGCAATTTCGGTGTGGTCGCGGGTGGGGATGGGTTCGGAGACAGAGGTTTCGCCCTTGGCGAACAAGCCGGCGAAGAGCACTGCCGTTTTCACCTGCGCACTGGCGATGGGCATTTCATACTTTATGGATTTAAGGTGCGCGCCAGTGATGCGTAGAGGAGGCCGTTGTCCGTTGTGCGCGTGAATCGTTGCTCCCATGGTTTCGAGCGGGGTGATGATGCGGGCCATCGGGCGACGGGAGAGCGACTCGTCGCCAATCAATTCGCTGGTAAAGTCCTGGCCGGCGAGGATGCCGCTCAGCATACGCATCGTGGAACCGGAGTTGCCGCAATCGAGGGGGGATGCGGGCGCTTGAAGGTGGGGGCCGCATCCATGGATCGTGATGGTACTGCCGTCGCGGTCGCAACGAACCCTTAACTTTTCCAAGCAGGCGAGAGTGCTGGTACAGTCGGCGCCAGTGGAGAAATTCTCCAGGCGTGTTGTCCCCTTCGCGATAGCTCCGAGCATCGCGTATCGGTGAGAGATGGACTTGTCCCCGGGAAGACGGAGAGAGCCGGAAATGCTCTTTGCAGGATAAATGAGGATGGTTCGCATTGTTGATTGTTGATGTTGATTGTTGATTCGTTGATTTTGGATTTTTGATTGGCCACCAATTTTGGTGAGAGCTCTTCACTCAACAATCAAAAATCATCAATCAACAACTTTAGATAAGTGCCTGAGCTTCGGCTTGGGCCTCTTTCAGGATATCGGGCGGCACTTCCTTGATTTTGAGGTTGAACTCGAACATAGGCGTCTCGCTACCTCTACCCCAGCGATAAACCTCCCAATGGGCGCGAATAAACTTCACGTCAGGGTGGGACGTGAGATCCAGCAGCAAGGGGTGGTCCGCACGATAGAACTTCTGGGGGAAGCTTGCGATTGGTTTCGGAGTCCAGGTTGTGCCGTCCGCAGAACCGTGGATGCTGACGTCGATCGATTCCTGCTCGACGATGTTGGTGATATTCAGGGTCAGCAGGAATACGCGGTGGGAAGCACTGCTGAGGTCTAGAGCCGGGCCGTCGCCTTTGGCGTTGACCACTGTTTTCTCTGGAAGCAGAAAACTATCGATCATAGCGAGGAGAATTTTAGCAAAGGCAACAGCTTAAACCGCAAAGATCGCAAAGGCCTCGCAAAGGGCACAAACCCATGAACCAGCAGCGCTTCAATTCCACCGTTTCAAGCCGACTTTCGCGGATCTTTTTCGCAATCGAGGAATTGCCGCAGCAATGGTCCAACCTGTGCGGGTTGCTCCCAGGCGGCGAAATGGCCTGCACGCTGGATCACTTTCAGGGTGCTGCCTGGGATGTGCTGGCGCATCAGTTCCCCTTCGGGTGGGCCGGTGAGGGTGTCTTCGTCGCCGGTGATGAGCAGCGTGGGAACGTCGATTGTTTTGAGAATCGGCACCGAATCGCGACGTTCGGACATGCCGCGCTGCACTTGGGCAACATCTTCGGCGGACATCTTCCGCATCATACGCAGTGCGCCTTCTACCAGGTCGGGGCGCGTTTCGCGCGTGGTCTTTCCCAGCAGGCGAGACAGCATGCTTTCGAAGAACGGCTCGGTGCCGCCTTCGAGGACATCGTCAGCGGCCTTGAGACGTCCCGCTCTCGCATCCTGTGTGTCTGCTTGCGCCTTGGTATTGCACAGGGCGAGGGCAGCCACGCGTCCGCGAAAACGCTGCCAGAACTCGAACAGAATGTAGCCGCCGATGGAGACTCCCACGAATAGTGCGCGACCAACGCGCGCGTGATCGAGGACACGCACAAGGTCCCTGGCGTGTTTCTCCATTGTCGCGGCGCCTTCCCCGATCCCCGAATCGCCGTGGCCACGCAGATCGGGGAGGATCAGGCGGTAGCGCGAAAGCAATGATTGGGCGGCTGGAATCCAGAACTCGTGATGCAGTGGGAATGGATGGAGAAGCACTGCGGGAGGACCATTGCCCAATACCTCGTACGCGATCTCCGCGTCACCACTGGTGATGCGTTCCATAGCGCAGGATTTAGTCCCACCGAAGCGGAATTAAGAGGTCGCCTGCTGACCGGCGGGCTGAGGAGCAACTTCGGGTTCTTCCGGCATGACGATCCAGGCGATCGGATAGGAAAGTAAACCGACGCCGGTCATGACGCCCACAAGCAGCCAGACGAGGCGGACCACAGTGACGTCGAGGTCTAAATATTCCGCGAAGCCGGCGCAGACTCCAGCGATCTTTCTTCCGGCGCGGGGCCTGATCAACTTCTTGCGGGCCAGGACTCCACCCACTCGGGTCCCGCAGTAGGCGCAGTGGTTGGCATCATCCTGAATGACCTTGCCACAGTAGTTGCAGTACATAACTGCCTCCTGCAGTTATGATACGCCGCGGGAGGGCAAGTAGTTCCCTTTCTGATTCCGATGTAGAAAGTGCCTGTACTGCATACTTTGTCATCTCCGCTCAGGACAGGTGATGGGTTTTACTGCCGGTACGCGTCTTTTATGCGTTTGCGCGCGGTTTCGGCGGGTGGTGTGCTGGAGTTAAGGGCGACTACGGCCTGGTACTTGGTAAGCGCGAGATCGCGTTTCTGCAAGAGGTCGTACATTTCGCCGGCGCCGAGATTGGCTCTCTGCAGAGCCTCAGGATCGGCGTTCTGAACCTGGCTCACTTGTTCGTAAGCGGCGGCTGCGCCGGAATAATCTTTTTTGCTACGCAGCAGGTCGCCCAGGCTAAGCGAGGCAATTTCGTAGTGCAGCCCGGGATATTTTCCTTCGCGGCCCGTCTGCCAAATCTTTCGGTACACGGCTTCGGCTTCGTGCTCTCGTCCCGCGGCGCGCAGCAGGTTGCCTTCTTCGAGAGCAATCAGGACGTCCTGGGAATAGCGGAGAACCAGTTCGCGGGCGATCTTAAGCGCTTCATCATAGCGGTGTTCGCGCCGCAAAAATAGAACCAGCACGATCTTGGCATCGATGCTGGTTTCGCCGTTTCCCGCAGCACAATCCTGCAGGTATTTCAGTCCTTTTTCTTTATGGCCGCTAAGACCAACCATAGAAGCAGCAACCTTTGCTGCCCAGGGCAGGCTGCCGATCACGTAATTGTGGGCGCCCACGATCAGTTTGGCCTGGACATCCTCGGGAGCAAGTTCGAGCACGCGTTCGTGGTCGTGGCGAGCGCCGACAGCGTTGCGCAGCGCCGAAAACCAGGCTCGCTCGACTAAGGCGACGTAGGTGGAGAAAAGGCCACGCGTGACTCCTCTCGCGTATAGCGCATCAACATCGTTCGGATTGGCCTTCAGGCGTTTCTCTTCCAACGCGAGCGCGCGATGCGCGAGATCCTTGATCCTTTGTTGTGCCTTGGGATCTGCCGGACGATGCGCCGCGTGGATGAAGCTGTCGTTGGCGTATTCCCCGGTATTGAGCGCACCCATGCGATAGAGTTCGCGGAACAGAACAGCAGATAAAAGATGATTCACCGCGAATGGGTCCTCGGAGTGCCGTTGCAGAATCTGGTCAAACTCCTGCACCGCGCGGTCGTAATCAAGGTTGTAGAAGTGATTGAACGCGGTCAGATTCAGGGGATCGTGAGGGCGGTAAGACAGAGCCTCGGATTTATCCGCTGCCTGCTGTGCGGGTGCGAGGAATGTCGCCAGCAGCAGAAAAAGAGAGAAGCGCAGGGCGCGGAGCAGAACAGACAATTGTGATCGCCTTGAAGTGAGCTTTCGCCCAGTGTAACCGAAGTGGTAGTGAAGGCAGCGAATCACGACAGTTACGTATAGAAATGATTGATGACTGGTAAGGTCAATATACAATTCATATAGGTGTATCTTTGCTCAGCTACAGGGTAATTCTTGCTCGCCGGCGCCATGCAATTGCCCGGAATCGTGGCGCAAACAGTCGGAAATCAATTGTTTATGCGATGCCATATTTTGGTCCTTAGTTTGCGTGTAGTAGTCGTGAGCTAGTGTATGTCGGAAGTGGTGCCCAACACGCCGCAGGAATTTTGGCGGCCTCCCGTGGCGCAACCAGCGGTGGCCTCAGGCATGACTGAGGTATGCCAGGGTTGCGGTACCGAATTCATGGTGGGGGCGCGTTTCTGCCACCTTTGTGGTACATCTCGCGCAGCGCTGGCGCGGCGGTCGGCGCGATGGACTCGCTACCTGGAGTTTCACCACATCCGGGAGGGACTCGCGCTATCGACGGGATCACTCGTGGCCTTTTTCGTGGGTGTGGGGTGTGTTCTGGCTGCGGTTGCGGTGTGGATCGTCTACAGCGTTCAGACGATCAACGACCTCTGGGCTGTTCAACTGTACCGAATGCAGTGGCTGGTTGCGGCGGTCGCGGCGTTTGCAGCGGGCGTTTTGCTGAAGAAGTCTCCCCAATCGAAGGACTGAGTCCTCCTGCTTTAAGTAAGCTGACCTGTTAGTCCATCTCTATTTTCATTTTGGGCCTGGAGCCCTGCGCAGAAATGCAGTGGCCTAGTTCACAGGTTCCGGGTCTGCTATTACGACTCGCCTCTGCTGATACATGCGGTACAAGTGATGTACGGGGCCAATGCCGCGGCCAACGGCGTGGGCCTTGGCGATTGCTGCGGAAACGTAAGCCTTAGCCAACAGAACTGCTTCGGGCAAACCGCGATCCTGTGCCAGATGACACGCCATGGCTGTTGCGAAAGCACAGCCCGTTCCGTGGGTAGAGTTGGAGGTCTGGCGATCGGATTTGAAGACTTCCTGCTGGACTCCTCGTTTGTTAGTGAAGCTCAGAAGGTCGGTGGCTTTTTGAAGATCGCCGCCGGTCACGACCACAGCGGCGGCGCCCATGGCATGGAGCTTTCGAGCGGCGGCACGCATTTCCTCGAGGTTGGTGACAGGCAGACCGGTTAGAGCGGAAGCTTCTTCCCGGTTCGGGGTGACGACCGAGGCAAGTGGGAGCAACTTCTCCAAAAGGATGGCTGGGCCGCTATCCTCCAGCAACTGCGCCCCGGAGGAAGACTTTAGAGTTGGATCCAGCACTACATTTGGTAGTCCCCGCTCGTGGACAAACTCGGCGACTGCTTTAACGACGGCGCGGGAGCCTAGCATTCCGATTCGGACCGCCGCGATCTCCAGATCGGAAGTTAGCTCTTCCAGGGTCTCGGTAAGGAAAGACGGGGATAGCGGTTCGACGCGCCGGACGCCCGAGGTCGACTGGACTGTAAGAGCTGTGATACAGGCCACCCCATAGCAGCCGTGGGCAGCAATGGTCTTGATATCGGCCGTAACTCCAGCCCCCGACGACGGGTCGAAGCCAGCAATCGTCAGGATGATCGGGGGAGACGGCATATGGGCAATGTACCGGAAATTGGAGGTGGCGCAAATCTCATTCTGAGCAACCGGGAATTCGGGCCAACTGCCAGCACAGCCGCAACTTGCAAGGTAACTTGTAAAAATTGAGCTAAGTAGCTGAAAACATTGGAGTGTAATTATTTCAGCACCAGGCAGTACTCGATTATTTACTTATTGGTAAACACATAAAGCGGTCATTCGGCAAGCGTTTGTGTGCAGTAACCAAGATTCACAGCAAGTTACGTGAAAAATCTATTACCACTTTATTACCAAAATACAGAGATTTCCTCATTGACAGCCTCCGGGGACGCCGCTACCATCTCCGAATCCTAGGCGAAGGGGCAGGAGCAAGACTTTTAGAGATGCGAGGTGACTGAATGCGGAGATCTATTGCTCATGGCTTGGCGGCCGTTTTACTGGTCGTCAGCCTGGGGGCAGCTCAGGGGCCGAACAGCTCAGAGTCCCGAAGTAACGTACCCCAGAAGTCAAGGGTCACTGGCGTCAAGAAGGAACGGGCCAAGCCATATCAGGTTGGGACAGCCTCTTGGTATGGAGACTATTTTCAAGGCAAACCCACAGCCAGTGGCGAGCCTTACGACATGTACGACCTGACAGCGGCGCACCCCACGCTGCCGCTGGGAACCTATGTGCGGGTGACGAACCTGCGCAACGGTCGAGCAGTTGTTGTGCGGGTGAATGATCGAGGCCCGGTTGTGCCCGGGCGGATTATTGACGTTTCGTACAGCACTGCCTGCGTGCTCCAGTTCAAGGCCGAAGGTCTGCAGCGAGTTCGACTGGATGTTGTGCAGCCGAGAATCGTCGCCATCGAGGGTATGTAATTTACTAGTAGCCTGCCGACCCAAAAGCTTTTAAACTCCCCTTGAATGTTCGATCCGCGGCAACACTTGATTGTCGCTTTGGATGTTTCGTCCGCGGCCGCTGCCAAGAAAATTGTTGCGGCGGTCGGAGACTGCGCCTCCACTTTCAAAGTGGGCTTGCAGCTCTACACGGCGGCCGGACCGGAGATCGTGCGTGATCTGGTCAGTTCCGGGCACAAGGTTTTTCTCGATCTGAAATATCACGACATCCCCAACACGGTTGCCAACGCGGTTCGCGAGGCTGCGCAGCTCGGCGTTGGCATGCTGACCGTGCATGCCGCCGCGGGGGGAAGGGTGTTGCGGGCTGCAGTGGAGGCGGCGAGGAGAGTCAGTCCTGATCTGCTGGTGCTTGCGGTTACTGTGCTCACCAGCATGGAGGATCGGGATCTGGAAAACGTTGGAGTCCGTGGGCGAGTTTTGGACCAGGTGCTCCGGCTCGGAGCGCTGGCGCTTTCGGATGGCTGCGACGGCCTGGTGACCTCTGCCCGCGAAACCGCAGGGCTTCGCAGTGAGTTGGGCAGCGACTTCGTAATTGTGAATCCGGGAGTCCGGCCGGTCGGTTTCGACCACGGAGACCAGGCAAGGGTGGTGACCCCTGCGGAAGCCGTCGCCGCCGGGGCAAGTTACATTGTGGTGGGACGGCCGATCACTGCCGCTCCCGATCCTGCCGCAGCGGCGAAAGCAATTCTCGAGCAGATGAGTCTGGCAGTAGGCGTGTGAAGGCCTCTCCGGCTGATTACCTGCCGGGCGGAAAAATCGTGCCTTGTGAGTAGGATAAGCCAACGCTTTAGATTTAGCTACTGAGAAGTATCAGCAAACCATTCCAGTTACTGTCATCTCGCTTGAGTTCTTACCAAGGTCTCACTCCCCAAGTCCTCACTTCGTGAATGAGTGCAATGGCGAACCTGCAACAGCCTCACTTTTGCACCTCATAAACCAGCGACACGATTCCTGAGCGGCAGACCTTATGCTACGACAACCTCAACTTGGCTTGCTGCGCAGGAGACGGCAGTAGCTTGACGCCTCCGCCTAACAACACTGGAAGGACGCTCACCCCAACCGTATTCACCTCGCGCATTGGCAGCAGAAAACGAAAGAGTTCGCCGCCACCAAACAACCATTTATCTTTTCCGCGCTGTGCACGCAACACCTGCATCTGATCTTGATTCAACTCGGAGATGATAGCTATTTCTGGGTGGTCTGACGGTCGCAGCGTACGAGAGACAACGACCGTCTTCATTCCGTGTATGACTCCCCTCCCTAGTCTCGCAATCGCAGTTTCATAAGTGCGGCGCCCCATCAGCAAGGGGTCGAACTGTGCCCAAAACTCACCGAAATTGATCTCAGGGTCAATGACAATCCAGTCCGCCTCACCGTTAGGCCCGAAGATGTGGCCATCTAGACTCATTGCGACCGCATAGCGAACTCTCCTCAAAGCTGCTCCTCTTTAGAATGGACTCGATTGGCATAGAAAGCCCCTTAGTTAAGTTAGGAGAAAACGAGCTGAGACACAGCCCCCGCATGCCAAAATTCCTACCATCAGGCGTTTGTGCTCAGGGCTGGATTCTGTGGTTGTTGAAATTCCGAACTCTAAGGACAGTTACGCGGGCTTAGGCGCTGAGGTTCGCAATTCGAATCTTGCGCAGCCTGCTAGAGCTTCTCGTAGAACTCACAGGCCGAGCATGAGATAAAAACTCCCCCTGGAACTCCGCGCTCGCGGTCTTTGACGCGCTTAACGATGCGGGTAGGCTTGCCGCATTTGGGACAGTCAGTGCTTTTGGAAGTGTCCATCACTTTTTTGCGGTCTGCAGTTTTTGCAACTTTGGCCATCTTGTCTCCAATTTAGGAAGTTCTGAATGCCAATTACATCGCGGAAAGAACGTTTCGAGCGCGACGAAGCCTTCTACTTCAGTGTGTCGCTCTGCGAAACTACGGGGCATTCCTTCAAAATCTGGTAACCGCAAAGGGCGCGAAGAACTGCCGCAAAGCGCGCAAAGACACGGCGAATAACGATCCCCTGATCTAGTTTTCGCAAACTCTCTTCCGCTTTGAATGATTTTAGCGTAGCACTGCTGGCATTGTCGCGCGCTGACCGGCATGTCGAGGCGGAGTTGCAACCGCCATTCTACTTGGGGACGACAGAGGACGCATTGAGGGCAAACGGCTGGGCCATGAGCTAATCAGTTCGACTCCGAGGAAGTCCTGCCATTTGCGGATTCAAGAACTCCGTCGGGTAAAGGGGATTGCATGTCTAAATTGCTTTTCTGCAAAGCCATCGCCCCGCCACCGCATAGGGCTTAGTCTTCTGGGCGGGAATCTTGGCGATCACCTTCTCATTTCCGATCGCTTTATTGTCTGAAACTTCTTCTTCAGCGATCTTCTTTACTACTTCGAGAGGAATCTGCTCGAAATGCGTTTTCGACTTTCGCATGGCAATTTGCTCCTGGCTCACCCCCCAAAGACACTAGCAGGTTAGAAGTTATGCGGGTCATATCTTTTGGCGATCGCCCTCCGCGTTTAGTGGGGCTAAGTTGCTCAATTTTCGAAAGTTGCACTTGCTTTTACGAGCGATAAGGGTGCGGCGTCGGGACGACAGCGCACCCCTGCTTAACGGATCGATTTTATACTTGCGAATGTCCTTACGATATCGTACAATTTGTGTAAGGTTAGTTTAACGTTTGTGTGTCGACAAAGGATGGCCGAATGAGTCCTCGAACGCATGATGCACCCATGAACTTCAAGACGATGGCGCAGTCCGATGTTCCCCAAGGCCGGAACGGAAAGCACAAGCAGATTGTCACGAAAATTATTTCGGATCTCGCTCAGGTGCCGGACGGTGTTGCGCTCAAAGTGCCCTTAGCGGCGTTGGCTGAAGGCAAGGAAAAGGTAAGGTCGGCCTTGAATCGTGCAACTCGGAAAGCAGGGCGCAAGGTTGCTACCGCAATCGATGCCACCTTCTTATACGTGTGGAACGCAAAGTGAACGGCATTTTCTAGCTTGCAGCCAGCTGTTTGTTAAGGCTTTCGTACACTCCGTGGAGGTGAATGTGAGTGCTTCTACTGACAATTCCAGTGTTCAGTTGATCTCGTCGCTTGCGCAAACGCCCCGCCCTGACCGGGACAGACATTTCGTTCAGCTATATTCCGACGATGCTCGTCTTCTGGATGGGTTGAGCCAATTCATCGGAGGGGCTGTTGCCATGGGCGACGGCGCGGTCGTCATTGCTACCAAGGCGCACCAGGATGGGCTTGCGCAGCGACTGAAAGCGCGAGGCATGGACACGGCAAAGGCGATCAGGCAAGGGCGTTATGTCCTGCTGGATGCGCAGGAAACTCTCACCAGACTCATGCTAAATGACACGGTCGATGAAGCCCGTTTCAGCAATGTTCTTGGCGACGTTTTGACCCGAGTCGGAAACGCTACTGATGGCAAGGGCTCCCGGGTTGCCGTATTTGGAGAAATGGTCGCGCTGTTATGGGCTGAGGGAAAAAGTCTGGAGGCTCTGCGGGTCGAGGATCTCTGGAATAAGTTAGCCCAAACACATTCTTTTTCTCTTCTTTGTGCTTACCCGATCAGCGGATTTGACCATGAGAGACACATCGAGCCCTTCTTGAAAATGTGTGCGCAACACTCCAGCGTAGCTCCCAGCGAGAGTTATTTGGGGCTGAGCAGCGCGGAGGAACGGCTGCGCACCATTGCTCAACTGCAACAGACGGCGCAGGTACTCGAAAGCAAACTGAGCTTGCAGGAAAGCGAGGATCGATTCCGATTGCTCGTGGATGCGGTGCAGGATTACGCGATCTTCATGCTAGATCCTGATGGCTACGTCAGGAACTGGAATACCGGAGCGCAACGTATTAAGGGATACAAGAGCGCGGAAATCGTAGGGAAACACTTCTCCTGCTTCTACCCGGAAGAAGATTTGCGAAATGGCAAGCCACACTGGGAATTGGAGGTCGCCGCCGAGCAAGGGCGATTCGAGGATGAAGGCTGGCGCGTGCGTAAGGATGGTTCCAGGTTTTGGGCAAATGTGATCATCACGGCCATTAGAGATGAGTCCGGCAAACTGATCGGCTTTGGAAAAGTCACCCGCGATTTCACCGAAAGAATGCGGACGCAGAAGGCATTGCAAGAAGAAGTAGTTGCAAAGCGGGCGGTCGAGCTCCGCTTGCTGAGTTCAGAGAAGTCGCTGCGCCAACTGTCCCTCCACCTGCTGAGCACGCAGGACGAAGAAAGAAGGCGCCTCGGCAGGGATCTTCACGACAGTCTGGGGCAGTATCTTACGGCCCTGAGGATAAAGCTCGATCTGCTGGCATCCTCTCCCGGACGAAAGAATCGTGAGGAGAGGCGGGCGATCGCAGAGTGCATTCGTTTAGTGGAAGACTCCATTAAGGAAGTTCGCACTATTTCCTATCTCATGTATCCTCCCATGCTGGAAGAGATGGGGTTGCGATCAGCGATCCAATGGTACCTTGATGGATTTTCCACGCGGAGCGGGATCACCACGACGTTCGAGGCGGACGATAATTTTGGCCGGCTGCAGAGCGATGCCGAGGTGGCAATATTTCGAGTGCTGCAGGAAAGTCTCACCAATGTTCACCGTCATTCAGGAAGCCAGACTGCACACATCAGACTGTTACTGAAAGACGGATCGGCCACGCTGGAAGTGGCGGACCGAGGCAAAGGAATTCCGCCAGAACTCCTGGAACAATCTGGCCGAGAGTGGATGGGCGCACTAGGAGTTGGGTTGCGAGGCATGAATGAACGCATGCGGCAGCTGGGAGGCTCGCTTGAAGTAGTTTCGACCGAAAAAGGCACTACAGTGCGCGCCATCGTTCCAGTGGCAGAATATTCCTGGGCGCAAAAGAAATCAGCCTAGCGTTACTTTTTTCAATCCGATGAGCAGTTTGTTCGTTACAGATGCGTTCTGCCATCGGCTATTTCGCGACGGCACAGTCGACTGCGGGGTCTTGAGTGCCGTCGCAACTGTCCAACCGATGTTTGCGGTACTTAACTTTCTATTGCTCCGAGGGCACGGGCCGCTCCTTCGCTTTGTTCCTCACTCCATCCCGTGCGCGAGATATTCGAGTAAAGAAGTCCGGCGCAGATCGCTGAGGCAGTCAGCAACGCAAGTCCCAGCCAGAACGGCCCCAGCAGGACGCGCCCCAATCCGAATAACGCGAGGTACACCATGGCACAGCCCAGCGCCCACGAAACAAGATTACGTCCGAGGTCGCGCGTGGGGATGACCTCGGGCGCGAGCCGCGCCACCGGCTGCCATCCGCTGACGTGCGGCCGCACGCTGCGGTAAAACTTGAGCAGCATTTCCTGAGGCTCGGGCTGCGTGACAAAAGTCACGACCAGCCACACCAACGTGGTCATCGCGGTTGTGGCAATCGCAGTTTTCGCAAATACCACTGTGCTCGTTCCCGAAAATGGAGCGGCCCCGCGCAGCAGCACAGTCATCACCAGCGCAGTAGCCATGGCGGAGATTTCGCTCCACGCGTTGATTCTCCACCAGTACCAGCGCAGCAGGTACACGCCGCCAGTGCCGGCGCCGACTTCCAGCACGGCCTGCCATCCTGAACGGATATCTGCCAACAGCACGGAAACGAGTGCGGAGGCGATCACAAGCAGCACGGTCGCCAGGCGCGATATGTGCACGTAGTGGCGCTCCCCGGCATCAGGTTTGATGAAGCGCCGATAGAAATCTGCCACGAGATAGGACGCGCCCCAGTTCAGCTGCGTGGCTATCGTGGACATGAACGCCGCCATGAATCCCGCCACCACGATTCCTCGCAACGCCGGCGGCACATGCTGGCTGACGATCAGCATGTAGCCACTCTCAGGGTGCTCGAGATGTGGATACAAGACGACGGCAGCCAGCGCCGTCAGAATCCACGGCCAGGGGCGCACCGCATAATGCGCGATGTTGAACCACAACACAGAGAGCAGCCCATGCCGCTCATCCTTGGCGCTGAAGATTCGCTGCGCGATGTAGCCGCCGCCCCCGGGCTCGGCTCCGGGATACCACAGGGCCCACCACTGCAATCCGATATTCACTAAAAACGTGAGCACGGGAAGAACCCAGAGTCCTTCAGCCGAGATCGGCCGCGAGAAGTCCGGGAAAAACGAAGTCGCGTCGCCGGCGCTCGGGCCAGCGGCAGCGCGCATCTCGGCGAGGCGGGTGAGCAGCGTGTTCATTCCGCCTGTTGCCGATACCGCGTACCACGCAACGCCAATCACGATCGTCATCTTCAGGGCGAACTGGAAGAGATCCGTCCACAGCACACCCCAGAGGCCGCCGAGCGCGACATATATGCCGGTGAACGGAATCAGGAACAGTACGCAGATCGCAAGCGCCGTGCGGTCGGTCACACCCAACGTCGTTGCCACGATGCTGGTCATCGCCTTGGTCACCCAGCCGAGGATGAGGCAGTTCATCAGCAGGCCGAGGTAAACGGCACGGAAGCCGCGGAGAAACGCCGCCGGCTTCCCGGAGTAGCGCATCTCGGCGAATTGCACGTCGGTGAGCAGGCCGGAGCGGCGCCACAACCGGGCGAACAAAAAAACCGTCATCATTCCGGAGAGCAGAAACGCCCACCACAGCCAGTTCCCTGCTATCCCTTGCGTGTAGACCAGGCCGGTGACGACCAGCGGCGTGTCGGCTGCGAACGTCGTGGCAACCATCGAGGTTCCGGCGAGCCACCACGAGACATTGCGCCCGGAAACGAAGTAGTCGTCGACACTCTTGCCCGAGCGGCTGCGGAAGTAGAGGCCGAGAAAGAGGGTGACGCCGAGATAGGCGACGATCGCGGTCCAGTCCAGAACAGTGAAGTTCATGGCTGGAAAGCATACACGAGGTCAGGATTGGGGCGTATGCTTGCTTTTCGCCTTTAGCGGGGGCGCCCCATTTCTCGCGTTCTTTGCGAAAGGGTAGTAGTCCGTCTTGTGTGACATGTACTAATCTGAACGAATTGTCATCCTAAGTCCGAGTGGAGGATCTGGGCGGCCCGATTGGCGCGCGAGCGATAGCGAGCAACAAAGCGCCAAAGGGCCGCTTCCCTTGTACGGCAATACCATTACCCACGTGGGGACTGCCGCACCCGCGAGCCCGCCCGTTTTGCTGAGCACAGCGAAGGGGAAGTCGGAGGGTCGCCCGAGCGAAGCACGGCTTAAGCTTCGTGTCAGAGCATAGTTTCAGCCGTGCCAAAGTAATAACGAGATCTCGCGTGTGCCTCCCCCAAATCGCTTGACACGGAACCAATCGCAGCATAAAAGGATTCGCCCCTCACCGCCAACCCCATGATTCCAAAAGACCAGGGGAGGGGTATATACCTCAATTCAGGGGGGAAGCTCGCCAAGCTTCGCTCGGCCGGACGGCCGAGGGCGGCTGTCCGCACAAGGGCTTGCCGGTGCAAAATTACTCGCTCGCGGGGTCGTGGGCGGCGCCGGAGAAGTACAGTTCAGCGACGTGGTCAGCGATTTTGCCGGGGTCGGCTTCGGCAAGATTGGCGAGGACGACTACCGTTAGTTTGTCGTCGACGTAGCGGGCGATGTGGGTTTTGAATCCCTGCCAGGCGCCGCCGTGGCCGATGACGCGGTGTCCGTGCTTTTCTGCAATAAACCAGCCAAAGCCGTAGTGGTCGGAGTTGGGCTTGCCGTTGTTCAGTTTGGCGGGAGTCCACATCTGGTCGAGGCTGGAGCGCTTGAGGATTTTTTCAGTGTAGAGAGCGGCGTCCCACTTGGCGAGATCGAGGATGGAGAAATAGAGGCTGCCGTCGGCGGTGGTGTTGAGGGCGGGCGCGACCCACTCCTGGTTTTTGAGATCGCCTTTCACGAGGCGGTAGCCGGCGCCGCGGTTGGGAATGATGTCGGCTTCGCTGATGATGCGCGTGGTGGACATGCGGAGCGGGAGGAAGATGCGCTCGTGGAGGAAGTCTCCGTAGAACTTTCCGGTGACGCGGTGGATCATGATGCCGAGGGTGGCGTATCCGAGATTGCTGTAGCTCCACCTGGAGCCGGGCGGGAAGGCGAGCGGGATGCCTTCGATGATTTTCAGGATTTCGTCTTCGGTGTAGTCCTTGCGGAAGTCGAAGTCTTTGGGATAGTCGGTGAAGCCGGCGGTGTGGCTCAGCAGGTGACGGATGGTGACAGGCTTCCAGGCGGCGGGAGCGTCTTTGAAATATTTGGTGATGGAGTCGTCGAGGTTGATTTTGCCTTCTTCAACCAGCAGCATGATACCGGTGGCGGTGAACTGCTTGCCCATGGAACCGGACTGGAAGATGGTTTCCGGCTTGACCGGGACCTGCAGCTCCACGTTAGAGAATCCGAAGCCCTGGGTACGGATCGGCTTGCCGTCGCGGGATACGAGGAGGGCGACGCCGGGGATGTGCTGGCGCTGCATTTCGGACGCGAGGTATTGGGCGACGGGGTCGGGGGGGTTGGGTTCCTGGTCGGCAGAGATCCCCATCACAATCAGAGCGGCACAAACAGCAGGGACGATGCGGTTCTGTTTCAAAGTTCGCATGTCATTCAAATGTAACAGTGGCAGAAATGCATATATCCCCTTCCGCCTCGCTACACTCAGCGTCAGGATGACAAGGCCCTTAAGCTTGCTTAACTACCCGGTATACGCCAGCTCCACCACAGTGCAATCGTCGCTCAAGGGGTTGCCGCCGCAGAAGTCGGCGACGGCGGCGAAGATGCCTTCGAGAGTCGCGCCCTTAGCCGCAGCGGCTTCGAGGCGGTGATCCTCGAAGAAGTCGCCGCGGGCGTTTTCGGCCTCGGTGACGCCGTCGGTGACCAGGATGAGGCGATCGCCGGGATGCAAATTGGAGTGATCGCTTTCGTAGGTGGCGTCGCGAAGCAGGCCTACGGGCAGATTTCCATGGCGAGGGCGGATGACTTCGCGGTTGCAGACTAACAGTGGCGGCACGTGGCCGCAGTTCACGTATTCCAGTTCTCCGTCGCGCTGGATGCGGGCGATGATCATGGTGGCGTACTTCTCGCCGATGTGTTTGTGGGTGAAGAAGCGATTGGCAGCGGTCACGATTTCTGTCAGCGGCATGCCGGCGGCCAGCTGGGAATAAATCATTCCCTGGAGGGTGTTGGCGAGCAGGGCGGCGGAGACTCCTTTTCCACTCACGTCGGCGAGCACGACCGCCAGGCCATGGTCTGTGATGACGGCATCGAAGAAGTCGCCGCCGATTTCTTTACAGGAAAGATTCCTGCCCTTGACGTGGGCGAAAGGAACATCAGGGATGGCGACGGCCATCAGGCCTTGCTGGATTGAGGCCGCGATGGAGAGTTCCTGCTGGTAGCGCCGGGCTGCTTCTTCGGCTTGCACGAGACGCGCATTCTCGATGAGCGATGCTGCCTCGGTCGCGATCGCACGCAAAATGTCATTGCTGACGCTTGAGATATCGCGCGAGGCGAAACGCGAATCCACGTAGAGCGCGCCCATGACCTCGCCTGAGTTTTGGGCGGGAGCAGAAGCTCCCTCGCCACGAGTGGCTTGTACCTGTGGCTTGCGGAGCGGAATACAGATTACGGTGCGAAGGTCGTAGGCAACGATGCTGTGGCGGCCGGCGAGGTCGAGAGAGCGGCTGGTATCGGTGAGGACGAATTCGGAGTTGGACTTGAGCGCGTCCTCGAGAATGGAGTGCGACATGGTTTTGTCGTCCAGCAGCGGCTCGCCTTTGGAGTTGCGGCCGGCGGCGAGGCGCAGGTTGCCATCGTCGCCTTTCATGAAGACGTAACCGCGCTCGGCGCGGGTGAGCTTCAGGGTTGCGTCCAGCAGAGTGACAAGAATTTCATCGAGCACGCCGGTGGTGTTGAGTTTGCGCGCGGCTTCCAGAAAGAGCGTGAGTTTTTCAAGGTCGGTGGTTTCGGTGGAGATATGAATGCCGGAAATCTGGCTCAGGAATTCACGCGCGGTGTTGGAAGTGGCGTGGTGCGGGTGGAAGATGACGTAGGCGACGTCGCGAACACCAAATTCGACGCGGTCGTTGCGCTCCAGATTTTTGCGCTGAACCCGCTCACCGTTGACGAATGTTCCATGTTTACTGCCCTGGTCAATGACGAAGAATTCTCCGTTTTCGGCCGCGATCAGGGCATGGTCGCGAGAAACGCGGGGGTCAGCGATGACCAGGTCCTTGTCGACTTTCCTTCCGACGGTGAAGGGAGTGTGATCGAGATTGATGGTGCGCTGCTCGTTGCCCTGAACGAAGACGAGTGTCGGGAAGATACCCGATCCTGGAGACGAGGCTGAGCCGGTTATAGGATGCAAGGCCATGTGGCGCGCGCCAAGGTTCCTGAGCGTCCTAATAATGACAGGATCAAAGGCCGGAGAAAAGGGCCTCCAGAGTGCATTTTGCTTTTCTTAAAACTCCCCAAGTTCAACAGCTTCAGGCGGCGCCGGCCCGCAAAGCTGCGACTGCCTGCTCCTCACTTTCGTAGACCTGGAACACTGTAGCCAGCTTGGTAGTCTGCAATACATCTCTCATCCGGTGGCCGAGGCCGGTGAGCTTGATGTCAGCGCCCTTGGCGCGGGCGGCGGAGTAGACGCCAACTAAAGTCCCGAGGCCGCCGCTATCCATGTAAGTTACTGCCGAAAGATTGAGGACGATTCGTGGTGAAGAATTCAGAATTTCTTTGAGGGTATCGCGTAAGGTGTTGGCTTCATCTCCGAACATGATGCGGCCGCGGGGGGAGACCACGGGGACACCATCAATCTGATGTTGCTCTATTTTAAGGTTCATTCAATCCTCGGAACGTCGATTCGGAGAACGGGGGCAGCGAGGAGCGTTCGGGGTAGCGTATCGCGGGAACGGGCCGGATGCAAGCAGTGGCGGGTGTGACAAGATCTTAAACCGCAAAGCAGAACGGCGAAGGGGCCGGACATACTGAGATTGCAATTCATGGGCACGTGAACTGTTAATGTTATTGACGCGATGATGCGGGGCGAAATCAGGCGGTTTTTGTTCTTTGGCCTGGTGCTCGTAGCGGTGTGGTTCGTCACCGGATGGAATGCGGTAGGCGGTGTAACGGATTTCGCGGCGTATTGGACGGCGGGCCGGCAAGTGCTGGCGCATCAGAATCCGTATGCGCAGGGACCAGTGTTGGAGATGGAAAGGCAGCTTGGGTTCAAGGAACCTCTGCCGCTGATCATGCGCAATCCGCCGTGGGCTGCTCCTTTCATTCTTCCGCTCGGACTCCTCCAATATTCCACGGCACAACGGGCATGGTTGGTTATGCAGCTCGTCATGATGGTGGTATCGGTTCACCTGTTGTGGAAGATCTATGCGAAGCAGGAGCGGGGGTTTTGGGTTCCGTGGGTGGTAACAGCCACATTTGTTCCTTTGGCGGCGGTGCTTGCCGTGGGGCAGATCGGACCTGTGATTTTGCTGGGAATCAGCGTGTTTCTATTCGCCCAGGAGCGCGGGTGGGATGGGCTTGCGGGCGCATCGGCGTTGCTGTTAGCGATCAAGCCACATGTAGTGTTCTTGTTCTGGCCGGCAATGTTGATCTGGGGCGTTTGGAACCGGCGCTGGCGATTGTTGCTGGCGTTCGGCGTGAGTCTACTTTTGGCAAGCGCCATTGCTGTGGCGTTTGACCGCCGAATTTTCAGCGAGTATCAGGGGCTTTGGAGAGAGACGGCGATCGTATGGAGTGAAACTCCGACGATCGGAGGAGTGCTGTGCCGGCTGCTTGGTCCAGGACGAAGCTGGATGGCTTGGCTGCCCGCAATTTTCGTGGGCATATGGTTCGTGGTTCGCTGGATTCGAGCACGCGGGAATTGGCGTTGGCGAGAGGAGATGCCGTGGTTGCTTGTAATTTCTGTGGCGGCTAGTCCGTATGCGTGGTTCTTCGATCAGGTGGTGTTGTTAGCGGCGTTGCTGCCGGTTGCGGCGCTGCTTGTTTCCGGCTCGGTGCGAAATGTTCTATGGGCGGCAGTGGCTTACCTGGGAATCAATGCAGCGACCCTTGCGCTGATTTTGGAGCAGCACAGGACATTCTGGTATGTGTGGACCGCACCAGCATGGTTGTTGTTCTATAAGTGGTTGAATTCGCGAATTCCTGCCGCCAAATTTTCGCCGTGAAACACCGGTTGCGCCGTTCTGGTTCAGGTTGTATTCTCAGCGGCACTATTCCATTTCCTTTGCGGTCTCCCCAATGAATTCACGAACGCTTGCTTTTGCCTTGGCTGCGGCGGTTCTGGTGACAACCTCATTTGTTCTGGGCAGGGCGGCGCGGCGTGGACGTCCTTTCTTCAGTGTCAGCCCAAGCGGAGATGAACCTTGGTCTCTGACGCGACTTTTGCTCGCCAGTTTTCTGACCTTGTTCGCAGAACTCGCATTCATTCGGTGGATCGCGGTTGAGTTTCGGGTCTTCGCCTACTTCAAAAATCTGGCGCTGCTGCTTTGCTTCGTGGGATTCGGACTGGGATGTGCTTTGGCGCGCAAACCTGTGCGCTGGCGGGTTGGCATTACGGCGCTGTTTGGGTTGCTGCTGGTCATCCGGTTGCCGTGGGAGAAAGGAGTTCTGGAGGGACTGTCCCAGAACCTGGGAGGGGCCGCGGACGTGGAGATCTGGGCGACGGGGAACGCCTGGCACTGGGCGCGATTTTTAAGCGCAGCCATGCTGGCGGCGATTCTGTTCTTGTTCCTGGTCTGGATTTTTGTTCCGCTAGGTCAGATTGTCAGCCGACAGATGGACTTGGCAAAGCGACCTCTTTCGGCGTATTCGTGGAATTTGTTCGGCAGCCTGGCGGGAATTCTGATTTTTCTGCTGGTAAGCCGTCTCATGCTGCCGCCTGCGTTCTGGCTGGGAGCCGTTCTGCTGGGTTTTGCCATACTCCAGGAAAACATTCAGGACCGCAAGCTGGTGCTGGCCTTACTGGTGCCCTTGGTCTTGTTGCTGCACGATGCGTCTGATCGCGACCACTTCAGCATCTGGACACCATACCAGCAGATCTCGTATTCGCGTTATTACGCGCCGAACGGAGACTTTGTCCGCGGCTATATGTGGGTTAACCATACCGGGTACCAGCAGATCGTGAATCTCTCGGAGGATTTTCTCGAGCGGCATTCCGGGCTCCTGAAAGAAGCGGTAGATGAAAATCCTTACAACGTACCGTTTCGTTTCGCCAAGCTCTCGCCTACTGTGCTGATCGTTGGCTCGGGTACGGGCACCGATGTGGCTGCGGCGCTGCGTCACAACAGTTCTCTGGTGGATGCTGTAGATATTGATCCTGCCATCGTGGCGCTGGGACGGCGTGAGCATCCCGAACATCCTTACGATTCTCCCAAAGTTCTGGTGCATGTAACCGATGCACGGGCGTTTCTTAAGCGGAGTCCGCGTCACTACGACTTGGCTCTGTTCGGGTTATTGGATTCGCATACTCAGTTCTCAGACTACTCGAATATGCGCATTGATAATTTTGTGTACACGGAGGAGTCGTTTCAAGAAGCGAAAAACCGTTTGAATCCCGACGGTGTGCTGTTTGTGAAGTTCCAGATTAATCATGCGTGGATGGCAACTCGCATCGCCGAAATGCTGCAGCAAACATTTGGCAAGGCTCCGATGGTGTTTATGGGAGACTCCAGTTATTCGTCGCCGGCCACGTGTTTTGTGATCTCGCCGTCGCGGCGGGTTGAAGAAGCTTTGGCTTCGGATAACCGGCTGGCGCGGTTCGTGCAGCAGAATGCGCTCAACCCGCTTGCCGAGGGCCATCTGCCAATCACGACCGACGACTGGCCATACCTTTATCAGAAAGGGCGCTGGATCCCCCGCACCTATTTTTCTCTGGGAGTTCTGGTAATGCTGGTTGGGCTGGGCCTCTACCTGCAGATTCCAGAAGCACGACGTCATCCGCCTTCATTGTTTTTCTTTAGTATGGGAGCTGGATTTCTGCTTCTCGAGACCCAGGTGATCAGCCGTCTGGCCCTGTATTTCGGGACCACGTGGCAAGTGAACGGGATTGTGATCGCAGCGCTGCTGACGGCGTTGCTGGGCGCGAATATGTTAATCGAGCGCAGAGGGGACTCGATCCCACGCCCGTGGATCGTGACAGGGCTGCTGGCGGGTCTCGTGCTCGCATACTGGGCACCTGTGACGCGGCTGCCTGCTTCCCCTGCGCTGATTGGCACGCTGATGGCCGGTGTGTTCGCAGTGCCGGTATTTTTCGCCGGGATGTTGTTTGCTTTGGAATTCCGCACTGTCGATTCGCCAAGCGTTGCTCTGGGCGCGAATATGCTTGGCGCAGTGGTGGGCGGTTTGTTGGAGAATCTCTCGTTGTTAACGGGAATGCGTGCGCTGCTGCTGGTCACGATGGCACTTTACTGTCTTGCCGGGATTGGGCTGTGGCAGGGGCGGAAGGCGCCTGCAATTGTAGGAAAGGCAGTAGCTGCTTAAGCCAGAGCCGACGGAGGCTCGGCCTCTTGACGCATTCCTCTCCGCCAAGCTTCTGACGCGAGCGGAGCCAATAACCCCAGCACGACTAGGGGTACAGCGATGCTGGTCCAGAGCGGGACGGCCCAGGCTTTTTGAACGGTTGATGGCGGCAGAAAGATGGAGGCGAGCATTAGGAAGAAGGAACTCAGCCAGGGCCAGCTGACTAAGACGACCATCAGAATGCAGAACGCGCGCGACCAGATACTTTTCTTCCATAGTTGATTCCAGGCGCTACAAATCAGAAACACACCCGGCAGCAACAAGATCTGGTTATACGGAGCATTCGTGGGCGCAATCAGCAGGGTGAGCGTGAGCGTGAAAGCTGTGACCAGCTGAAACGGGAAAGAATGCACAGCGCTATGCCGACATCGCCAGCCAACGGCGATAGTTGCTGCAAGCACCATTATCGTGAGTAGCGTGGCGACCCTGGGGGTCGTCATGACTTCAAGCGGAGAGCGGTTCTCGGTATAGCGGCGATATGCGGCTACGGCATTGACAAAACGCCCGATCCAGCCGGGCAAAACATATTCACCTGCGCCAACCAAGAGCAGCATGCCCAAGGCAAATCCCCAGAACAGGGTTCGCCTTTCGTGACAGCGGCTAACTGACCACAAGAGCAACCACGTGACGAGAAGTAGTACCAACTGCGGCTTGATGGTTGCGACTGCGAGCAGGAAACCGGCTGCGAACAACTGTCCCGTGGCTAGCAGGGCGGCAGCAGCGGCGATGATGCCGGCAACCAGCAGGCTGAGCTGTTGCAGCTTGATCCCTTGCACCACGGCGAAGCTGCTGATCGTCAACACAATGATGACAGTTAACATCGTCCGAGAGAGAGGCCAGCGAAGGAAGTGAACCCAGCAGAGGACGCTTAAGGCGGTCAGGATGCCCAGCGTGCATGCGACGGCAATCCGAACATCCTCGAACTTTAGGTTTGCAGTCGGGGCCAGAAAGAACGCCACATAGACTGGATAGGCGAAACGCTGCTCATCTTTGGGATCATCCGACCGGTTGGGATCGAGAGCGCGGCCGTAGTATCCGATCTGGATGTCGTGGGTGACTTCGGGGCTGTAGGGGTCGCGGTGATGCAGCAGCAGTTCGCGGGTGCCGAGCCACCGAGGGTAGAGGTCGGAGAGCACTCCGCGCGGGCGACCGTGGGCGGCGGCATCGGCGATCTGATACGGAATCAGGATGCGTTGAACGTAGAACCACACGCTACTTGCCATTACCAGAGATAGCAGCAGCGCGGCCTGGGGCTTTCTCCACAGCAAGCGGTCCAGCAGCTTTCGACCACGCCATGTTACAACTTGTGCGGAAGAAATTGGCTTGCGATTGCGAATCTTCATTTCCGCTCTGATCGGATTGGCAACTGGGATGTTCTGCTGGTTCTTGATGGTGCATTTCCAGCAGGATGCCGCCGATTTTCGTTGGGCAATCCGCGCGGCCCGGTACTTGTTGGCGCGGCAGAATCCTTACGACACGCCGCTAGAGCAGTATCCCATGACCGCGGCCCTCGTCGGCTTGCCGTTTGTGTGGATGCGGCCGGAAGTGGCAGCTGGTGTTTTTTGGGGGATCAGCTCGGCGCTACTGTCTTTCGGATTGACGCGGCATGGGTATCAACGGCTGCTTGTGTTCCTTGCTTATCCGTACTGGGCGGGAATTTTGACCGTGCAGTGGTCGCCGTTGATCGCGGCGAGCGCATTCTTTCCGCTGCTCTTGCCGGCAACCATGGCGAAGCCGCAAATCGGGCTGCCGGTGGCGCTGACGCACTTGAGCCGGCGGGGAGTGGTAGCTTGCCTGGCCTTCGGATTGGTGAGCCTGATCCTAATGCCAAGGTGGCCGTGGCTTTGGATGAAGCAGTTGGGCCATTATCAGCACTTCATCCCCTTGCTGGTCTTGCCTGGGCCTTTGCTGCTGCTGGCGCTGTGGCGCTATCGCGATCGTGATGCGTGGTTGTTGCTGTTGGCGTCGGTCATGCCTCAGAGGTGGTTCTTCGACAGCTTTACCTTGTGGCTCATTCCGAAGTCACGAAGAGAGTTGGTGCTGACTGCAGCACTTAGCTGGGGAGCGGGAATCTGGCGGTGGTATCACGTGCCACATACGTACACGGCGGTGGGGCGGTGGGCGGTGGTGTTCATTTTCTTGCCAATGCTGGGGATGGTGCTATGGCGGGAACACCGAACACCTTCTGCTGAGGTGACGGATCATTCTGACGCTGCACGACTAGGAAGCTGACTTGTTCGACTCCCGCGGAGCGGATGTTCTCGAGCAGTGCCGCGACCGTCCGCTAATAGACGCGGGCGTCGGCTTTTATATAAACCCTTCTTTCCGGGCCGGAAGTCGAGCATTGGCGAATCCTGGCGGGCAGCTCAGCCGGGTCGGTCCAATCGTTGCGGAAGAAAACCTTGCCGTCGCGGACAACCGAGACCAGCATTGCGTCGTCCCTGTTGGCGCGTCTCAGCTCCCGACGGATCACGATTATGCGGCTCGACCCGCGAATATCAGGCTGATCAACCGTCGAAAAAACTACCTCGATCGCTACCAGCTCTACCTTCGAAAGCAAACAACTATGAACCCAACATCAACCCCAACAACCCGGGATAGATAAAGGGATTGACAGTTCACTCCATATCAGGATTGCGGCAAGCGCGCTGAGGTCTACGCGGCGGATGAATTCCGTCGAGGGTAGGTTTCGTCGCTACACTTGCCATGGATAAGACTCCAGGCGGTTGAGTTTTGTTGCTCGGAACATAGGATTGTGGTCAGAGCGGCGGGGCTAACGCTCGGCGATATTGATTGTCTTCCCGGTTCTGGCCGATTCCCGTGCGGCGTCGAGGATGCGGGTTACGGTGATGTTGGTATCGAGCGCCGAGGGTCCGGTGGGCTTGATCTTTCCCGTAACCACTGCGATCAGGTACGAGATGGAATCGTTGTAGGGTGCGGACAGCGGTGGGGCGGCTTGCTGCTGCGGCTGGTCTTCTCCCTGGCGACGCAGGCGAAGGCCGTCGCGGCGCACTGTGATCGCCTCGCCGGTCTCGCCGAAGACTTCCATGTCCTTGCGGTCGAAGGGCCAGTTCCAGGACGCCTGGATGATGGCTTGCGCCCGGGGATAGGTGAGGATGATGGTGGCTTCGTCATCGACTCGCGGGTAGGTTTGAGGTTTGATTTGCTGTGTGACGGCGGTGACGGTGAGCGGGACAACGCCGTTCATGAGCCATGTCATGAGGTCGGCACCGTAGCAGCCGAAATCGAACAGCGCTCCCGCACCATTGCGCGCCGGGTCGGTTAACCACGCGAGAAACTCCGGCTCGACGCCGATCTCCTTTGGTCCACGATGGCCATCGTGGACCACAACTTTGCGGATTTCGCCGAGTGCGCCGCTGCGAACCAGGTCATATACAGCTGCGTTGCTGGGATACCAAGTGGTTTCGTAGTTCACAAGCACGGGGACTTTTGCGGAGTCGGCGGCGCGCTGCATGGCGAGCGCGTCTTCCAGGCTGACGGCCAGGGGTTTTTCCATCATGACTGCGACGCGGTGGCGGGCGGCGATTTCCACGATGCGCCGGTGGTCGCGCGTGTCGCTATATATGAGCACCGCTTGCGGCTGCGCTTGTGCCAGCATCGTTTCCACATCGTTGTAGAGCAATTGGGGATCGAGCTTGAAGTGCTCGGCATAGCGGTGCGCGAGTTGCTGGTCCGGTTCGGCGATCCCGACGATTGCGATGTCGCTGCGCTGGAGGGCTGAAGCGAGGAATCCAGAAACGTGCCCGTGCACCAGTCCGGCGATCGAGACACGCAAAGGTTGGCCGGCGGAGGCACGGGAGGATTGTGTCTGTGATGCAGAGACTAATCCGAGGAAGATGCCTGAGAACACGATGATGGGTATGAATTGACGCATGAAAGCCTTCTGTGTGTGGTGGTTTCGTCGGCATGGACTCGACGATGGTGGTCCAGAATACAACTAAATGGCGGTCCAGTCGGAGGCGATCGAGGATCGCTACACAGAATCCGCGGCTCGTGTGGTCATCACATCTCGGCTCCGTTTACGAACGATTATCCACGCGGCTACGATCAGGGGCAAAGCCATCAGGCTGTATCGGTCGCTGTGCAGGGCCAGGAACATGTGAAGAGGCGTAAGGAAGAGCACGGCAAAGGGTGCGAAGAGCGCGACCCATCTGCGATTGAGACCGGTTTGTTGCAGGCTGTAGTTTATGAGCAAAGCCATGGGCAAGAGCAGAAGGCTTAGATCGTAAGCGAAAGCATGGTAGCCAACCAGAATGGTTGTAATCATGGCAAGTGAGAAACCCAGATCGAAGTTACGTCCTCGCCATTTCGATGCAGCGAGGATGATCAGTCCTATAGAAATCAGCGCGACCAGAAGGTCTCGGGCGGGTTTCGATAATGCCCGGTCAAGAACAGTGTCCATTAGTCCTCGCAGGTTGGGCATGCCGACGGGAACGGCGGTCATACGCTGTGCCATCGTCTGCTCGACGTGCCAGACGTAGGCTGGGTAGCTGAGAGCTTGGTTCCAGCCCATAATGAAGATCGAAACCACCACCAGGGCAAGTGCGACAGAAAGGAAGCCAAGGATCGCACGTCTTTTTTTCAGCAGAAACAGGATCAGTACGAAGGGCACAACAAGATGGAAGCGGAAGAGGCCGAATCCCAGCCAGCAGCCGGCGGAAAAATCGGCTTCCTTCTTCAGGCAAACATATGCCAGCGCGAACAGCAGGGCGAGACCGACGATGTCTTGTCCCTGCAAGAAGGCGATGAAGACGGGGAAGAAGGCAAGAGCAATAAAAACGCAGAGGGGAGCAGGGACCGGTCGAAGGATGGGCAGGTATGGTCGCAGGAGAAGCGGCAGCCAACAGAGAATCAGAAGATTAATCGTATTCCATAGCAGGTAGGCGCTGAAATAGGGAAGATAGGTAAAAGGGACGAACAGGAGCGCTTCGAAGGGCGGATGGTTGTATGGCAACGGGCCCTGGCGAATGCTGACGCCGGCGGCGAATTCCTGCTGGATGCGGTATTGGGTGGCTTCGTCGTAAAGTTTCGCGGCAAGGCCTTCGCGAAGGATTTTTCCTGCTGAGTAGAAGATGGTGAAGTCTGGATAGCCTTTGCGGATGAGGTCTCTGGAGTTCCACGCCATAGAAACATGGATTGCGAGCATCGCGGCGAGCAGGAAAAGGGCGAAGGTTTTTGAGTTGTGGGGTTTCATTTTCTGAGGCGAGCGTTTTCCTCGACACGAGGTGGCGCCATTGCGGTTAAGCAAGCGTGTGTTGCGCAGCTGTTACGCACCGCGTATGACAACTTAACTGTCGTCCTTGCGGGACTCGTCATTTTCTGCTTCTACCCAGGGCTGAGCCCTGGCCTAAATCTATGCCCCTAACGGGGCTGGAAACGGGCGACTCATTCCACATCGTTGAATCCAAAATGGATCTCACGCAGCGGCTGAAAAACACTCTCCGTCCAACGAGCTCTCGTGGCCTGCTCCGTGGCTTCTAAACCGACCAACTGTCGCAGAGAGTGAGACCAGATTCTATACTGATGCTCCTGCGATATGAGCAAGGTCAGTGTGGCCGCGCTCCTAAAAACTCGACCAACCTTTGTTTTGGTGCTGGCGCTGGGGCTATTCGCGATGGCGGCGCGAGGGATGTTAGACCCGGACATCTGGTGGCATCTGCGCACGGGCCAGCTCATTCTCGAAAACCATCATTTGTTCCACGCCGATCCTTATTCATTCACGCGACTTGGGCAACCGTGGGTGAATCATGAATGGCTGTTCGCCGTGCTCGCCTTCGCGCTTTATCGCCTTGCGGGCGCCGGTGCATTGATCTCGCTATTCGCCTTAATTACTGCAACTACATTTCTGCTCGTTTTTTCCCGCTGTCCAGGGAAGCCGTACGTGGCTGGGGTGATGACGGTCTTGGGAGCTATTGCGTCGGTTTCGAGCTGGGGAGTGCGCCCGCAGATGGTTTCCTTGCTGCTCGCGGCCATAGTCTTATTTCTTCTCGACCGATCTGAGCGGCAGGCCAGGCTTCTATGGTGGCTGGTTCCGCTCACTGTGGTCTGGGTGAACCTACATGCGGGATTTGCACTGGGAATTGCTCTGATAGCTCTGTTTCTGGTGGGGAGCGCGCTGGATTTTGTGTTTCATCTCGGAGATCAGCCGCAATCTGCACAGCATCTGCGCAGGCTGCTGCTCGTCCTAGTTGCGTGTTGTGGTGTAGTTCGGATCAATCCTTATGGGGCGCAGATGTATGTCTATCCCTTGCAGACTTTGCGCTCTCCCGGAATGCAACGGTTCATTCAGGAATGGTTTTCGCCGGACTTCCATGATCCGAAATATCTGCCTTTGGTTCTCATGATCCTGGGAATTCTCGCGGGGGTCGCCAGCTCTCCCAAGCGGCTTACTGCCCGAGAACTCATGCTCCTTCTGCCAACCATGGCGGCGGCATTATGGTCGGTCCGACACATACCAGTATTTGGGGTGGTCGCGGTACCTGTACTCGCCGGGTTCATAGAAGCCTGGCTCCGCCTGGGCCGTGTGAGACTGCTCCAGACTACGGACAGACCATTGCCGCGATCGGCAGCGCTGGTCAATGTGCTTCTGATTGTTGCGGTTGCGGGGTTTGCTGTCGTGCGGGTCTGGTGGGTTTTGCAACAACAGTCGGTGGCGGAGGCGCGGCAGTTCCCTGCCGCGGCGGTCTCTTTTCTTGTCAAAGACCGGCCACCCCAACCGCTGATGAACCATTACAGCTGGGGAGGCTATTTGATCTGGAGGCTGTACCCGGATTATCGCGTGTACATAGATGGGAGAGCCGACGTTTACGGGGATAATTTCATGTCCGAGTTCGCTTCAGCCTATTATGTGAGCAACGACTGGCGGAGGCCGCTTCAAGAGTGGGCTGTGCGCACCGTCGTTCTGCCGCGCGATGCGCCATTAATCACAGCTCTGCGCTCCAGTCCGGAATGGAAACAGATCTACACAGATGCCCAAGTCGCGGTTTTGACGAGGGTACTAGGCTCCCCCTAACTGCCTCATAACAAGCCAATTGCAAAAACCGTCAGCCTTTGGCTGTTTAGCCTTTGGCAAATTATCGGTAGCGCGCTACCAGATGGTACTGTCTTTTGACCTCCGCCTCATTTGTGGGGCACCAAACGGCAGAATCTCAGGTAAAATGCAATAAATTGTCGTTTGGTCATAACAGCGGCGGTTTGCGGCGTATTATTGGTGCAAAGGAGTTGGTCTTTTTGCCCGCCGCGCAAAGTCTTGATTCACAAAAATAAGCTGCAATGAAGATGGCATAGTTTCCACACAGTGAAGGTGGCCGACGACTGCATTCCTTGGGAGGTCTAGAATGAGCAAATTGTTTAGATTGTGGCGAGAGGAAGAGGGACAGGACATCGCTGAATACGCGGTGATGCTGGCTGTGATTCTGGTGATCGTCGTCGGCACCATCCGTCTGATTGGAACCAACGCCAACAACGTATTCTCTTCGGTAGCCAGTTCAGTCCAGTAGCAGTGATCAACCGGGAGGGAACGCTTATCCGGCCAACAGTTTGCGGTTTCAAAAAAATTGGAGCACTGCTCGAAAGTAAGCGCTGGGGGTCTTAACGGTGGGTGGCGCTGCGGTTTGTCAGGCGGAATTGGCGTTAGTTCCACGCAAAACATATGTTGCTGCCGCACTTGTTGCGGGTTGTGCAGGGGCGTATGGGTGTGCACATTCGCGGCCCTGAGGAGAAGTAATGAACCGAACTCGGCTCATGATGATCGGATTTGTTGCCCTCGCCTTGGGTGCATTCGTGAGTTTTGCGGTCTATCGCAATCTGCAGTCGAGGGGCTCCGGCGGCCAGCCCGGGGTTGAAGTAATCGTTGCGGCAAACAACATTCCGGTTGGCGCCAAGATTGAAGAAAAAGATCTCAGCATTGTTCGTTTTCCCGCGGAAGCTGTACCCGCGAACTGCCCGCGCTCGAGGGCCTCAGTGCTGGGCCGGGGTGTGATACTACCGATCTTTAAGGGTCAGGCCATTCTCTTCAATATGCTGGCCGGGCCGAACGCCGGGTCGGGATTGCCTGCATTGATACCGCCGGGGATGCGAGCGATGTCGGTGCGGGTAAACGAGGTGGTTGGTGTGGCGGGATTCGTGCAGCCAGGAACGAGGGTTGACGTGTTGGTGACAGGCACGCCGGGGGGTAGTGGTGAGGAAGAGCAGACTACAACTGTCCTGGAAAACATCGAAGTGATTGCCAGCGGCCAAAGGATGGAGCGGAGCCAGACGGGAGAAGCGCAAATCGCCCCGGTGATTACGCTGCTGGTTTCCCCAGATGATGCTCAGAGGCTTACGTTGGCTACGACGCACGGCAGAATTCAGCTCGCCTTGCGCAATCCTCTTGACGCCAAACCGCTGGATCTGCCGGCTACAAGAAGCGGTACGCTGTTCAAGGTGAGTGCAGCGCCGCCCAAGCCGGCTCCAGTTCGGCTGAGGCCAAAGCCGGTTTCTGCGAAACCCGAGGCGTCAACACCGAGTACGATCCAGGTGGAGGTTTATCGCGGTTCGAAGAAAGACGTGAAGAATTTTGATGAGAACAATAATGTGGTAATGGGCCCGCAAGGAAAGAAGTGAGGCTTCCGAGAATGTCGATCCGCTCTCGCCTTTGGGGTGAAATGCAATGAGCGCAGGCCGTGCGTTGAGAGCTGCTGCACTGGCTGTACTGATCGTCTTAGCTGCCTTCTTGTCGAGTGCGCAGGAGCAGCAGCAGCCTGCAACCGCCGCGCCGGATGCAGCACCGGCTCAGCAGCAGCCCGTCGGCGAAGCGCCCACTGGAGGCGCAGCGCCACAGGGAGCAGCCCAGGGCGCAGCGCCCCTGCGGGTCATGGTTGGCAAGTCGCTGCTAATCAACACCACCGAAAGGCTGCGTAGGATTTCGGTAACTGATGAGACAGTGGCCGACGCGAATGTGATTACTCCAACGCAGATATTGGTTCACGGGCGGTCGCCAGGTGAGGTTTCGCTCCTCATCTGGGACGAGCACGAGCGCTCGAGAAGCTTTGACCTGCGTGTGGACGTAGACGTCACCGCAGCAGCGGAGGAAGAAAAACGAGTGTTTCCGGAAGAGCAGATAACAGTGACGCCTTCGCGATCGGCAATCGTGCTTTCCGGGCATGTGTCCACGGAAGATACCGCCAAGCGGGCGGGAATGATCGCCGAAGCTTATTCCAAGAACGTGGTGAACGTTCTGACGTTTGGTCCAGTGGGCGCGCAGGAGGTGTTGCTGGAGGTTAAGTTCGCGGAGGTAGACCGGTCAGCGTTGACGCAGTTGGGAGTGAATGTATTCACGACCGGAGCGGGCAATCAGATTGGCACAACTACAACGGGCCAATTCGGAGGATTCGGGCAACAGCACGTAACAGATAGATTTCCCAGTCCGTCCGCACCGTTCACCTCCGATCTGACCCTCAATGATGTGCTGAACGTGTTTCTGTTCCGGCCCGACATTCACCTGGGCGCTGTGATCCGGGCCTTACAAACCAAGAATCTGTTGCAGATTCTTGCAGAACCGAATCTGATAGCGGTAAATGGAAAGGAAGCCAGTTTCCTGGCCGGCGGAGAATTTCCCTTCCCCATCGTTCAGCCCGGGCAGGGTTTTGCCTCGGTAACGATCTCATTCAAAGAATTTGGCGTGAAGCTTAAGTTCACGCCGGTGATCATGCCCAACGGAAACATTCATCTGAAGGTCGTGCCTGAGGTGAGCACGCTGGATTTCGCGAATTCGTTGACCATCTCCGGCTTCACAGTACCGGCGCTCAGCACGCGCCGGGCAGATACAGAATTCGAACTGCGCGACGGGCAGAGTTTCGTGATCGCCGGCCTGATGGACAATCGGGTTACGAACATCATGAACAAGATACCGGGACTGGGAGACATTCCGATTCTGGGCAATTTCTTCAAGAGCAAAAGCGCACAGAAGAGTAATTCGGAGTTGATGGTGCTTTGCACGGTGCGGCGGGTCGAGGCGAGTCAGCAAGCGCCGGAAGGGCCGAAGAATCCTAAGCCATTTTTGGACAAAGATAAATTCGACGGGGGAAAACCATCGGGCGGAAAGTAACTAAAGCATGGCGAGGCAGAGCAAAGTTAGATGAGCAGATTTTAGTCGGTGGGGTGGGATCATGCCCGAGCTTTCAGTCGTAATCGTTGCGCAAGATAGTGAACAGCGTGCGGTATTACAGGTGCTGGTAGACGGAACCAGCGTAGCGAAGGTTGTTCATACTTGCGCCAGCTATCCGGTGGCAGCTACCGATCCGGTGTTGCGTAGAATTCAGAGTGCGAACTCCGATGTAGTGCTGGTCGATATTCCTACCGACAATCCCACGCTTGCCTTGCGAGCACTCGAGCTGGTGCATCAGGAAGTGCCCAAGTCTGCGCTTTTTGCCATCGGCAGCATGTCGCAACCCCAGGTGATTGTCAGCGCGATGCGCTCGGGAGCGCGAGAGTTCATCGAACGACCGACGACTACAACCGATCTGCTCGAAGCGTTCGTACGCCTTACAACCGCGCAGAGGAAGACCGAGCGGGAAGGCCCCCGAGGAAAGGTCTTCACCGTGGTCAACGCCAAGGGAGGCAGCGGGGCGACCACCACTGCGGTCAATCTCGCGCTGGCGTTACAGGCCGCGCATGGACAGGTAATTTTGGTCGATCTCGCGCCGCTCGGCCACGCGTCTCTGCACATGAATCTGAAGCCGCTGTTCACGGTGATGGACGCGATCCGCAACTTGCATCGCCTGGACAGTTCGTTGCTCGAAAGCTTTGTGACGCGGCATAACAGTGGGTTGCAGTTGCTCGCCGGTCCGAATATGCCCGTGGTGACGGAGCCCTCAACTGCGGAGTTCGCCCGCTTGTTCGATCTCCTGGTCAATCATTTCCGCTATGTGGTGGTGGACGCTTCCACTCGCATGGATGCGACGACGCGGCTGGTGTGCAACCTGTCGGAGGCTGTCCTGCTCGTGGCACATGCGGACGTGGCCTCATTGTGGAGTGCTTCTCGCTTGCAACAGTACTTGGGAGAGACTGGGAGCCGCGAGCGCGTACAGTTGGTGCTGAACCGGTTCCGGAAAATAGCGGGATTCAGCGAGGCCGATGCGGAGTCGGCTGCCGGCATCAAGCTGCTTTGGAAAATTCCGAATCAGTATTTCGCGGTGTCCTCGGCGATTGATCGCGGCATCCCCCTGATGCAGCAGAACCACACCGAAATCGGACGGTCCTTCAACGGCCTGGCGGCACGTCTAACTGAGAATGATGTGGATGTGAAGCGTAAGGCCTGGTCGTTGTTCAAGACCGTTAGTTAGGTGCTGATTCTTAACCGGTTTTTGGTCGGATTGATTCATGGCAACGCAGACCTTCGAGCGAACTGAATACCAACAGGTAAAGGCGGATCTTCACCGCAAAATCCTGGATCGCCTGGATCTGGAGAAGCTAGGCCGGACCCAGAACGATACTGCTCGCGAAGAAGTGCTGGTGTTGATTCGCAACACCGTGAACAGCGAGGCAGTGCCTCTCAGCTTTGCGGAGCGCGAGCGGCTGGCGCGGGAGATTCTCGATGAGATCTTCGGGCTCGGTCCTCTGGAGCCGCTCCTCAAGGACCCCACCATTTCAGACATTCTGGTCAACCGTTTCAACAAGGTGTACGTGGAGCGCGCTGGCCGGCTGGAACCTACGGGCCTGAGTTTTAAAGATGATGCGCACCTGATGCAGATTATTGACCGCATCGTGTCCCGCGTCGGACGCCGGGTAGATGAGTCGTCTCCGATGGTGGATGCGCGGTTACAAGATGGTTCCCGTGTGAACGCCATTATTCCTCCGCTCGCGATTGACGGCCCATGCCTCTCGATTCGGCGTTTTGGAAGAGATCCGATTACGGCGCGGAACATGCTCGATAACAAGAGCCTGACGGAGCCGATGCTTGAGCTGCTTTCCGCCATGGTCAAGGGCCGGTTGAATCTGCTGATTTCGGGCGGAACGGGAGCAGGCAAGACCACTCTGCTGAATGTCCTCTCCGGCTACATTCCAAATTCAGAGCGGATAGTGACCATTGAAGACGCCGCTGAACTGCAGATGAAACAGGAGCACGTGGTGCGGCTGGAAACCCGGCCTCCCAATATTGAGGGCAAGGGGGCCATCCGGCAGCGGCAACTGGTGATCAACAGCTTGCGTATGCGGCCGGATCGCATTGTGGTCGGTGAGGTGCGTGGCGAAGAGGCGTTTGACATGTTGCAGGCGATGAACACGGGTCATGAGGGATCGTTGACCACGGTCCACGCGAACACCCAGCGCGATGCCCTGGCCCGAATCGAGAGCATGTTCTCCATGGCGAATCTGAATATTCCGGAGCGGGCTGTGCGCCAGCAGATCGCGTCGGCGATTCACGCCGTGGTGCAAATTGCGCGTCTCTCCGATGGAACACGAAAACTCGTGGGAATATCCGAGGTGACCGGAGTCGAGGGCGAAGTTATCTGTATGCAGGAGATTTTTCTCTTTGAGCGATACGGGATTGATGAGAGCGGTAAGGTGCGTGGGGTATTTCGCGCGTCCGGGATCCGGCCGAAGTTTGCGGATCGGCTGGCCACGGCGGGCTGCCGGCTGCGCGCCGCGCTGTTTGAATCGCGGATGGAGGTCTGACGGGAGACTATGACGCTCCTTATCGTCATCGGCGTGTTTGTGGTGGTCGCGCTGGCAGTGTTCGTCCTGTTTTCACTGATGGACCAGCGCCGGGCACGGGCACGACTGCTGCGTGAGCGCCTGGAGACTGCCGACAAACCAGCCGAACGCCGACCCGACGATGAGTTGGCGCTGGTGCGGGACGAGATGTTGAGTGAAATCCCCGCCATAGACAATCTACTGCGACGTTCCGAGAGGATTTCCAGGCTGCAGACTTCCCTTTCGCAAGCTGATCTGAACATTCGCGCGGGCAACGTCTTGCTCCTATGCGCTATGAGCGCAGCGGCCCTAGGAGCCTTCGTATTCCTCTGGAGCGGGTTTCCTCAAGCCTTCTGGTTAGGAGTAATCTTCGGGGCCATCATCCCGTACTCTTACGTTTCCTATCGCCGTAGCAAGAGGTTTCAGGAATTCGAAACGCTTTTTCCCCATGCCATTGACCAGGTGGCCCGGGCAGTACGCGCAGGACATGCATTTACGACCGCGCTGGAACTCATAGCCAATGACACTTCCGAGCCGGTTGCGTCTGAGTTCCGCAAATTGTTTGAAGAGCAAAAATTCGGGTTGCCGGTGCGGGATGCTCTCATGAATCTCACCGAGCGCGTGCCACTGGTAGACGTGAAGTTCTTCGTGACCGCGGTGATGTTGCAAAGGGAAACGGGCGGCAATCTGGCGGAGATTCTAGACAATCTCTCTTACGTGATTCGTGAGCGCTTCAAAATCCTGCGGCAGGTGCGGGTGTACACAGCACAGGGGCGGTTAACCATGATGCTGTTGATGGCGTTGCCGCCGATCATCGTGGTCACGATGAGAATGCTGAACCCCTCTTTCATCGAGCCTCTGTTTGCGGATCCGATCGGGCACGTACTGGTGGTGGCTGGTATCAGCCTGCAGACGGTGGGATACTTCGTGATCCGCAGAATTATTCAGATACAGGTCTAGGGAATGGCGCTGGCACTGGCAATTGTTTTGTTTCTGACCATCGCGCTGGTGATCTTCTCCTTTGGCGCAGCAGCCTATGCGCCGTCGTCTGTGCTGGGTTCGCGCTTGCGGACTCTGGCCGGCCACCGGGTTACGCCTCAGGAAAAACCTGCTCTTAGAGAACGCCTGGAACAGGCGCTGGATCCGCTGAGCAAAGCGCTTCCGCTCTCTCCCAGTGAAGTTTCCCGCACGCGAAAGTGGCTCATACAGGCCGGCTATCGTGAACAGCGGCATTTCACGATCTACCTGGGCTTGCGAGTATTACTCGCCCTGCTGGGGATGGTAGGGGTGGTGGCAGTCGAGGGCAAGTTCGATCTCCTCACCATGATCGGGGTCGGCGGGTTCGGGTTCTTCGTCCCACGATTCCTTCTCAAGCGGATGATAAGAGAGCGTCAGCGCCGCATTACCCTGGCTTTGCCGGATGCGCTCGATTTGACAGTCATCTGCGTGGAAGCGGGCCTGTCGCTCGACCAGGCATTGATGAGAGTCGGCGAGGACTTACATCATGCGCATCCGGAGTTGAGTGACGAGTTCCATTTAGTCAATCTCGAAATGCGCGCGGGCAAGCCGCGGGCCGAGGCATTGCGCAACCTTGTCGATCGCAGTGGAGTAGATGACATCCGCGACCTGGTGGGAGCCCTTGTACAGACCGACCGCTTCGGAACCAGCATCAGCCAGGCGCTGCGCGTTCATTCAGAATCGCTGCGCACCGAACGACGGCAGAGAGCTGAAGAGCAAGCGGCAAAGACCACCATCAAAATGGTCATCCCCCTGGTTATTTTCGTTCTGCCTTCGATCATCTTCGTGACGCTGGGGCCGGCGGTAGTGCAATTGATTCGGACACTGTTGCCCGCAACCGGCCATAGATGACGCCGGTAATGGAGTAATCCGGGAGTTGTGATGTCGGTATCGGGTCCCGTAGGATATGCTTTTAATCGAACACGGAAAACCTACCTAGCCACACAGTTGTCGGTTGCTGGTACGTACTGGTCCCGGCTGCGCGGCTTGATGTGCTCTAACGCCGTGAATTTCGGCACGGGACAGGGTCTCTGGATTGTTCCCTCCCGCGGAGTGCACACCCTGGCTATGCGTTTCCCGATCGACGTGGTGTACCTGAACGGGGAGAAAGTTGTCATTTATATGAAAGAGAACCTCAAACCCTGGCGAGTAGCACCGGTGCAGATGCGCACATCATCGGTACTCGAGTTGCCGGGCAACAGTCTTCGCCAAACGCAAACGCAGGTCGGCGATGAGATTGAAATTTCGGTCGGAGAAGTGCGCGAGGTAAACCAGCAGTGAACGAAGGCCCAAAACTTCTGGTGGAATGGTCGTCGCCGTGGCAGGAGTTCCGGACGGCGATCGGACCGGCATTCGCGCGGTCATCTCAACCTTTGGCGGGTGAAGCGCAAGTTGGACTCTTTCCTTATCGGGGAATGCTTATCTCGTGGGTGTTGGAAGCTGTGCTGCTGGTAGCCGTGATCGTGTTGCCGACGAAGCTTGCCAGCATGCGGCCGTATCAGCCGCCGGCGATACCGAAATACGATGTGATTTATTTCTCACCCGATGAACTTCCGCAGATCGAAGACGCAGGAGGAGCGGAGTCCGGCCCTTCGGGCCGTGGTGGCGGCCAGGAGGCTTTCCACCGCACGCAAAGCATTCGGGTAGCACGCGGCAGTGCGGTGCGGGATACGGTGGTCGATGCTCCGAAACTGGACTTGCCGCGCTCGGATTCCCCGGTAGCGAACCTGCTCGCTTTCAAGACGATTCCTGGGGCGGCGCCTGCCGAGGGCTTAAACTCATCTCAACGGGCACCGCAGCTAACCGCACTTGCCGTGGCTCCGTCCCCGGACGTAAAGCGGGATGACTTGCGTTCGATGCCCGCGCTGAACGCGAATGTAATCGCGCCTACTCCGGATATCCGGCGGGATCGGATGCAGGCTGCCCCGGCATTCAGCGCCACCGTGGTTCCGCCGACTCCCTCAAACCTGCAGCGCGATATCGACAGCATGCGCGCTCCGGGGTCGCGGCAGTTGGATGTGGTTCCACCACCGGTTTCGACTCCGGAGCGAAATAGTAATTTTAACGCGCGCCTTAGTTTGCCTGCAGCCAGCGTGGTCGCGCCGCCGCCTTCCTGGACACACGAAGTTGCGGCGCGCGGACCCGGTTCCGGGCCTGGCGAGTTGCAGAACCAGATAGTGCCGCCGCCGGTGCAGGTAGCCGGCTCGTCCAGAGAGCATCATGGCTTAGGAGGCATGGGCACCTCGGAAGTCGTGGCTCCTCCGGTGGATTTGGGGGGCTCGCTGCAACGTCAATCTGGCGGCGGGATGGGTGTCGGTTCCTCGGCTGTGGTTCCGCCCGCTCCCAGCACTTCGGGTGCGAGTGGAGCTATGGGTTCGGGACGAGGTAATCGCGGAGGTGGACTTGGCGGGCCATTTGACGTGGGAAGTGTTGCGGCGCCGCCAACGAGTGGCGGAAGCGGCGGTGGAACCGGTGTAGTGGTCTCCAGTCGGCCAGGATCAAAAGTTGGTGTGCCCGGCGGGGGGGCAGGAGCCCTGGCAATGTCTCCTACAGGCGGAGCCAAACCCGGCGCGGGCGGCGCAGGCGGAGGTACAGGAATTGGCCGCGGCAATGGACCGGGCAGCGGTTTTGACGGCGAAGGGCCGGGCGCCGGAAAAACAGGGAGTGGCCGCGGCTCTGACCCAATGGCGCGGGGTGGGGTCTCGCCTTATCCGGGACCGGGAGGCGCAGGCAGTGGAACAAATGGCACTCCGCCATTGGCTGGGGTTGCGGTAAAAGGCGGAAACAATATTGTGACGCTGCCCAGTTTCGATTCCAAGGGAAGTCAGGCTGGAGTTCCTGGAAAATCTTCCGTGCCGGCTGACCAGGGACCGGGAATTACGGTCGTGGCTACATCCCGTTCCGGCGGCGCCTTCAATTTCTACGGAGCCCTTAAGGGCGACAAGGTCTACACGATTTACATTGAGACAGCGCTCGGCACGGCAGTAATGCAAATTGCCGATCCGGCTTCTGCGGAGCACCCTTCTGCCGACGATCTCGAGATGCCGCGAGTGATCCACGCCGATGTTCCCCCAAGCCTGCCAAAGGCACGACTCGTGATTGCGTGCGTTCTGGATCGGTCAGGTTTGGTGCGGCGTCCGCAGGTACTTGAACCCGGTCCGGCAGTCATGACCAGCAAAGTTCTGGCCGCGCTGAACAGCTGGAAATTCCGGCCAGTCTTGCGGGGGGAACAGCCGGTGGAAGTGAACGCCATCCTAGGATTCAACATCGATACTAACGATCGGTTCTAGTTTCCCACCGACTTTACGCCGCCCGCTTTTTCTCTGCGGCCTTGGCTCCTTCTTTTCCTAGCGCAGTTCGAGTCGATTTAGGGAGATGCGAGATCGTCTTCTTCCTTTTCGCGGCCGCCGCAGCTTGCTTGGTGTTTCGTCGAGCTGTAGCGGTTTGCTTGGGGGCTTGCCATAGATTCGTCCCCCTTTGGCATTCAGATGGTGAGCAGAACGGTGCAGATGCCTTTCTATGCGATTAAGCCATCACAGCGGGACTGTGCGCCGAAAGAGAACGGCAACTTTATCTTCGTACTGGATGGTCCATCCCTGCGTTTCTCGGAGAATGTTCGCGAGAGAAGATTCTGTTGGAACTAGAACCCAGTTCACGCGTCTCGAGTTCAACATCGTGGCCCAATCCGGTGTGACGCGGATCGTTTTCAGGTAGTCCTTTAGGAATTCTGCGCCATAAAGGTCGTGACGGTCGTCGACGAAGACTTTGGTTTGGGGGTGAAGCCGATAAATCAGGTATCCGCCCCAGGAATCCAGACTGAAGATGGGTTCGCGAATGGCACGATTTTCGATCGCGCCGGCGGCCTGCATGGGAAAACGTTTGGCGTCGAAATGAGCGTCGATCAAATGTGTTGAGCCGAACCGGCCCTGATGTGCGCAAATCAGTAGGCCGAACGCTATGGCCGCCAGGGGACAAACGTGCCCGGCAAGACGCGATTCAAGATCACCGATTCGTGAGGTGAACGACGCGTAGCGCAGGAAAAAAGCCCGCGTTCGTGCTGGCGGTTCCGAATTGAGAGGTGCTGCCAGTGCCGCCTGGGACGAGGCGGGTGCGATGATCAACGTCAACAGAATGCATGAGAGGGGAAGATTGCGCGATGCGTAAAGGCCGCTGTAGGCGGCGAAAAGCACAATGAGAATATCTACAAGCCGGGGCTTTTGCTTCGCGACGCTCCAGGCGAGGATAGTTATCAACAGCAGGAGGACAAAGCATTGTTGAGCGACACCGTGAAAATTCGGGGAGAGAAATTCGTCGATGTGGTTCATCAGCCAGCGGTCTGTCAAATATCGGTAGACGTGGAAATGCAGGTTATAGCCGTATGGGTTGGCAAGACTTGCCAGAAGAACAGCGACTACTCCGAATGCTTTTAGCCGTGCTGAGGTCACCGAACGTGAGTCGCGATTCCGCAGGTATGGGAATGCGTCAGCCATCATGTAGAGGGCGAGTAACACGAACCCGACGACGAAGCCGCCATGAAGATTCGCCCACAAAACCATCAGAACCGGTAACCAGAAAAGCCGTCGAGGATGGCGGGTGGAATCATCGAGTAATTGAAACCAGATCACTACGAAGAACCAGCTCAAGACATGAGGCCGCGCCAGAAAGTGAATGCTCGAAGCTCCCATCGCGAGGACAAGCAGCACGGCTGCAACCGGCACACTCGCGCCACGACGCAACGCAATGCGGAATGTCAAAGCGAAAGTGGCAGCGATCGCGAGTGCGGTAAAGAAAACTACGCCGTTCAGTCCGAAGCTGTGATGTAGGGCAGCAATGACAAGGTCATAGAGCCATTCCCAGGCGTACCAGGGGTGGCCGCCCGTGGTGAAAGAGAAAGGATCGACCCGAGGGATGCTGTGCGTGCTGAGGATCAGTTCGCCATTGCGGATGTGCCAGCCAATTCCTGCGTCACCTAGCAAGCGAAGCGCCATCGCGCCGGTGTTGAGCGAGTACAGCAGCACGATAAAGATGACGTCTGTTATCGAGGGCAAGGCAAAGCGGAGCCACGAAGATGAGGAGGGGTTGGCTTCGCGTTTCGACGAGTGGGTATCCACGATGACAATTAGATTTATCCGCGGGCACAGAATACTCGCGCCTTGATACTCTGCAGAACTCTTTTTTGGCCCAGCAGTTTCGCTCTGCGACTGAAGTCTCGTTCAGCAAACTTTCGTATCAGCGGCTAAACGCTGCCGAGCTGCACTCGGCCGGACAGCCGGGGGCGGCTGTCCCCGCATGTGTTCTGCAAGCACCAGGCATCAATTCTGATTGCCTGCCCCGTGCTTCTGCCGGCATAACTTGCAATCGGTTGGCGGCAAGCTGTTATCGACGCGGTGTTTTACAGGTTGTCGCGTGCGTATGTAGGCATACATCGCCTTGAGATCATCGTCAGTGAGGTTCTTATATTCCTCGTACGGCGTAATTGCTTTCAGCTCTCTCGCCTTCACGTAGCCGGTCCGCATGGCCTGAAGAAACAGCACCTCATCGTAATAACCGATGCCGGAGGGGTCGGGTGAAATGTTGGCTGTGGCGACGTTTCCCCAAGGACCATTCATCACGTTGCCGCCAGCAAATTTCATGCCGGATATCTCCTGGCCGTGCACTTGCGGCGTGTGGCACTCGCTGCAAACTCCGATTGTCACCAGGTATTCACCATATTTCACTTGGCCGCTGGCGCTTGGGCTTTGCACGGGAGCGGTCACCGGCTCGGGCGCGCTCCGGATTAGGTAATTGACCGGAAATTTGATCTCTGTTCGCGGCAGCGGATGCCGAATCGGCGGCAACGAACGCAGATAAACCACAACCGAAGCCACATCTTCATCCGACATGTTCTTGTAAGCGCTGTACGGCATGATCGGGAAAATCACGCGGCCGTCATGTCCGATACCCTCGCGGATGGCCCGCGCCAACTGCTCGTCGCTCCAGGCGCCTGCTCCGGTCTCAACGTCCGGAGTGAGGTTGCTAGCCACTACTCGCCCCGGCAAGCCGGGTAGCGGAAAATCCTGTCCGCTAAACTCGTTCCCTGGTATCAGCGGAGCACCATGAGGTTTCCAATCGCGGATGGAATGGCAGCCTGTGCAGTCTGCCACCCCCGTAGCGAGGTACTTTCCGCGCGCCAGCCGCTGCGGTGTGCGCTCGAACTGACGAGAGGTTGTTTGCCTCATCTTCGGTCCGATAAACGGACGCCAACCGACAGTCAGGCTGATCCCCACAACTAGCAAAGTCAGGATTGTAACGGCTGCAATGAGAAGTACTTTTGTTACCACTTATCTATGATCCCTTACGTAGAACTGCTACGCGATGGTGGACAGTAGGAAGTTCCGTGGCCTATACCTCGGCAATCTGGATTGACTCATCCTCAACGGCTTTTTTTCTTTTTTGATTGCTGCCGCGCTGGCTTCATGGGCTTCCTCTTGGGCGGATGCGGCGGCGGTTTTTGGGATACGGGTCTTTGTGCTGGGGCAGCCTTTTGGATTGGCGCTGTTTTTGACGCTGGAGCTACAGGAGCAGGCGGCTTGGCGGCGTGAGCGGTGGCTTGTTCCTTTCCTTTTCTCTTTGCCGGCGGATTGGCCGCGGTAGCCGCCTGAGCAGCCGCCGCTGCTTTCGCAGCACGCCCGCGCCTGGGGGCAGGCGGAGGTGGTGGAGGAGGCGGCGCCAAAGGCTTTAAAAATTTTAGAGTCTCAGTTCGGGAACGCAGCTTGCCGTCAAGCAGGAGCATGAAAACATCGTTGGCGATCTTGCCATACTCAGGTATCTGCGGCGTGATGTACAGCTCTGTCATTTCCGGCAGTGGGATCTTTTGCTGGACCTGGCGCCACTTCGTAAAGAAATTCTTGATCTTTTGCAGCACGGCTTGCTGCCGTGCGGTCACGGCAAGAAACAGGATCATTTCCGGCCGAACTTCCGAGAGCAGTTTCCAGGTGCGCGAAGGGGTTGCTGCTTCCTTGCCGGTGAGTCTCTTGGCCAGGCTCTTTGCGTTGTCTTCGAGGTCGCGCCAGGCTTCTACAAGATCTTTTCGCGGGATCAACTTCTGCATCTCGGCGATATCTTTGTCGCCAAGCCGTCCGGTGAGAAAATACATCACCGCCGGAGCCGGATCAGGCGAATAGCCGAGCTCATTCATTTGCTGGCGGGTTTTCAAAAGCTGGGCCAGTCCGGCCGTGTCCACCCGGGCGCTGCTCCAGCGCGGATGCAAGACCTTCAGCCAGTTCTCTTTTTCCAAAGTGCGAAGGATGTGCAGCGGGTCATCCTCATAGGCCAGCTGTTCGATCTCGCGCCCGATTGCCTCATCGCTGATGTACTCGATGTAGTTGTTTTCCCGCGCCGAATCGAAACGCGCCTGGGTGCGCTCTTCGAGCGGCCAATGGAAGCGTGCGGCAAAGCGGGTGGCGCGGATCAGTCGAGACGGATCTTCCACAAATGCGTAATTGTGCAGGACCCGAATCAACTTGGCTTCGATGTCAGCCGCGCCGTTGAATGGATCCATCAGCAGGCCACGGGAGCCTGGGTTCAGCGACAGGGCCATGGCATTGACAGTGAAGTCGCGACGGCGCAGATCCTCAATGATGGTGGCGGGAGAAATGATCGGCGGCTTACCCGCTTTTTCGTAACGTTCCGTGCGCGCCATGCTGATTTCGGCGCGAACGTTGCCGGGCAGGGTTGCGTAAAGCGTCTTCAGGTCATCGTCGGAGGCGGAGACAACTGCCTTGGCGCGCTCCAGTTCTTTTTGCAGCCTGAGTGGGTTGCCCTGAACGGTGAAATCGAGATCGCGGATCGAAAATCCGCTGATGATATCCCGCACCGCGCCACCGGTAAGGTACACGTTCATACCCGCCCCACGGGCGATGTCCTGGACAAGGGTGACGCCCCGCTGCTGGTCCGGGGTCAGCCGGATCTCCATCGTGTAGATGTAGTCAGCCATTCGTTACAGGTGCCGGTCCTGGGCTTTCCAACCGCATTTTGGTGCAAGATTTCCACAGGGGTATGCCCCGAGAAGGCCAAAGGCATCCGCCACTCTGGTGTAAGTGACTCTTCCCAAGAGACTTAGACTTTCCAAGACGGGACGCGGCAAGCTACAGAAAATAACACAAGGTTGACGATTTGGCTACAGTGAACATACAAGTTGCCGGTTTGCTACGGGAAAAATGCGAAAATCGCTACCACTGTCGCCACGGAAAGGCGGCTCGAGACGAGACCGTAGGCATTAGGTCTCAGTGCCGGGCGAGGCGACTCATTCGATCGACCTAAGAATGGTTGCCATGGGACCTGATTCCTTTGCGATCTTTGCGGCTCTAGGCGACCTTGGCGGCTAAGCTTTTGACCGCGAAGCACGCAAAGGATTCGCAAAGATCGCGAAGAATGATGCAAGAAGTCACAATATTCTGCAGGCACTCTTAATGCCCTCGACCCATAAAAAAGTGATTGTCCGCAAGGTGGATCGGGATTCACTCAACGGCTATGTCGCGCCGGCGCATTTTGTTCGCGAGGGCAAGCTGGAGTTGCTTAATACGGCCGGGAACGTAGTAGCCATCGATCTACGCGACATCAAGGGCGTGTATTTTGTGCGCGAGTTCGGGGACTCGGAATCGCTAACCCGAAAGACGTTTACGAGCCGGCCGCGCACCGAAGGTCTTTGGGTGCGGTTGAAGTTCAAGGACAATGAAATTTTGGAAGGTATGATGCCGAACGATCTGAGTCAGTCCGCACCGGAAGGTTTTCTGATCAATCCGCCTGACTTGCGTTCGAACACGCAACGTATCTTTGTGCCTCGCAGCGCGCTTGCGTCCCTGACGGTATTGGCTGTGATTGGGGCGACACGGCGACGCCGCAAAGGGCTACCCACTGATATTCGTCAGGTGCAACTGTTCGGCGAAGGATCGTAAGCGGTCAATCTCGTGTCTGCGACCATGCTCTGCGCATCCAATGCCCTCCGCCTAGGAGGGGCTTATGGGCAAGCGGCGCGAACGGAAGCCTGGATTTCTTGCCGAACACTCGCTCAGCATAGTTTCCGTAGCAATTCTGGCACTGTGGATTGTTCTCTACAGCCGATCCAATCTCGAAACGCACTTGGGGTCGTTTTTTGGAAACGCGATCGCCCATTGGAGCGGCGTTGTTATGACGGTGATTGGCACAAAGTATTTCTACGAAGTCGGATCCGCTGAGAGCCGGCAACCTCCGAAAGGCTTTCCAGGAAACATCGGCCAACATCGCGGCGGCACTCGCTGAGCATGTTTTTGATTGTTACGGGAGTGGGCTGGGCGGCACCGTTCGCCTCGGTTGACGCGCAAGGCAAATGGGGACAGGTGGTTGGAAATATCGTCTCCGAGTGGACACAGCGCTTGGGTTTGGTGCTGGCTACCAAGAAATTGGTGGAGAAGCATTCCAAGGAACGTGCTGCCGACAAATAAGCAGCCAACCAATGCTAAACTGAAGCGAACGATGCCCGAAATTGATCCCGAACCGCCGGATTTTGATTTTGCCGTGCCTGAAATTCTGGAGCGCCCGCTCTGGAAGCGACTCTTTCTAAATTTTCGTGACGGGTTCTTTCCGGAGAAATTGCCACCCTTGCGTCTGACGTCGCGGCCGGTGAATTTGGGGATACTACTCGGCGACTATGTAACCCTGCCGTGGTACCGGACGGTTTTCACCAATATTGGCAACGTAATCAGCCCGGAAACCCTTCCGCCGCTCGAACTGGAATCGCAGCCCGCCGATGTTGGAGAACTGGTCAGTGATCAGTTGGACCGACCCTGGTGGACCTCGCTGCTGCGGAACCTGGCGGATCGCGTTGCGCCTGAGCGAATGCCGACGCTGGAGCTAAGCTCGCGGCCGCTCGATGCCAGCGTGCAATCGGGGGCTGTGCAGGTGGTACGCTGGTCGTCGGTTATTACCCTGCCCAAAGTTCCTGCCGCGGCGCGATCGAATTTCACGCTGGCGCCTTTGCGGGCACAGGTTCCGCAGAATAGCTCCACGCCGCGACCGTCGATCACAGCGGCTGCACCAGCTGCAGTGTTATCCGCCGTGAACCGCCCCGCGCAGGGTGAACGCCTTCGAACTGCCCTTTCCCGGTCCCGCATACGAGAGGGAGTATGGATTGGTATTGCGGTCGCGCAAGGCGCGTATCTGCTGATATCGGCGCTGGGAATAATTCAGTAAGGGCGGTGGCGCCACGAACAAAAGCGGCCCTCACGGGCCGCTCGGTTAGGTTCTTAAGGTCAGGCAGCTCGAGCGCCGGTCAGCGACCTGTAGCCGGATTCGGTGGCTTTCTTCATAGCCTGGACCGCTTCTTCTGCGGACATTAAGGGTGTGGTTTGGACGGATTTGCAAGCGCCGCCGCCCGCGAATGCAATGGCTATGCCAGCAGCGCTGACGTTATCGGGCATTTCTGTGATGACGACGATGTCGTACTCGCCGAACGCGTACCAGGCGCTCTTGATCTTGCCGCCCAGTTTCTCAATAGCTGGCCTGACCGCTTCGATTCTATCCTGAGGCTTCGCAAGCAATGCCCGCCAGGCTTCTGGTGTGTATGCGACTTGATGCAAATAATGTGGCATGGGACCTCCTTGACTTTGTGGTATGGCTGCGAATCATTCCAGAGGCAGCCATTCAAGTCAAGTACGCAGGAGTCCATTTAGAATCACCTGTTCGTAATTGCAATCGACAACTGTCGCTATGAAACTTTCGCATATTGCTGATGCTCTCGAAGCGCAACTGGAAAACGGGTCGCCAGAGGCTGAAATCAACGGAGTTGCTGGGATTGAAGCGGCCGGGCCGGGAGACCTAACCTTTGTTGCGAACCCGAAATATTCGCCGCTGGCTAAAGCGACGAAGGCTTCTGCCGTGATCGTGGGATTGGATTTTCCCGCAATTAGCAGCGCCATGCTGCGTTCGAAGAATCCGTATCTTGCATTTGCTCACGCGATCAAACTGTTTTACGAACCACCGAAATACGCTCCGGGAATTCATGCCACGGCTGTGATCCATCGTTCGGCCAGGATCGGAGACAGCGCTCACATTGGTCCCTACGTGGTTGTTGATGAGAACGTTCGCATCGGTAAGAACGTCGTGCTGCTGGCCCATGTTGTGATCTATCCAGGTGCTGTGATCGGAGATAATTTTTTCGCCCACGCTCACGCTGTGGTCCGGGAATCTTGCCGGTTGGGAGACAACGTTACGTTGCAGAACGGAGCCGTGATCGGCGCGGACGGCTTTGGGTTTGCCAAGGACGAGGCTGGACGCTGGCATAAGATCCCGCAGCCGCAGCCTGCGGTCCTGGAGAACGAAGTGGAGGTACAAGCCAATTCGTGCATTGATCGCGCCAGCGTTGGCGAAACGCATATATCGCGCGGAGTGAAGATCGATAACCTGGTGCAAATTGGACACGGGTCGCGGGTGGGGGAAGATTCGCTTCTCGCCGCCCAGGTTGGGATCGCAGGTTCAACCGAGATTGGGAAAAAGGTCATTCTTACGGGCCAAGTCGGCGTAGTGGGACATTGCACAGTAGGTGACGGGGCAATCGTAACGCCACAAAGTGGGGTCGCCGGTGACATTCCGGCGGGGGCGATCGTCAGCGGGGCGCCTGCTGTGGACCACAAGCTCTGGCTGAAATATTCGGCTTTGCTGAGCAGATTGCCGGAGATGGCCAAGGCGCTGCGCTCGAAAACGAGATAGATTCTTGACCGGAGAGTCAGGTGCGCGGCCAAATGCCCCTTCCATCGCGGGGTGCCTCGGCCGCATGCGATTGGGGATGCACAAGCGTGAGGCTCTACTGCCGCCGTAAAAGAATGCCTAGATCCTTCCGCCTCGCTGCGCTCGGCCTCAAGATGACAATTTGCGAGGGAGGTGGCGTGCTAGCCGTGATACTGCTGGGGTAATCCGTTCTCAATTACTTGACGGACTTTCTCCATCAGAAGATCACGGTTACCGAAGTCGCGAGGCTCGATGGGATCGTGAAAAATGATCGTTACCAAGGCTGGCTTGATTGCGAATCTGCGCTTCGGCATCACGTAATGTGTTCCAGTAATCGTGACCGGCACCACCGGCACACCACATTCGATTGCCAGATAGAAAGGGCCCTTCTTGAAGGGCAATAGCTTGCCATCGAAGGAGCGGTGGCCTTCGACGTAGATAGTCATGTTGATTCCCTGCTTTACTACGTCTGCCGCAGCACGGACGGCGGCAATGCCAGCTTCTCGATTTCCGCGATCGACTGGAACCAACGATCCCAGACGCATGGCGCGTCCGAGCAGCGGGTAATTGAAGAGCTCCCGCTTCACCAGCACAGAGGTGCGCCGGGGAATGAGGGGCACGAGGATGGGAGGATCAATGTTGGAGACGTGGTTCGACATGAAGATGTAGGTGCGATTTGCGTCCAGTTTCTCAAGACCAATGGTTTGCACGCGGACGCCCGCAAGACGAACTCCGGTGAAAGCTCCCCACATTCCCACGCGGTAGAGAAGGCTCACGTTCCCGGTCAGAATGGTCCACGGGAAAAGCACAGCCGCAGTGAGCGGGAGTACAACAACCCAGAATCCAAGCATTATGAGCGTGCGGATCACTTGGCCCCTTCGGGTTCGGCCTTCAGCCAAGCAGCGCGGCGCAGCTTCTGCTGCCGGGTGACATTCTCCACATCTTTCAATTCGAGCTCAATGTCTTCGTGGCTGCCTACCTGCCATTGCAATTCGCGCTCGCCGCTGGCACCGCGCACACGCAGACGAAGAGTATCGCCGATGCGCAGAGCGGAGAGTTTTTCCTGGAAATCGGAGCTCGCAACGTGGCCGTTGATCTGCACCATGGAATCTCCGGTATTCAGGCCTGCACGCTGGGCCGCGCTTTCTGTTCTTACGGAGATGACCATGGGCGGCGCATCGAAGATTCTGGCGGCTTCGAAGCCGACATCCGGAGATATAGAAGTTGAGCGTACGATTTTTAGTCCGACAGTTTTGAAGAACTCGTCCCAGGGGATTTCCGTCCTTCCGGATACGTAGTTTTGGAAAAACGCTTTCAGACTGGCATGGCTGACGGCTTCTGCGGCTTCGAGCACACCGTCGGAATCAGGAAAGAATTTGCCCTGCTGCGCGTATTCGCGATTCATCCAACGCAACAGGTCGCGCAAGCAGACGGTGCCGTGGCTTGCGTCCCGCATGGCAAGGTCAAGAGCGACTCCCAGCAACTCGCCCTTGTTGTAGTATGAGATGCTGCGCTCCGGGGATGCATAGGCCGGATATTTCTCCAGCCAAGCATTGAGGCTTGCTTCTTCGGCCGATTGCGTGAGGTGAGCAGGACGCCGCGGCAGTTGCTCAATGTGTTCAGCCAAGCGATTCAGATATTGTTTTTCATCCAGGATTCCGGCACGGATGAGCATGTAATCCTGGACAGTATTCGTGACCCCTTCGCTGAACCACAGGGCGCGTGTGTAGTTCTCTTTTGTGTAATCGACCGGTTCAAGCGTTTGCGGCCGAATCCGCTTCACGTTCCAGAGATGAAAGAATTCATGCGCGGTGACCTCCGGCAGAGCCAAGGCGTTGTCGGCCAGCACTCGGGCGTTGACATCAATTGCGGCGGAGTATGCGTGCTCCATGCCTCCGCCACCCGAGCTTCGCGGGAAATGATAGATGAAAAGATAAGTGTTGAACGGCCGGTCATTCATCCAGGCGGTCTCAGCAGAAACAATGCGTCGGACTATGCCAGTGATCTTCTGTAAGTCGTAATCTGCCGGATCGGCGTCGACCACGATGCGATAGCGGCCGCCCGAGTCGTCGAAATCAGATTCGCGGAAAGTTCCGATTTCCAGGGGAGTGTCGACCAGACGATCGTAGTTTTCCGCCGAGAAAGTGCGCATGTCGGTTGACGACATCGCAGTCGCAATCTTCCATCCGGCTGGAATGTCCGTGAATTCAAGACGAACCGGAGCCGAGCGCAGGTCAACGGGGTACATCAGGATCTCAGCCAGGTTGAAGAAGGCATGCTGAGCATTGAGCTGTGCTCCGTAGGGTCCCGGCAGATCAGCAAGCATTTCATATTCGATTTCGGCGCCATTCTGCGCGCCGGAGATGCGCCAGCGGCTCTTGTCGACAGCTTCGACGGGAAGAGGATGATGATTGCTGTCGGCCGCCTTCACCCAAATCACGTACTGAGAAAAATCGCGCACCTGGTAGAGGGCGTTCCAGACTGGCAGCTGCAGCTCATGCTGTGCAGCCCCGAGCGGGATATCTATTGTGACGTGAAGGCGATGGGCGGCCGGACGGACCAGCGAGACGGTGTAGTGAACGGATGGACTTTGAAATCCCTGTGCGCCTGGCAGGCAGAGAAGTATTAGAAAAGTGGAGGCAATCAGCGGGGAGGATTTTCTTTGCGTCCTGGGCGATTGTTCTTTGCGAACTTTGCGGTAAAGAGCTTGCAACCGCAAAGAGCGCAAAGGACCGCAAAGAGAATCACGCTTTGGCGCGGGCTTCGAGGGGATCGCCGTGTGCTCCTTCGGAGATTGCTTTCAGACGTTGCGGCAGTTTCTCATAAATTCCACCGAATCCGCCGTTGGAGAGAATAGTGACCACATCGCCCGGGCGCATCTCCGGAGCGACCAACTGCACGATTCCATCTACCTCGGGCACGATCCGCGCCCGGCGGCCGTGTTTCTGGATTGCCGAGGCAAGCGCCGCCAGGTCGAGCCTTTCTGCCTCAGGGATGGCGTCGGATTGGAAGACGTTTGCGACCACTACTTCATCTGCCAAGGCCAGGCTTTTCGCCAGTTCGTTCTGCAGAACATTGCGGCGAAGCGTGTTGGAACGTGGTTCCAGGATCGCCCACAATCGCGCTCGCGAATAGCGGGCGCGCAAGGCGTTCAGAGTGCCCGCAATCGCGGTGGGATGGTGGGCGAAGTCATCGATGATGGTGATGCCATTTACTTCTGCCCGGATTTCAAGGCGCCGCTTCACACTCTTGAAATGTTTCAGTGCTTCTGCAATTTGTTCTTTTGCAATTCCGTATCCTGCGGCCATGGCCGCAGCTGCGGTGGCATTCCCCACGTTGTATTCGCCGGCCAGGGAGAATTCGAAATCGGCCCAGGGCTTGGCATCACGCAAAACCGACCATGAGGTACGAGCAGACTGGAAGCGCAAATTGGTGATCCGCCAAGTTGCTTTCCCGCCAGTACCATAAAGCTCAACCAGACAAAACGCGCGTGCGAGGCAACGGTCGAGACTTTCTCCGGTGTCGAAGGCCACGATGCGCCCGCGACGCGGCACCAGGTTCACAAGACGTTTGAATGCAGTCTCGACGGCTTCCAAGTCTTTGTAGATGTCGGCATGATCGAATTCGACTGAGGTCAGGATTACGCTGTCCGGGAAATAGTGCAGGAACTTCGGTCCTTTGTCGAAGAAGGCAGTGTCGTACTCGTCGCCTTCGATGATGAAGTGTTTCCCTTCAGCGACCTGAAAGCTGCTGCCGAAATTTTCTGCGATGCCGCCGATCAGAAATGAGGGTTGCAAACCGGCGGTCTGAAAGATCCAGGCGAGCATGGAGGTCGTGGTGGTCTTGCCATGGGTGCCGGCGACAACGATCACTTCCTTGCCCTGCAGGAATTCGTCATGCAATATTTGCGGCATGGAGCAGAATGCGATGCGCTGATCGAGCACGTGTTCCAGTTCCACGTTGCCGCGGGACATCGCGTTTCCCACCACAACCAGGTCCGGACGTGGCTGGAGATTTTGCGGGGAGAATGGCTGAGCTAAAGGAATCTCCAACGACTTCAGAAAATCTGACATTGGTGGATAGGCTGCCGCATCGGACCCGGTCACATGAAACCCACGCTCCTTGAGCATGCCGGCCAATGAGGCCATGGCCGTGCCGCAGATCCCGATCAGGTGGATATGTTTTCGTTTCATGATTTGAACACTTGTGAAGCCGCTTGAAGGCGCCTGGTAGCCGGCTCCAGAATCTTGAGCGTCACTGCCGAGTCAGTTACATTCAGCGTACTTCGAACTCCGATGGGCAAAGTAATATTTCCGCTGGATACGTGCCCCGATCGTAGCCCGTATGCCACGGGGATTCCCAGGTCACCGATGATCCGCACGACAACTTCCTCCAGCGAGTAGCCTTGGTCTTTTTGCTGAACACAGTCCAGCATCTCGCCGAAAATGATCCCCTTGACATTGGCCAGTTTTTCGGCCCGCTTGAATTGCATCAGCATGCGATCAACCTGGTAGGGCTTGGCGGCGACATCTTCGATAAACAAGATCGTGCCGTCTGTCTTCACTTCGTAGGGCGTACCAAGCGACGCTACGAGCATCGAGAGGCACCCGCCATACAAAGTGCCCTGGGCAGAGCCCGGCACCAGAGGCTTCACGCGGGAAGCGGGAACGAGATTCAGCTCCCACTCGGGTAGCCCGGTCAGGGCTGCGTTCCATGACTGCAGGTCCACCCCATCGGCCACGGCAAAATCTTTGGTGACCATCGGACCGTGAAAAGTTATCAGGCCGACAGAGGCGAAACTAGTCAGCAGGGTGGTGACATCGCTGTAGCCGACGAAGATCTTGGGATGGGAAATAATTTGCTTCAGGTTGAGAACGTCTAATAAGTAGTTGCTGCCATATCCGCCGCGAGCGCAAATAATGGCGCGCACATCATCGCGGGCGAACATCTCTTGCAGCTCGCGGGCGCGGCGCTCGACTGTGCCAGCGAAATAGAGATCCTGATGGAAAATGGAATCAAAATAGAAGGGCTTATATCCCAGGCGCTCTAGGGATCGGCACCCTGCTTCTAGCAGGTCAGGTTTGATGTTGCTTCCGGGAGCGATGATGCCGATGGTATCCCCGGGCTGCAGGGCGGGCGGTTTGATCCAGGACACCGGGGTGGAAGGCATGTGCAAGCAATCTTAAACGAAAAATTCTCCGCGGCAGATGAGCTGGGCGGCACCGCGCAGGAGGATCTGGCCATCCCAGCGAACGATTTGAGGTCCCCCGGGGGTATGGACCGTAACCGGCGACTCCGCTTGCTTGCTCGCGATGGCGGCTACAGCTGCAGCGCAAGAACCAGTACCTGAGGATTTCGTCTCTCCAACTCCGCGCTCAAAAAATCTGGCTTCCACGTTGCTTGTGTCTCTTAGGACTACGAATTCTACGTTAATGCCATACTTGAAGTCGTGATGGCGTCCGATTTCTGCGGCTTCGGCTTGCCATCCGGGTGCGAAGTCCTTCACAAATACCACGTAATGCGGATTGCCCATCGAGACCGGAACGCCCCGGACTTCGCCGAATGCCAGCTTGATGGAAAACTCATCTCCTATCTGCGGTTCGCCCATGGCGATTTCGAACTCGTATTGCCTATCACTTCTCGATGTAAGCCGGCATGTTTTCACACCCGCGCCGGTGCGAACCGTAGTCTGCTCCCTCAGTTCCTCGGCGCAGAGGCTGGCCGCGACACAACGCGTGCCGTTGCCGGAGATTTCGGCTTCCGAGCCATCGGCATTGAAGAGCCGGGCGCGCACATCTGCATCCTGCGCGGGAAAAAGCCACTCGACGCCATCGGCGCCGACACCGGAATGCCGGTCGCAAATTCGGCGGCTGAAGGCAGCTATATCGGCAGGCGTGTGCAGGCCGTCAATAATCAGGAAATCGTTGCCACACGCACTCGCCTTGATGAAAGGTATTACTGCAGACGGAGGACTCATTCCGATTCGGTGCTGGCGATGAGTTTCACGGTTGAAAAAACGCTGGACTTGTGCAAATGTGCTGTCAGAGCCTTCTCTTTTTCTCTAACGCATTTCACTGAGAAGGCGACGCGCGCGGAACCGTTCGTAGAGGCGGCGTTCATGTCCTCCACCGGCAACTCGTCTGTATCCAGTATCTCGCTAAGTTCATTCAAAACTGCTTCCGTGTTTTTGCCGGTTACTTCGTAAGTGAAGCGCATCGACTTCAGCGATAGGCGCCGTTCCAATTGTCCCAGCACAGCCAAAGCTATCAAGATGACTCCGGTGGCAAAGACAGCGGTTACGTACAGGCCGCCGCCGGCGGCCATGCCTACTCCGGCCGCAACGAATAGCGTGGCGGCAGTCGTGAGGCCAGTAACAGATCCTCTAGCATGCAGGATGGAACCGGCTCCGATGAAACCGATGCCAGGAATGATTTGCGCCGCCACTCGCGTATGATCGCCTCCGAATCCTTGTGCTAATTGAGCGGACAGGATAGTAAACATGGCCGAACCGAAGCAGATGAACATATTGGTTCGCAGCCCGGCGGGTTTGTGCCGCAGTTCTCGCTCCAGGCCGATAATTCCGCCCAGAATTGCCGCTACGACTAATCTGACAATCGTGGTGGAAAGTACGAACCCCATCTCATTGCGAAGGGCTTGGGAGATCTCATGCATGGTTTGCATGCTCGGACTCTGAAGCTGTGGATTTTACCATCGCAAATAAAGCGCGACTCAGCAGGGTAGTCTAAGGGAGAGCAGTTCTCAGTTCCCGGCTCCCAGTTTCGGTATTCAGATACTGGACCGGTAGATGGTCGCTCGGGCCTGTCCGGGAACATCGATGACTTTCATGGGGTTGAGATTCGCCTTATGGATGCCGGAAGAAACCGCATCACCCTCAAATGCGATCACATAATCCACATATTTCTCCGGGTTTGCCAGCGCCCGTTCCCACAATCCCTCTGGATCATAGGGCTGCTTCCAGACGCGATGATTGCCTTCGTGGATCACGCGCCGCAGTGGAATGCCGGCTTGCTGCACAGCGCCAACGTGATCGCCGAGGTACATGAGGATCGTGGAGTTCGGTGGGAGCCCATCCAGGTAAGCCGCCAGTTCTTTTTCTACCACGATGCGAGTACGCGAATTGATCCAGGCTTCTCGGAAGCAAAGTGGAGCCCGAAAAGTCGAACCGTAACTCACGGCTAGCAGGGTGAATACGATAACCAGAAGCGCGATTCGCTCTTTCGTGTTCAGAATTTTGCCGGCGATGAAATAAATGGCCAACGCGCTGAATATCGCAAGCGCAGGAAGCAACTCGAGCCCATAGCGGATGTTGTAATGCGAGAACGGCCACCATACCGGCAGGAAGAGCGGTACGCCTCCGTAGGCAATCGACAGGGCATAGAACGGTACGGGAATCCAAAGCAGTAGAAGAGGCTGGAGAAAAGCCGTACGCGATACCCACAAAACAGAAGCCGTGATAGCAAGCATCAGCCACAAACGCTGTAGCCATTGCCGGTTTGTCATGTTCAATTCTGCCGATTTCAGAACGTACTGCGCCGCAACGACTGGATTCGCGGTTCCCGGGTGTGGAGGTGTACCGGGAGTAGAGGTTTTCCGCTCAATCGCCTGCGCAGAATACGCGCCGTTCGCAAATTCCAGCGGATTGCGATAGATCGCGGTGTTGTAGGCGAGCCAGAAAATTGGCCCAGCGGCCGCGAGAAGAAACAGCTTTCTGAGGTCCCGCTTCAACCCGAGACCCGAGTCCTGCTTGACCAGGCTGAACACCGTCCCTCCGCATATGGCTGCCGCTAGGAACCATCCGTCATAGCGGGTCAGACACGCTCCCAGCAAGCAGAGGCCGCATTTGAGTGATGCCGAGCGTGAATTCGGCGTGTTCCCGATCATGTCGACGAAATACACCATCGCCCAGATGAATAGTGCCAGATAAAGCGCCTCGGTCATTGCGGTAGATTGCAGGTAAATCAAGTTCGGATTCGCTGCATAGGTAATGGCAGCAGCCCACGCTGCGAGAGGTGAATGGTTCGAAAAGTGCGCTATCAGTAAGGCATCGCGCGTCAGACGGAAAATCCCAAGCACGCCGAGAACATAAGCGATCATGGACGGGATTGATCCGCCCAGGCCTGTCTTCCACATCCAATCTGAGAACAAGAACGGAATCATTAATAGATGGGGAAGAGGCAGCCAGACTGTGCCCAATTGCAGCAGGCCGGGCGTTCGCGAATCAAAGACCTTGCGGGCGATGTCGATATGGGCGACTGCGTCGCCATAGAGAAGGATTTCGCCGCGGCGGAAATAATAAAGAAATGAAACGACTGAGACGCAGGCCGCGAATCCGGTGACCAGCAGCGCCTGGCCGTCACCCAGCCGAATGCGCGAGGTGGTCATTCCAGGTGCGTGAGTTCGCGGAAGATCTGAAAGCGAGCTTCAATTTCTTCACGAGTGAGTGACTGTAGGCGCTCAGTGCCGAATTGCTCGACGGCGAACGATCCCATGACGCCCCCATAAAACAGGGCGCGCTTGAGAACTTCGCGGTTCAATTGGTCCCGCGAGGCGATGTAGCCCATGAACCCCCCGGCGAAAGAATCGCCTGCTCCCGTGGGATCCTTGACCTCTTCAATGGGCAGCGCGGGCGCGCGAAACGGATGACTACCAAATTGCCCCTCCCGGGAAAACACGGTTGCGCCATACTCGCCGTGCTTCACTACCAGGACTTGCGGTCCCATGGTGAGCACCTTTCGGGCAGCACGCGGGAGGGTGGCGTCGTGGGCAAGCATTTTTGTTTCGGTGTCATTGATGAGCAGAATGTTGATGAGCTTCAGTGTTTCGGCCAACTCCTGGGGCGTGCGGTTGATCCAGTAGTTCATAGTGTCACCGCCGGTCAGTTGCACACGATTCATTTGCTGCCGCACTTGCGCCTGGAGAGTGGGATGAATGTTGGCAAGAAACAGAAACTGGGAATCCTGATACTCGGCAGGGATGCGAGGCTGAAAACTTTCAAAGACGTTCAATTCGGTAAAGTCGGTCTTCGCCTCGTTTAAATTCTCCAGGTAGTGCCCGCCCCAACGGAACGTCTTCCCCTTCGCGTGCTCGACACCGCGAATATCGATATGGTGGCGCTTGAAGACATCCTCGTGCTCGGGCCCAAAATCTTCGCCGACCACCGCCACCAGACGGACGTCAGTGAAATAGCTGGCAGCTATAGCGAAATAGGTCAGCGCTCCGGCCAGCACACCTTCTACGCTGCCGGATGGGCTTGAGACTGTATCGAATGCGATGGAACCGACGGCGACGATGCTCATTTTGAGGGCTGAAGATATTTGTTGAGGATCAATTTCAATTTGTTCCGTGTTGCGGGCGGAATTTTACTGCGTTCAGTCAGAATGGCGTGAGCCAGGGCTGACCCGCATTTGCACGAGCGGTCTTTCGGCATGGAAGCGACGGTTTCACGTACCACGTTACAGGCATTTTCAGCATTTTTCAGGAGCACCCCGACAATCTGATCCACGGTGACGGAAGCATGATGGGGATGCCAGCAGTCGTAGTCCGTAACCATCGCAATGGTCACGTAACAAATCTCCGCCTCGCGGGCCAGCTTGGCTTCCTGCAAGTTGGTCATGCCGATTACGTCCATGCCCCAACTGCGGTACAGGTTGGACTCGGCCTTGGTTGAGAACTGCGGCCCTTCTATACAAAGATACGTGCCGCCGCGCTTGGCGGTCACGCTCACCTTCTTGCAGGCGGTGTCCACGGTGCGCGCAAGCTCGGCGCAGATGGGATCGGCAAAGGCAATGTGAGCCACAATGCCATTGCCGAAAAACGTATCCACACGATGGCGTGTGCGGTCGACGAACTGGTCGGGAATCACGAATTCGAGCGGCTTGTGCTCTTCTTTTAGAGAGCCGACTGCAGAAATCGACACAATCCGCTCGACGCCCAGTTGTTTGAAGCCGTAGATATTGGCGCGAAAGTTCAGCTCTGTGGGAAGGATGCGGTGACCACGCCCGTGTCGCGCCAGGAAGGCGACTTTACGGGCTTCTAGGGTGCCCAGCATATAGGCGTCGGAGGGGTGGCCGAAGGGAGTTTTGGCCCGGAATTCT
>Ga0075423_10000070_pt1 | contig 57773 bp, 57 predicted proteins | sample SoiMethybrSBSTD2_FD_80114 | JGI IMG/M metagenome (GOLD analysis project Ga0075423, IMG submission 80114) | Bulk soil microbial communities from a Populus tree surrounding site in Tennessee, USA - Soil MetaG P. TD hybrid SBSTD2 | ecosystem: Environmental > Terrestrial > Soil > Tree plantation... | reverse complement strand
TGAAGGCGCGGACGCGCATGTCGGAGCCGCCGACCACCGCGACGACGTACCAGGAGACAACCCTCCGGACGCGCAGGCACGCCATCCGGTCGCCGTACAGTTCGCGCAGGTACCCGAAGTGCTCGCCGAGGACCGCCGCGCGCTCCGCGATGGTCGGAGCCGCCGGAAGTTCCGTTCCCGCCAGCGCGGCCTGCACTTCGCGGTAGATCCACGGGTTGCCGAGCGCGCCGCGCGCGAGCATCACGCCGTCGCACCCCGTCGCCGCGATCATGCGCACGGCGTCGGCGCCGCACCGGATATCGCCGTTGCCGATCACGGGGATCGACACCGACTCCTTCACCTTGCGGATCGCCTCGTGGTTCGACAGGCCGCGATAGAGCTGCTTCTGCGTGCGGCCGTGCGCGGTGATCGCCGCGATGCCGCTCCGATCGGCGATCCGCGCGACCTCGAGAAACCGATCGTCGTCCCCCTCGTCGAATCCCGTGCGCATCTTCATCGTCACGGGGATTTTCACGGCGGGGACGAGCTTCTCGAAGATCCGCGCGACCTGGTCCGGCTCCCGGAGGAGCGCCGACCCGCATTGGTCCTTCACGACCTTGTTCACGGGGCAGCCGAGGTTGAGATCGATGACGTCGCAGCCGAGCCCCTCGAGCCGCTTCGCGGCCTCCGCGAGGAGCGACGGATCGCGCCCCAGGAGCTGCATGCCGAGCGGGTGGTCCCAGTCGGCCGTCGCGAGCATCTCCCGGGTCCGCTCGTTCCACTCGACCACGGGCCGGTCCTTCACCATCTCGCAGAAGGCGAGCTCGCACCCGAACCGGCGCGCGATGCGTCGGTACGCGAGGTCCGTGCAGCCGGCCATCGGCGACTGGAGAACCCGCTGCTGGAGTACCAGGCCCCTACTGTTTAGGATGTCGCACCCTTCATGTTGATCCTTGCTTCGGCTTCCCCGGCGCGTCGTCAGTTGCTTCGCGAAGCGGGCGTCCGGTTCGACGTCCTCCCATCGCGTGCCCGCGAACTTCGGGGACGCGGCCGGACCCTGGCCGCCACCGTGATGGAAAACGCCTTGCGCAAGTCCGCGAAGGCCGCGCGCCTCCACCCGCGCCGATGGGTGCTCGCGGCGGATACGATGATCGCGTTCCGGGGCAGGATATACGGAAAGCCCGCGAGCCGCAAGGCGGCGCTGGTTCTCGCCCGGGCGCTTTCCGGGACGACCCACGCTCTGGCGACCGGCGTGGTGCTGCGCCAGGGAAACCGGATCTTGAAACGAGTCGTGATCTCGCGCGTCCACGTACGCCGCCTCGATGATCGCGCGTTGAGCCGACTTTTCCGGAAGTCGGATCCGACCACCGTCGCGGGAGGCTATCGCGTGAAACCGCGCCGGGATCCGCTCATCGAGAAAATCGAAGGCTCGTTCACGAACGTCGTCGGGCTCCCGATGGAGTGGTTACTGCCGCGGCTTCTAAGACTGCTGCCGCGGCAGAGTCGCGGGTCGAGAGTCTGGGGTCGGGAGTCGAAGACCTGATGTCTCGTGTCGACCGTCAAGCGTCAGGACACGCGACTCCCGACCGACAACTCGTGACTTCTTTCTCCGACGATAGACTCTTGACTCACGAGTCATGACTGCCTGGTGAGCCGTTGTCTCAGCGCTTCCGAGAGGACTACGGCCGCCGCATGGGTAAGAGACAGGGACGCCGCGCCGGGCTTCGAGGGAATCGCGAGCCGCTTGACGCAAAGCGCGCGGACGGCCGCCGAAATGCCTCGTTTCTCTCCGCCGATCACGAGCGCGACCGCGCTCCCCAGGTCGGTCTCGTACATCGAGCGCACGGCGCCGGCGAGGCAGGCGATCGGGACGACGCCCGCCGCCCGCAATTGCCCGATCAATTCGGGCCCCTCGAACAGGACGAGCGGCATCCGTTCGAACGCGCCCGACGAAGGTCGCGCCACCTCAACCGTGTCGAAGTCCCACGACCGTTTCCGCACCAGCACCGCGTGAGCCCCCAAGGCCTCGGCGCTCCGGAGGCACATCCCGAGATTGCGCGGATCGTCGACGCCGTCGAGCAGGAGCAGCAAGGCCGGCTCCTTCAGCCGGCGGATGAGGGCCATGAGATCGGCGGGCGTGTCGAGCGGTCGGGGCGAGCAGACGGCGATCACCCCGCCGTGCGTCCGGCCGTGGGCGAGCGGCTCGATCTCTTCGGGGCCGACGCGGCGTACGCGCACGCGGTGGCGCGCGGCCGAGGCGAGCACGTCGGCGATCTTGTCGGGTTTCGCCCCGCGGTCGACGAGGATCTCGTGGAGCGTCCGGCGCCCCGCTTCCAGCGCCGCGAGAACGGAGGTTCGCCCCTCGAGGAATTCCTGGATCAACTATTTCACCTTCGACATGCGGCCGAAAATGCGATGACGCTTGAAGTCCTCCAGGATCTGCTGGGCGTCGGCGTGGGAAATGTTCCGGGCGATCGGGATGACGAGCCGGGTCGTGAGGTTCCGCGCCTCGGGAATCGGGATGCCCTTGTATTTCGCGATCAGCTCGGCCGCCTTGTCGGCGCGCCCGGGATCGGTGATCTTCGAAAGGCTGACGCTGTACTGGTCGTCCGGATCGTTGCTCGGGGGAGTGATCGACGCTTCCTCCACGGACTGGGCCAGCGGGGGGAGCGATCCCACCGGCGGCGTCACGAAGTCGGTGTCCCCTTTCGGCGTCGGCCCGTTGTCCGACGGGTTCTCCCCGAGCGGAAGCCTCCCGAGCCGCTTGAAGAGAAACGTTTCCCGGCAGGAGGGGCAGACGAAAGCGGTGTCGCTCCAGTCGTACGCGGGATTGACCCGAGGGCCGCCCGAATCGGCCGCCGTAAACTGGGGCCGGATCGGCCAGTGCAGGCTGGGGATCTGCCCCGTCGGCCGCGCCGTGATCCGCAGCTCGATCCCCATCTTGGAGAGCTCGATGAGCTTCGGGGTGATCGCCTTGACTTCGTACTTGGTGAGCCCGCGGGCGAAGACGATGGGAACCGCCTTGACGACCTGCTGGGCGACCGCGGGGTCGAGGTGGAAGGCATCGGCGAGCGACTCCGCGGCCTCGTCGACCATCGCGGGATCGGCTTCCACGATCAGGAGGGAGAATTCCCCCGCGTCCGGCGCCGTGGATGGCATGACCTCGCTCCCCGAATCCCGCTGACGGCCGTTTCCTCCCCGCTCGTCCCGTGGGGCGGAGTCTATCAGCCTGAAAAATTGAAGTCAAAAAAGTTTGGAGACCGCGGGTACAATCGGGCGCGGAGGTTCGCATGATCCGAGCGCTCGCCCTGTTGATCCTGGCCGGATTCCCGGCTCCCGACGAGAAAGACGAGTTGCTCGCCGCCGCCAGGCGCGCCGCCGAAGCGAAGAGCTACTCGTTCCGCGGGGAGACCAAGCTCGCGCTCCCGGAGGGGATGGCCCGCGCCGGGGGGAGCGACCCGGTCAAGTTCGAAGGAAAGGTGGACCGCGATACGGGCACCTGGGTGAAGACCGATTCCTACGAGTTCGTGACGGTGGGCGGAAAGACCGTCGCGCGCCCCTCCGCCGATTGGAAGCTGCTCAAGGAGGAGGATGAGTCGGAGATCCAGCGCGGGCTCTTTCGAGGACTCGCCTCCTCCCGGCCGGTCCGCGCCCCGCACGAGGAATTCGCGGGGTACGCCCGGGTCGTGACGAAGACGAAGAAATCGGAATCGAAGGAGTCCGTGGGCGACAAGGAGTGCCAGGTCTACGAGGCGGAATTCACCGAGGAGGCGGCCCGCGACATGGCCCGGGCCCTCTTCCCCATGGGACGGTGGCTCGACCGCATGCCGGAGGCCAAGTACTCGGCGGGGACCCGCGTCTGGGTGGACGGCGACGGCCGGATCCTCAAGGTCGAGACGAACGTCAAGATCTCCGCCCCGGTTCAAGGCACCGACATCGACATGGCGGCGACGCGGTCGGCGACGATCACCGACATCGACGCGACGAGGCTGGAGATTCCCGACCCGGTGAAGAAGGCGCTCGAAGGAAAGTAGGTCCCGCCTCAGACCAGGCCTTGGTCGCGGTACCAGGCGAGCGTTTCGCGGAATCCCGTTTCGGGGCTGATGGTCGCTTCCCAACCCAGGATACGCCGGGCTTTTTCCGGAGAGCAAACCCAGTACTTCTGCGTCATCTCGAGCGCCTTGTCGCGCGAGAAGAGCCCTCCCCCGCCCGTGATCTTGGTGATCTCCTCCGTGATGCCGCCGAGGTAGCGCACCACGCGATCGGGAATCGTCACGGGCAGGGCGCGGCGGTCGAGCGATTTCAGGATGAGGTCGGCCAGTTCGGCGAACGACACGGACTCCCGGTTGGAGAGAAAGAAGATCTGGCCGGCGCCCGCGTCGCCCGCGGCGAGCGCGAGTCCTCGGGCCAGGTCGCGCGCGTGGACGAGGCTCGTGTACTTGGGTCCGCCGATCTGCGGGCGGACGCCCTTCGAGAGCGTTCGGTAGAGGTCGAGCATCCCCTCGTCGCGCGGCCCGTACACCACCGGCGGCCGGACGATGGTCACGCCCACGTCGCCCCGGCGCCCCCACACCGCTTCCTCGGCTTCCGACTTCGAGCGGCCGTAGAGCGAGATCGGCGCGCGGGGGCGGTCTTCCGTGAGGGGCTCTCCGTCGGGCGACGGTCCGCACGCGGTGATGGAACTCACGTAGAGAAAGCGCTTCGCCTTCCGCGACGCGTCGAGCACGTTGCGCGTCGCTTCGACGTTGCCGCGCCTGTACGCCGCGTAATTTTCGCCGCGCAGGACGCCCGCGATGTGGAAAACCGTGTCGACTCCATCGACCGCCGGCGCGAGCGACCCGGGCTCCAGCACGTCCGCCCGCACCGTCTCGACCGGCTTCCCCTCGAGCCAACGCAGCTTGCTCGTCGACCGCACCGTGCATCGGACGGTCCACTTTCGGGCGAGCAGTTCCTCGACGAGATGGCTGCCCACAAACCCGGTGCCGCCGGTAACCAAGGCCAACATGATGGGACAGTCTAACGGCCGGGCATGCTCTTCGTCAGCAGGCCGGAAGCTAAGATGGTCGCGTGAGCCTGAACATTTCCCACGCGTTCGTCCGGTATCCCGACATTCACGGCGCCGCGTCGACCGCCGCGGGCTACCTGGCGGCCGAGGCGAAGGAGCGCGGTTCGGGCCCGCGCCACATCCTCGTCGCCGCCGGCGCGTGGTTCGGCATCTACGCGGAGGGGAACAGCACGGCGCCCGGGCTCGCGCAGCATTTGTCGCGGGCGCTCGAGGCGGAGTCGCTCTGGTTCGGCCTCGCGGGCCGATCGCTCGCGTACCGGATCCAGCGGTACAAGCTCGGCAAGCGGGTCGAGGAGCGGACGGAGCCGGCCGGTCTTTTCGGAACCGAAGGAACGGCCCCGATGCCGATCTATCCCGACGCCGAGGCGGACGTCTTCGGCTGGCTGGGCCGGGCGGCGATTCCCGAGGCGTACCGATTCCTGCACGCGGAAGAGCTGGGGGCGCGGGCGTCGGGGCCGACCGATGCCGTGCAGATCCGCATCGGGCCCGAGGGAGCGGAGGAGCAGCCCTTCGCCCATCGGCCGCCGGGGATCGCGTCGCCCGGAATCCGAACGCTCTTCGACCGCGTCGACGAGGCGGCGTCGCTGGTCGAGGACGAGGTGATCATCCGCGGGATTTTCGATCGGGATCGCGGCCTGGCGCTCTTCGCGACGCTCCAGAAAATGGCGGCGCGGCGGCGGCCTCCGGCGGGCTGGTCCTTCCGGTATGTCCTGCAATCGCCCGAGGGCGCGGCGCTGCTCGACCCGATCACCGAGCTCTATGGATCGGAACGTCGCGCCGGCCGGGCCCGTTTCGACATGGTAAGGAATTGACCTGGTTCGCGAATGCGGTGCCAATTCCGCGTGAAATGATCTACGGGGCTCGAAGCTTGAAGCTCGGAGCTTTAAGCTACTTCACGACTTCTTCAAGCACGCCCACGACGTCTTTGTCCCACCAGTTGCGGTTGACCCCGTCGCGCAGGATCTCGAAGCAGGTCGACTTCGGGAAGGCGCGCTTGTAGGGGCGCTGGCTGGCGAGGGCGTCGTAGACGTCGACGACGGTCAGGACGCGGACCTCGACGGGGATGTCCTGGCCCTTGAGGCCGTCGGGGTATCCCGAGCCGTCGAGTCGTTCGTGATGGTGACGGATGAGGGGGCGGACGCGGTCGAGCGACCGCATGGGCCGGACGAGGTCGTCGCCCACGAGCGGGTGGCGTCGGATGATGTCGAGTTCATCTTCGACGAGCGGGCCGGGCTTGTTGAGGATCGTGTCGGAGACGGCGATCTTGCCCAGATCGTGGAGGACGCCGGCCATCTTGAGGAGCGCGATCGAGTCGTCCTCGAGGCCGAGCCGTTCGGCGACGGAGGAGGCGTAGTAGGCGAGGCGCCGGCAGTGGCCGCCGGTGCAGTGGTCGCGCTGTTCGACGGTGAGGGCGACCGATTTCATGACGGTGGAGGCGTGCTCGAGGTCGTCCATGTACCGCTTGAGGCGGGCGAGGGATCGGACCCGGGCGCGCAATTCGAGGACGTTGACCGGCTTGGCGAGGTAGTCATCGACGCCCGACTCGATCCCGCGGATGCGGTCCGGGAGGGTGTCGAGAGCGGTGACGATGATGATGGGGATGAGCCGGGTGCGGGGATCGTCCTTGAGGCGCCGGGTGACTTCGTGACCGTCGAGGCCCGGCATCAGGATGTCGAGGAGGACGACCTCGGGCCGCTCGCGATCGATCATGGCGAGCGCTTCGGCGCCGGTGGCGGCTTCGCGGACCTCGTACCCCATCGGCTCGAGGACGGTCCGCATGAACCGCCGCATGAAGGCCTCGTCGTCCACGACGAGGATGTAACCGCCTGTCCGCATCGAGCACCTCCTGGAGAGGGCTCCTCCGACACTGAAGCCTACCACGCTATGCATGAAAAATGCAATCTAATTCGGTTCCTTCCCTTCCCTTTTCCCGCCCGTTAGACTTCACCCCCCCATGACCCCCCGCGCCGTCCTCTTCGATGCCGGCGGCACCCTGGTCTTCATCCACGGCGGACGGGTCGCCGAAACGGCCGCCCGGCGCGGCGTCCGCGTGCGACCCGAGGCGATCGAGGCCGCCGACCCCGCCGTGCGCCGCGCTCTGGATCGCGCCCCCGCCCCCCGCGGGTCGGACGACCGCTCGCGGGGAGGCGATTACTTCGGCCGGCTCCTTCGCGCGGCCGGAGCCGAGGGCCCCGTCGAGGCGGCCGTCGAGGAATTGAATCAAGAGCATGGCCGGTCGAATCTCTGGTCGCGGACGCCGCCGGACGTCGTCGCCGCGCTCGACCGGCTCCGCGGGACGCGACTCGCCGTGGTCTCCAATTCGAACGGCACCGTCCGCGAGCTGCTCCGCCGGATCGGCCTCGCCGACCGGTTCGAGCTGATCATCGATTCCGAGGAGGAGAGCGTAGAAAAACCCGATCCCGCGATCTTCCGGATCGCGCTGGATCGGATGGGCGTGGCGGCGGGCGAGGCCGTGTACGTCGGCGACACGTACCACTTCGACGTCGTCGGGGCGCGCGCGGCGGGAGTCGAGCCCTTCCTCCTCGACCCAGGCGGGCTCTATCTCGACGCCGACGCCCGGCGGGTGCGCTCGCTGGCCGAGTTGATTGAAGCCCTCCGGGCGCCGGGCCTATAATCGAGTTTTCATGCCCTACCTGATCGTGCGCGAGATGGGCAACGAGCGGTGCTTCGCCCTCACCGACGAAGAAATGAGCATCGGCCGGTCGCGCCAGAACCCCATCCAGCTCGAGACGGAACAATCCTCGCGCAAGCATTGCACCGTTCGGCGCGCGGGCCCCGGGTGGCGGGTCGTCGACGAGCGCTCCTCCAACGGGACCTTCGTGAACGGGTTGAAGGTCGACGAGAAGGATCTCACCGACGGGGACCTCATCGCGATCGGCGCCGCGACCATCACCTACAAGCTCGACGAGCCCTCCCCCGCGATCGCGCCGCGGGTCGCGCCCGACGATGCGACCGCCGCGATTCCCCTCCAGGACCGCAGCGTCCAGATCCTGATCCAGACGATCATCGGGGCCGCCGCCGCGCCCTCGATCGACGATTTCCTCCGCACCGCGGTGGACAACCTCATCGAGATCACCCAGGCGGGACGCGGCATGCTCTTCGTCATGGAGGGCGGCGAGCTGCGCGTCCGCGTGGCGCGCGATGACGACCGGGCGACGCTCGCCGAGGTCGCCGGGATCAGCCGCTCGATCCCCCGCCAGGTCTTCGACTCGGGCAAGGCGATCTTCCTCCTCGACACGGCGCACGAGGATGAGCCCGTTCCGACGCAGAGCATGGAGATGTACCAGTTGCGCACCGTGATGTGCGCGCCGCTCCGCGTCGGCGAGAAGCGCCTCGGCGTCCTGTACGTCGACAGCCACGCCAAGTCGCGCGAGTACAGCGCCGCGGACCTCGCGCTCTTCGAGGGCATCGCGGGGTATCTCGCGCTCACGATCGAGAACATCCGCGCCCAGCAGGACCGCGAGCGGCGCGAGCAGGAGCGGCACGTCTCGCTGGAGCGCGAGAACGTCATGCTCCGGTCGGCGCTCACGAAGCGCCAGCACCTCATCGGGGAATGCCCGCCGATGCAGGCCGTGTACGAGACGCTGCAGAAGGTCGCGCCGACCGAGGCGACGGTCCTCATCCTGGGCGAGAGCGGGACGGGCAAGGAGGCGATCGCCCACGTGATCCACGAGCTCTCCCCGCGCGGCGAGAAGCCCTTCGTGGTGATCGACTGCGCGGCGATCCCCGAGAACCTGCTCGAGAGCGAGCTCTTCGGCTACGAGAAGGGCGCGTTCACGGGCGCGGCGATGACGAAGCCCGGCAAGATGGAGCTGGCGCAGGGGGGCACGCTCTTCCTCGACGAGATCGCGGAGCTCACCCCCGGGCTGCAGGTGAAGCTGCTCCGCGCGCTGGAGCAGAAGGTCGTCACGCGGGTGGGCGGAAACGCGCCGATCAAGATCGAGGCGCGCTTCGTGACGGCAACCAACCGCGATCTCGAGGAGCTGGTGAAGTCCGGGCGGTTCCGGCAGGACCTCCTGTTCCGGCTGAAAGTGATCACGGTGAAACTGCCGCCCCTGCGCGAGCGCGGCACCGACATTCCGTTGCTCGCCGAATTCCTCCTCGCCGAATCCAATCGCGTGAACGGGCGCTCGATCAAGGGCTTCGCCGAGGACGCGATGAAGGCGATCCAGGCCCACCCGTGGGAGGGGAACATCCGCGAGCTGAAACACCGGATCGAGCAGGCGGTAATTCTCTCCGACCGCGAGATCCTGACGTCGGAGGAGTTAAACCTGGCGGGACCTGCTGCGCCGGTGGGTACGCTGGAATCGGCCCGCGACCAGTTCGAGAAAACCTACATCGTGCGGGCGCTGGCGCAAAACCTGGGGAACGTGACCCAGACGGCCCGCGCGCTGGGAATCTCACGCCAACACCTGCAGACGCTGATCAAGAAGTACGGGATTAGCAGACTCACAGACGCGGGGGAGTAGTACCCGTGGAGCGCATAACGCATCACGCATCACGCATGACGGGACGGCTCACACCCTGATGCCTCGTGCGCGATGCGCCGCGATTTCACGCCTCGCGCGGTTTAAGGACTCCGGCGAATTGCGCCTGCGTCAGCGGCGGGACGGCGACCACCGCGAGGTTCTCGTTGATGTGAGCGTCGCTCTTCATCCCGACGAGCGGCGCGGTCACACCGGGCGCTGATCGAGCGAACTGGATCGCGCGCGCGGCGTCCGTCGTCAGGCCGGGGAATTTGGCGCGCACGGGCTCCGGCAACTTGCCCAGAAGTTGGCCCTGAAGAAGCGGCACGCTCGTGAAGACCGTCACGCCGAGCGCCTGCGCCGCCATGAGGAACGGCTGCCCCTTGCCCCCGATTTCCTGCGTGGGGACCAGGAGCGCTTCGGGCATCGCGAGGTTGAGCGGCAGCTGGACGACCTTGAACCGGTGCTTCTCGCCTCCCGCTTCGCGCGCGCAGGCCACGACGCGCTCCAGCGACAGGCGATCCCGGCCCTGGATCTGCCGGAACCCGTTCCATGTCGCGACGCCGTACACGCCGATCTTTCCCTCGCCCGCGCTTATCTCCAGCTGGGCGAACGCGGCCGTCAGGCGCCGGTAGAACTCCTTCTCCCCCACGTGCGGCAGCTGGCCCTCGGGATTGTGCACGTAGTAGACGTCGAGCGTCTCCACGCCGAAGTTGGCGCGGCTCCGGTCGACCTGGTGGCGGAGGTACGCCGGCGTCATGCAGTGGGAGTCGTCGACGAGGTCGTCGAACGTGGCGATGCCGGACTCGACGAACGTCTGGTCGAACCACTCCGCGGCGTTGGAGGGCGGCTCGTTCTCGAACGACAGGTAGCCCCCCTTGGTGCAGATCAAGATCTGGTCACGGGCGATCTCCCCCGCGTCGATGGCGGCTTTGATCCCCCGCCCGAGCGACCGTTCCGCTCGCTGGAACCTGTAGTTGATCGCGCAGTCGATGACGTTGACGCCGCGCTTCATGGCGCTCCGCACCGCGGCGGCGACTTGGGCGTCGGTAGCATCGTCCCACTTGCCGAGGTAGGACCCCATTCCGACGGACGAGAGCGTGACGCCGAGGGCGGACCGCCAATGCTCCTTCGCGGCGGGATGCGATTGGGCGAACTTGAGCGTGCCGTCGGCTAAGGCTTGCCCCTTGATCACAAGGGAGTTGTATCAGCAATCGCCCCAAGTCGGGAGCCTTTGGACTTCGGACTTTGAACGACCTTGCACCTTGAACTTCCGCACATCCGCACTACTTTTTCTTCTCCGGCACCGTCGTCTCGTACTGCACTCCCGCCGGCACGGGCACCGGAACCGGGACCGTCGTCCCGGTCGCGCCTTCCGTCACCCGCGACGAGTCGACCGCGACGAACGCCGTGTACTGCGACATCAGGCCATACTCCAGAGCCACGCCGCGGATCGCGCCCGCGCAGTCCGCGCCGTCGGGCGTGAAGAGCAGGCGGTCGGAGAGCGAAGCGATCTTCGCCCGCGCCCAGACGGCGGGCAGCGCCGCGTGGCGCGCCCCCGGCTCGTCGAGGTTGAGCGACAGCGTCGTGAAGTGGTCCTTTCCCGCGATCTTCCCCGCCAGCTTCAGCGTCGCGACACCCGAGCCCCTGAAGCGTCCGGAGATCACGACCGGCCGACCCACGAAGAGGTCGGGAATCGTCTCGGGCTGCACCTCCGCGATCTCGGCCCCCGACCACGTCAGCCGGATGTCCGTGAGCGCGGGATGCTCGATGCGCTGATAGAGCCCGTCGACCGCCTTCTCGCTCGACTCGTCCAGGCCGACGAACGCCGTCGTGCCCCGGCCGATGCGGCCCAGCCCCTCAATGAGGTACCGGTTCACCGACGAGCCGATGCCGAACGCGAAGATGCGGGCGCCGCCGATCGAGCGCCGCACCGCGCCGAAAATCTCCTGCTCGTTCCCGATGTAGCCGTCGGTCATGAACGACACGATGCGGTACCGCTCGGGATCGCGCGGGAATTCGAGCGCCGCGCGGATGCCCGTGAGCATCTCGGTGCCGCCGCTCCCGTTCTGCGCCTGGACGTACGCCATGGCCCGCTTGATGTTCTCGGGCGTCGCCGGCAGCGGCCGCTCCGCCATCGCGTTGGCGCACCCCGCGAAGCAGATGATCTGGAACGTGTCGCCCGGGGCGAGCCGCCGCAGGCAGCGCTCCATCGTCCGCTTCGAGATCTCGATCGGCGCGCCGCCCATGCTGCCCGAGACGTCGAGGACGAAGACCATCTCGCGCGCGGAATTCGGGATCTCCTCCAGGCTGTCGGGCGGCTGGAGGACGAGCGCGAAGTACCCCTGCTCCTTGTCCCGGTACGCGGCGAGCGCGGAGGCGATCCCCTTGCCGCCGACCCTGTACCGGAGGACGAAATCCTTGTTCGGGATCCGGTCGTTGGGGGCGAGGCGGACCGTCGCGCGGGTCGCGGCGGGCCGTTCGATCTGGACGATGTGGCTCGGGCTCTCGACCTTCTCGATCGGCAGGCCCGCGTCGACGTCGACCTCGAGCGAGATGTCGTTCGAGGTGATCTCGTCCGGCGCGAGATAACTGATTTCAGTCTTCTGCCCCGAGGTCCCCGTCCCGCCCGTCGGCACCGCGCCAACTCCGTCCATCGAGCCCTGGGAGTTATAACGAGGCCCCACGACCATCGGGAAATGGAACTCGTACTCGCCTTTCGAGTACCGGAGCGAGTGGAAGTACGTGATGTCGATGTCGATCGACTTGCCCGGCTCGATGTTCGCGACGAACTGCGTGAAGATGTTGGGCCGTTCCTGCGTCAGGAGTGACGCAACATGACCCTGGTGGCGCGCCTCCTGGTAGATCTGCTTCGCCTCCTCGCGCTCGCGGATGATCCCGCGGATCCTCCGGTCGCCGATGACCATGATGAAGTCGCGCACCGCGGCGTCGTCAGGCAACGGGAAGAGGTAGACCGCCTCGATCTTGCCGTCGTACGGGTTGTGGTACTGCTGTTTGACGGTGACCGAGGCGATGTAGATCGAGACCTGCGCCTTGACGTCGGTGTGCTTGAGCGGGATCGGGACGAGCTTGTCCGCGAGACGCGCGCGCAGTTCTCCGCCGCGCGGGCGCTTGATTTCAACTGTCTCAGGCTTCTGCACGGGACTCTTGGTCCAGTTCTTGCCCCGATCGCCGGTCCCGTGATTTTCACCGTCGTCGCCCTCCCGCTCGACGACGAGGAGTTCCTCGTCAGTGTCGCAGGAAGGGTCCGCCTTGGCTCCGGGGGCCGCAAGGCCTCCATCGTCGAGTTTCCTTCTCGAGAATTCGTGCTCGGCCGTCGACTCGCGGTAGGCCCTTCCCGACGTTGATCCCGGACTGGGAGTACGACTCCCCGATTCGCATCCCGCGAAGGCGACCACCAGCGCCAGCAACACCCACTCCGTCCACGCTCTCTTCATCGGGATTCTCCTGTCCGCTCGAGTTTCACCTTGGGCTCGAACCGCTCGCCCCCCGTCGTCGCCGCCGCGATCAGCCGAACCTCAAGTTCGCACTTCTCCGTTTCCATCACGTGGATCCGCGCGACGCGGACGCGCCCCGAGGGCGCCGGGCCGGTCGTGAGGGCCGCGAGCACGAGCTTGCCCCCCTGGAGCGCCTTCGGGTCGTACGTCGGCGGATCGCGGTACGCGTCCCCCGCGCCGCCCTCGACTCCTACGATCGCCGCGCGGTCGTCGGTGTTGATTTCGATCTGCCATGCCGCGAGCTTCCGGTCGCCGGCTTCTACATAGACGTCCACGGCGACAAAGCGGTTCCCGTGGATCTTCCGAGGGCGGGGCGCGTCGACGGCCGTGCATCTCCTCAAGATCTCCGTGGCGTCGCCCCCCTTCCGCGAGAGCGCGTACGCGTCGACCACGTCGACGGCATGGGCGGGAAGGACGAACGTCAGCGTGATCGCGACGGCGAGGATGGCGGCGGCCGAGCCCGCCAACAGGGACCACGCGGGACGGCGACGGCGCGGGATCGTCGAGAGAATCGCGCGATCGACCTCGGCGGGGACCTCCACGGCCTGGGCGTCCTTCATCGCGTTCGCCATGAAGCGCAGCACTTCCACCTCGACCTTGCACTGGAGGCACTCGAGGACGTGCCGGGCCTCCTCAGGGGAGCCTTCCCCCGCTCGAACACGATCCTGCGCCAGCCCGTCGAGGTGGTCCATCGAACCTGAAGCGGTCGCGGAGTCGGAAAGGTTCATGGATTCGGCTTCCGACGCAGGATTTCGAGCGCGTGGTGCAGGCGGGACTTGACCGTGCCCAGGGGGATCTCGAGCGCGGTCGCGATTTCATCAAGCGTCATGCCGTCGGCGAATCGCATCTGGACGACCTCGGCATGGTCCTCGCCGAGTTGGCTCACGTACGCGTCGATCGCGCCCTCCACGGACCTCGGGGCCTCGGGTTCGGGAGCCTCGACCGGCGGCCGCCGCACGCGCTTGCGGTCGATGGCGCGGTGCTTCACCACCGGGTAGAGGAATGTCCGGAAGCCGGCGCGCAACTCGAGCTCTGGGAGTTTCCGGAAGACGTACGCGAACGTCTCCTGCAGGATGTCGAGCGCCTCCTCGCGGTCGCCGCAGATTCGGCGCGCCAGCCCCGCGACCCAGTCGCGGTGGCGGTAGTAGAGCGCCTCGAACGACGCCGCATCACCGCGCCGCGCCGCCGCGACCAGGTCGGCGTCCGATCGGGAGTCCATCGCCATCTTAGACGCCGGGCCCGGGGGCGCTTTCGAACTTCCCCCACGAGCGCTTGAGCTCCACGGCGGTCGCGAGGCGCTGGAGGTACGCGGCGCCGGGGATTTCGACGGGATGGAACTGGGCCGTCGCCGCGGTGACCATCTGGATGTCGCAGAGCTCAAATTTCTGGCGCGCAAGATGGCGCAGAAGGCCCACCAATGCGGCCTTGCCGGCGTCGTTCCGGCGGTGGAACATCGACTCCGCCATGAACGCCGCGCCGACGGCGACTCCGTAGACGCCTCCGACGAGCGTCCCCTCCGACCACGCTTCCACGCTGTGGGCGTGTCTTCCGCCGAAAAGCGCGATGTACGCGTGGCGCAGCTCGGGTGAGATCCACGAGGCCGGTCGCGCGGCGCAGCCGTCGATGACCCCCTCGAAATCGCGGTCGGACGTCAGCTCGAATCTTCGAATGGTCCGCGCGAGCCGGCGCGGCACGTGGAAGGCATCGAGTGGCAGGATCGCGCGCGGATCGGGGAGGTACCACGAGACCTGCCCCGACGCCGGGTCGGCCATCGGGAAGGCGCCCTGCCGGTAGGCCGCGAGAATCGATTCCGGCGTGAGCCGCATCGCCTTATAGTATCGCCCCCGATGCGCTACCGTCTCCGTCGCCGCGGCGTCGACCACGGATTCGTGACGCCCGTCCCGCGCGCCACGTCGTGGGAAGCCGCCGAGCCCGTGCCGATCCCGGGGATCGTCCCCGTGCCCCACGTCGCGCGGGTCTTGCGGCTGCTTGACCGGCTTCGCGCCGGCGAGGATCTCGCGCCCTTGTTGCCGCGCGCGATCCGGGTCGCGGGCACGTCGCAGAATGTCGCCGATCCCCTGGAGATCCAGAAAGTCCATGTCGCGGGCGACCTCTACATCAAGGTGAACTGGCTCTCGATCCATCCCGGCGACGGGTCGCTTCGGCTGAGGATCGGCTACGGCGCGGAGATCCTGGACGACTGGAAGGACGATCCCGCCGCGGCGCGCGCGAGCGAGCGGCTCTTCGACGCGGTCTTTCCCGCGAGCCGCGCCGTCACGCGCAACCCGCGATTGCTCGCGGAGATCGGTCGGCGAATCGGCGGCGCCCCGCGGTTCGTCCAGCGCATCCTCTACTCGAACTCGCCCGGGGGCGGCGCCCTCTTCCATCACGACTTCGTGCCGGGGCAGGCGGGCGTGGTGTACGCCCAGCTCGCGGGTTCGACGGGGTGGCTCACCCTGCCCAAGCGAGAGTTGGAGCGCCGGGCGCGGGTGGATTTGGAGTCGAAGCGGGGCGACCGACTCATCAACCGCACGGGCGCCTTCACCCGACGGCTCGCCGCGGACGGGTGGTTCTTCGTCCTGCGGCCGGGGGACGCGATCCTCCTCCCCTCCTTCGGGTGGGACGACGTCGCGTGGCACTCGGTCTTCACGCTGGGAAGCGCCAAGAACGTCGCGTTGTCGTTCGGGATCGCCAAGAAAACACGACTACATAAATGACTATCCTATAAGCAGTTACAGTACGGCCCTCAGGACCGCCAAGTTTTGTTGGCACCAGGGCCCCGGCGGACCCCGTTTTTCGCGCGGAATCGGCCTCCAATTGTTGGCACACCGGTTGCTCTATACCCAATGAAAATTTCGATCCCGCTCCAATTGCCCCGACCCGTTGTCGGGGCAAATTTTTTTTAAATCCAGCCCTCCCCGCCGGTACCATGGCGCCCATGATCGCCCTCCTGGCCGTCCTCCTGGTTCTCCAAGATACGCCCGAGGACCTCCTCAAGAAGGTCGAGGAGAAGTACGCGACGGCCAAGTCGCTTTCGGTCACCGCCGAGATCCAGATCGCCGGCAAGCAGGAAGGGCGCGACATCAAGGGGAAGATGGAGGGGACATTCCGGTCGAAGGGAGAGCGCAAGGTTCGCTCGGAGCTCTCGGGCACCGTGAACGACCAGCCCGTGCCCAGGACCATGAACGTCTCGGACGGCAAGTCGCTCGCCTCCATCGCCGGCATGGAGCGGCCGCAGAAGAAGGAGCACGCGCTCGCCCTGGGGACCTGGTCGCGGCGATTCCTGGTCCGGACGGGCCTCCTGGGCTCGACCAGCTCGCTCTTCGCGTCGGTCTTCCAGTCCCAGTCGGTGAAGCTCGAGGAGCTCTTCAAGGTGAGCGAGGTCGCCGATGGCGGCTGGGAGAAGGTCGACGGGCGGGAGCGGCGGGTGATCAAGTTCACGGTCGCGTCGCCCGAGCCGGGGAGCCCGCCGATGAAGTGCAGGATCTGGGTCGATCACAAGAACCTGGTCGTCCTGAAGCGGGAATCGACGCAGACCACGGCGTCGGGGTCGGTCACGATCACCGAGACCTACGGCGACGCCGGTTTCGACGGCGACATTCCCGACGACGAGTTCAAGGTCGGCGATTGAGCCCGGGCCCGCCATTCCTGATTCTTGGTTCCTAATTCCTTCCTCATTCCTCATTCCTGATTCTTGATTCTTGATTCCTGATTCTTGTTTTTTTGATTCTTCCCCAATGTGCCCTATTGTGACACTCCCCCCGCGATAATAGATTCGTGCGCAGGGAAACGCGGGCGTTACCGGACGTAACGCGATTGGGAGCCGCATGGACGCCCTGCGCAAGCCGCTCGATGTGATGCGCATGGGCATGGCATCCGTGGCATGGCGCCTGCGGGCCTGAGATCGGACTTCGGACATCAGACTCCAGGAGTCGTCAGCCAGGCCGCTGAGAACTTTCTGAAGTCTGAAGTCGGAAGTCTGAAGTCTGTGTAGAATCACGAACACGAAAGGGAGGAGAGACGAATGAGTTTGATGATTCCCCGGGAGTCCAACGACAAGCGCAACGAGGCCCTCAAGTCCGCGCTCTCGCAGATCGAGAAGCAGTTCGGCAAGGGCTCGATCATGCGTCTCGGCGCGGACACGCGCCTCGACGTCGCGGGCGTCACGACCGGCTCGCTCTCGCTCGACCTCGCGCTCGGCGGCAAGGGCGTCCCCAAGGGGCGCGTCGTCGAGGTGTTCGGACCCGAGGGGTCGGGCAAGACGACGCTCTGCCTCACCGTCATCGCGAACGTCCAGAAGAACGGCGGCCAGGCGGCCTTCATCGACGCGGAGCACGCGCTCGACCCGCAGTACGCGAAGAAGCTCGGCGTCAACCTCGACGCGCTCCTCCTCTCCCAGCCCGACAGCGGCGAGCAGGCGCTCGAGATTGCGGAGATCCTCGTCCGCTCGAACGGCGTCGACATCATCGTCGTCGACTCCGTCGCCGCGCTCGTCCCGAAGGCGGAGCTCGAGGGCGAGATGGGCGACGCGCACGTCGGCCTCCAGGCGCGGCTCATGTCGCAGGCGCTCCGGAAGCTGACGGCGGCGGTCGCGAAGTCGAACACGTCGCTCGTCTTCATCAACCAGCTGCGAGAGAAGATCGGCGTCATGTTCGGGAACCCCGAGACGACCCCCGGCGGCCGGGCGCTCAAGTTCTACTCGAGCGTCCGGATCGACGTCCGCCGCATCGGCCACTTGAAGGACGGCGAGCTCGAGGTCGGGACGCGCGTCCGGGCGAACATCGTGAAAAACAAGATCGCCCCGCCCTTCAAGAAGGCGGAGTTCGACATGCTCTTCGCCTCGGGCATCTCCTACGAGGGCGACCTGCTCGACCTCGGGGAGGAGCAGCAGGTGATCGAGCGGAGCGGCTCGTGGATCGCGTACAAGGGCGAGAAGATCGGCCAGGGGCGCGAGCGGGGCCGCGAGTTCCTCAAGGAGCACCCCGACGTCGCCATCAAGATCGAGAACGAGATCCGGATCAAGATGGGCCTCGAGCCGCGCACGATCCCCACGCCCGTGAAACCGGCGGCAAAGGAGGACGAGAAGGAGAAGGAAGAGCGGGAGGAGAAGAAGACGGTCAAGAGCTCGCGATAGCGATCATCCCGCCGAGGCGCCGAAGGCGCGAAGGCGAAGGATTGGGGCTCCCGATTCCCTGAGCGGGGATTCGGGAGCATTTTTTTTCGCCCGGGATGGCCATGCGCCTTTCGATATCCGGTCACAACCGGCGGAGACCGGAGGTCTTTCATGAAGGCATGTTCTGGCGCCGGAGAAGGGATCGCGACGTGGAAGAGATCGGCATTATCCGCAGGACGATCCAGGATGTCCTGGTCCCCGAAATGCAGGGGATCAAGGAACGGCTTGCCCGCCATGACGAGAAGTTCGTGTCGATCGCCCGGCGATTCGATGAGGTCGACAAGCGCTTCGATGCGATGGATCAGCGGTTCGACGCGTTGGAAAAGTCGATCGCGGACCTGAAGTCCGCAGTCGACAAACTGACGATCGCCGTCGAGCGGATCGAGTCCCGCCTTCATTTCGTCGAGTTCGACAAGCGGCTCTACCGCCTCGAGATCCTGCAGGAGCAGGCGGGGCACGGCTCGAAATCGGCGCCGGCGGCCTGAGAGCATTGGCCGTCTGCCGTTTGCCGTCACGTTGGCCGTTGACCGATCGCGGTTACGTGGATCCTCCGCCGCCTGAACGGATGACGTTACGGCAAACGGTGAACGGCTTACGCAACGGCCAACGGCAAACGGCAAACGTCCAACGAAACCCGGCCGCTTGATAACCCCTCCCTTGCGCCCTATCATCGTCCGCTGATGAAGACGGACGACATCCGCGAGCGCTACCTCAAGTTCTTCGAGGGCCGGGGCCACGCCCGGTACCCGTCCGATTCGCTCGTCCCCACGAACGACCCGTCCCTCCTCTTCACGTCGGCCGGGATGGCCCAGTTCAAGGACATGTTCCTCGGCATCGGAAACCTCCCCCACAAGCGCATCACGACCTGCCAGCGTTGCCTCCGGGTGGGCGACCTCGAGAACGTCGGACGCACCGCGCGCCACCACACCTTCTTCGAGATGCTCGGCAACTTCTCCTTCGGCGACTACTTCAAGGCCCACGCGATCCCCTGGTGCTGGGACTTCTACACGAGCGATCTCGGGATTCCGGCCGACCGTCTCTGGGCGTCGATCTACGAGAAGGACGACGAGGCCGAGGCCGTCTGGAAGAAGCTCGGGAAGCTGAAGCACCCGATCGTCAAGATGGGCGAGGCGGACAACTTCTGGCCGGCCAGCGCGCCGTCGCAGGGCCCGAACGGCCCGTGCGGCCCCTGCAGCGAGATTTTCTACGACTTCGGCCCGGGCCCCTGGTGGTGCGGGAAGTGCACCGCGCCCGGCCACTCCTGCGACCGGTTCGTCGAGATCGGCAACATCGTCTTCACCGAGTACGAGCGCCAGGAGGGCGGCGTCCTCAAGCCCCTTCCCCAGAAGAACATCGACTTCGGCGGCGGGCTCGAGCGCGTCGCGGCGATCCTGCAGGGCGTCCATTCGAACTACGACATCGACATCTTCAAGGCGATCATCGACCAGGAGTCCCGGGTCCTGAAAATCCCCGTGACGCCGGACAACGGCCGGAGATTCCGCCGCATCGCCGATCACATCCGCGCCCTGGTCTTCTGCATCGCCGACGGCGTGCGTCCCTCCAACGAAGGCCGCGGCTACGTCGTCCGCCGCATCCTCCGGACGGCGTTCCGGGACGGATGGAAGCTCCGGCGGACGGCCCAGCTGGAGCCGGAGCCCTTCCTCCACAAGCTCGTCGAGCAGGTCGCCTACCAGATGAAATCGGCGATGGCACTCTCCCCCGAGCAGCGGCAGGTCGCCACCACGACCATCCAGACGGAGGAGGCGCAGTTCCTCCGCACGATCGAGCGCGGCATGAGCGTCGTCGAAGGCAAGATCGCGGAGATGAAGAAGACGGGGCGGACGGTGCTCGACGGCCGGGCGGCCTTCGACCTGTACCAGAGCCACGGGTTCCCGGTGGAGCTGACGATCGACGTGCTCGGCGACGACGGCATGACCGTCGACGTCGAGGGCTTCAAGAAGGCCCTCCTGGAGGAGCAGGACCGCGCCCGCGCGAACGAGGCGATCTTCGACCCCAACAGTCCCCTCACCAAGGTCAAGTCGCAGAGGATCCCGGCGACCGAATTCATGGGCTATGCCATCCGGGTCGCCGACATCGCCAAGCCGGTCAAGGTCGGCATCCTCCGCATCGTCAACCTCGATCCCGAGTCCCTCGCCAAGTTCATGGAGTCGAAGAAGGACATGGCGCAGGTGACGAAGCTGATCGGCAAGGGGATCATCGTGGACACCGCCGAGGAAGGGGACGCGGTCGCCGTGCTCTGCGACCGGACCCCCTTCTACGCGGACGGGGGCGGGCAGATCGGCGATACGGGCCGGCTCCGGACCGACGAGGCGGACGTGGAGATCCTGGACACGCGCAAGCCGGACGGCTACTTCTTCCACCTCGGCAAGGTCCTGAAAGGGCCTCTCCGGCCGGGCCCCGCGACGGCGCTCGTCGACGGGCCGAGGCGACTCAACATCATGCGCAACCACACGGGCACCCATCTCCTCCACGCGGCGTTGCGGGCGGTCCTCGGGCCCCACGTCACTCAGGCGGGATCCGTCGTCGAGCCCGACCGCCTCCGCTTCGACTTCACCCATCCGCAGGCGGTGACGATGGAGGAGCGGCGCAAGATCGAGGACTGGGTCAACCGCGTCGTCTTCGAGGACCGCGAGGTCACCAAGGTCGAGATGACGATGGCCGACGCGAAGGCGAAGGGCGCGCTCATGTTCTTCGGGGACAAGTACGGCGACCGCGTGCGGGTGGTCAGCGTGGGCGACGCGGAATCGGTCGAGCTCTGCGGCGGCACCCACCTCGAGCACGCGGGGACGATCGGCTCGCTCCGGATCACGAGCGAGAGCGCGATCGGCAGCGGCGTCCGACGCGTCGAGGCGGTGACGGGCCCCGGGGCGGTCGAGGCGTCGCGGAAACAGGAAGATCTCCTCCTCGAGCTCGCGCGCCGGATCGGAGTCCCCGTCCAGGATATCCCGCGGCGGATCAAGCAGCTCGCGGACGACGTCCACGAGCTGAAGAGCGAGATCGGACGGCTTAAGAGTGGGAATCCGGCGGCAGCGGTCGGTTTCCACACTCATTTGACACTCAAGAAAGACAATGCCGGTGAATGGGCCTTCTTCGACGAGAAGGGTGAAAAATGGCCACCAAGAAAGGAGACGCGGGTACTAAACGTCCATGGCTCCACGATGATCATGCACACCCTCAAGGACGTGAAAGTCGAGGATGCGCGAAAGCTGTTAGACCACTGGAACAAGGAAAAGGAAGTCAGTTCAGCAATAATCGCAATTCCAGAAGAGAAGCCCATCTTTCTGATTGGTCTTAGCAGCAGATTTTCTGAGAACACTGGCCTGAAGGCGGGCGACATCGCGAAGGAAGTGGGCAAGGCGTGCGGCGGCGGCGGCGGCGGACGCGAATTCCAGGCGCAGGCGGGCGCGTCCGATCCCTCCAAGATCCAGCTCGGCTTCGACACCTTCGAGGCGGCCGTGCGCGCGAAGCTCGGCTAGCGCATCGCCGCCAGCGCGGTCACGGCGAATCCCGTCGCGATCAGGGGATCATCTTCCTTCATCAGGAAGCTCGAGTTCCGAAAACTCCCGTCGCGCTGTTGACGCGTCGTCACGTCGGACTTGAAGCCGAGTTTGGCGACGGCCGCGGCGTAGTAGAAGAACATCCCCTGCCGCCAGTTCGATTCGTGGATCTCCGGAAATCCCGGGACGTGATCCGGACTATGGTGAACCTTCAGCCACGTCCGCGCTGGCTCTTGGCCGATCGCTGCGAGGGACAGCAAACCATCCGCGGTGGCTGTTCCGTAACTCCGCCACGAGTCTCCGTCGCGGCCCGCCTTGTTCCCGTCGACGACGACCGTCGAAAAGTAGAAGCCGCCGTCCGGAGCTTGGCATCTCTTGACGAAGACCGAGGCTTTGCGAAAGGCGGGGTCGTCCGAGGCGACCCCCGCGTCGTGAAGCGCCTCCAGCACGTGGCGCGTCATCGAGAGATCGAGGTGGCCCGGGATCGGCAGCCGGCGCGGGGGGCCGCCCATCCCCCACGCGCCGTACGCGGGATGATCTTCAGTCCAGCCGAGATGCTCCGCGAACTGCTGGTTGCGAAGGCAGGCGACCATCCGGGAAACGTCGTCGCGCCGTCCCGCGCGCACCAAGGCCTGCACCGCGAGCGCGGTCGCGTAGTTGGGATAGTCCAGGAGCTCGGGATCGGCCCGGCCAAGCGCGCCCTCGGAGTCGAGGCGGCGCCGGATGAACTCCACCGCGCGGTCCACTCCGCCCGCGGGTCGAGCCAGCAGGCTTTCGGGGACATCGAGCAGCGCGCGCAGGACGAAGGGAGTGAGCGACTGGCCCGACTTCAGGAGCCCGTACGTCGTGCTGTGCCATCCGCCGTCGCGGTCCTGCCGGGCCCAGAGCCATGCCGCGGCCCGGCGGAGACCCTCGTCCCGGTCCGGCGCCGGACGCCCGCACGCCGACAACGCCAGGACGAGGACCGCCGCGAGCCGCCGCATCGCGCTAAGTGCGCGCGGCCGTGCGCTCCGCGAGGAGCGTCAGGATCGCGCCGCTCGTGCAGGCGACCCGCCCCGTGATGCAGTGGTGCCCGGCCCACGTCCCATCTTGGTTCTGCAGCTTGAGGAGATGCTCCTTGATCCGCCCGTTCCACTTCTTCCAGTCGTCGCCCCCGGCGCGAATCAGGCTGTCGCTGATGTTCATGTAGGAGATGAACTCCTCGCCGCCCATCGAACCGAAACCGCCCACGAACGCGGCGTCGGCGAGCTGGCGGCCCGCCGCCATCTTCACCTTCCCCGCGGTTTCCGCGCTCGCGGCCGGAGCCCTCGACGCCTCCTCGAGCGCCGCGCCGGCGGCGTACAGCTGCACCCCGGCGCCGTCGGACGATTCGAACCGGTCCCCCCTCGCATCCAGCCGCTTCATCTGGTACTGGCCCGCCAGCGCCAGGTTCGACGGGTCGACGCCGGCCGACTTCGCCTGGGCCGCGTACAGGCCGCGCGAGGCGAGGCTCGTGCCGATCACCGGCGCCCAGCCGCCCCCCTGGTTCCAGCTTCCGTCCTTGCCCTGGTTCTTCTGGATCTTGGCGACGCACTTCTCGAGCGCCTGGTGGACGCGGCGTCCGGCCTCGGCGTCGGCCACGCGGCCGTCCGCTTCGGCGAGGACGAGATTGGCCAGGAACGTGTCGATGTTCGGTCCGAGCTTCCGCTGGATCTGCGTGCCCGAGCGCTTCGTGACGAGGAGGCCCTCCGCGGGCGATTCCTCGACGTTCGCGAGAATGAACCGGATGCCCCGGTCGAGCGCCACGCGATAGGCGCCGTCGCTCGGCGTATTGCCCGCCCGCATCAGCGCCAGGCAGGCCATCGCGGTATTCGCGACATCGTTGCCCTGCGATTCGAGCGGGACGTCCTTTCGCACGATTTCGCTCGCGCCGCCATCCTGGCCCCAGCCGCCGTCGGCGCCTTGGGCCGAGACGAGCCACTTCAGGCCCTTCAAGACCGCGTCGTCCAGCGGGACGCTCTTCCAGTCCTGGTGAAGGCCGCCCCCGGTGACGGCGGCGGTCCCCGTCTTGGCGCCCGACCCGAGATCTTTCCGCTCCCCCTCCACCTGGCGGCAGGCCCCGAAGGCGAACATCGCCAGGACCGCCACCCCGACCCGCGCTTTCCGAGCGTCCATGACCGACTCCTTTCGTTCGATGGTCACCCCCTTGGACGCGAAAATCGGCGGGAGGTTCACAAAAGAGACGCGAATTTGCGGTCGGCCGCAACAAGATCGGATGAAGCGGCGGGGTTTCCTGTTGAAATCGGCGCGGCAAACTTCTACACTTGCCCGCTTCCGGGAGACTGGCCATGCCGACGCCCAAACGGAAACTCGCGAACAGCTGGCGCAAGAACCGCCGGTCGCACGATCACGTCCACGTGCCGAATCTCTCCATCTGCCCCCGCTGCAACCAGCCGAAGCAGGCCCACCGCGTGTGCGGGACCTGCGGCTACTACAAGGGCGCGATGGTCGTGGACATGAAGAAGCTGTAGAATCCCGCTTGGCTTTCCGACCCCGCGATTCAGGCCGCTTCCGGACGCCCGCATGAGAATCGCCATCGACGCCATGGGCGGGGACCACGCCCCGGAGGAAATCGTCAAGGGCGCCCACGAGGCCGCCGCCCAGGTCCCGGAAGCCACCCTCATCCTCGTCGGCCAGACCGAGCGCGTCCAGGCCGCCCTCGCCGCCTGCGGCTCCCGCCCGCGCAACCTCGAGATCCAGCACGCCGGCGAAGTCATCGAGATGCACGAGGACCCGCGCCGCGCCCTGCTCGGGAAGCGCGACTCGTCGATCCACATCGGCCTCGGGATGGTGAAGCACGCGAAGGCCGACGCCTTCATCTGCGCCGGGAACACCGGCGCGCTCGTCGGCGGCGCGACCGTCCCCGTCTTCGGCCTCGGATGCCTCGAGGGCGTGAAGCGCCCCGCGATCGCCGTGCCCATGCCCACCGAGAACGGCTTCTCGGCCCTCGTCGACGCGGGGGCCAACAAGGAGTGCAAGCCGATCCACCTCCTCCAGTGGGCGGTCATGGGCTCGCTCTACATCAAGTACCTCCGCAAGGAGATCACCGAGCCGAAGGTCGCCCTCCTCAACATCGGCGAGGAGCGCAACAAGGGGACCGCCCTCATCCAGGAGGCGTACGCGCTCCTGGAAAAATCGCACCTGAAGTTCATCGGGAACATCGAGCCGCACAAGCTTTTCTCCGGGAAGGCGGACGTCGTCGTCTGCGACGGCTTCACCGGCAACGTTTTCCTGAAGACGAGCGAGGGGCTCTCGAACTTCCTGATGGGGATGATCCGGTCGAACGGACTTTCGGAGAGCGAGGACATCCGCCGCGGGATCTCCAAGATCGAACAGCGGACCGATTATTCGACGGTCGGCGGCGCGCCCCTGCTGGGCGTCCGCGGGATCGTCCTGAAGTGCCACGGCCGGTCGAACGCGCGCGCGATCGTCAGCGCGGTGCGCGTCGCGTCGGGATTCATCAAGGAACGGCTCAACGACCACATCGTCGAGGAGCTGAAGTCCGAGGGCCACGTCGGCTGGTTCTCCGGCTGGTGGCACAAGGCCAAGGAGGAGCCGGACGCTCCATGAGGACGCTCCAGAAAGTCCGCGTCGCCGCCACCGGCTCCTACGTCCCCGACCGCGTTCTCGACAACGCCCATTTCTCGAAGATCGTCGACACCAACGACGCGTGGATCCTCGACCGCACCGGCATCCGCGAGCGACGGATCTCGGCGGCGGACCAGTCGACGAGCGACCTCGCGGCCGAGGCGGGCCGTCGGGCGCTGAAGGCGGCGGGCCGCGCTCCGGAGAGCGTCGAGCTCCTGATCGTCGCGACGTCGTCGCCCGACCGGATCGTGCCGGGGACCGCCGCGTACGTCCAGGCCAAGATGGGCTGCTTCAATTCGGGCGCCGTCGACCACATCGCCGCCTGCTCGGGGTACATCTACGCGCTCTCCGCGGGCTGGAACTACGTCGCGAACGGGCAGGTGAAGAGCTGCCTCGTCATCGGCGCGGAACAGCTGACGCGGATCACGAACTACGAGGACCGCGGGACCTGCATCCTCTTCGGCGACGCCGCGGGAGCGCTCCTCCTGGAGCCGTCGACCGAGGGGACGAGCGACATCCTCTACTCGAAGCTCGGCGCGGACGGGCGCGGCGAGCGGTACATCATCGTCCCCGCCGGCGGCACGGCGATGCAGCCCACGGCGGAGCGCCTCGAGAAGAAGCTCGACAAGATCCAGATGATGGGCCGCGAGGTGTACAAGTTCGCGATCACGAAGTTCGTGGAGCTCATCAAGGACGCGTGCGCGCGGATCGGCGTCTCGCCCGACCAGATCGACGTCCTCGTCCCCCACCAGGTCAACCTGCGGATCATCGAGAGCGCGGCCGAGAAGCTGAAGATCCCGATGGACAAGATCGTCGTCAACATCGACCGCTACGGGAACACCTCGGCGGCGAGCATCCCCGTGGCGATGGACGAGGCGGCGCGCTCGGGGCGCATCAAGCGCGGTCACCTCGTGGTCACCGTCGCCTTCGGAGCCGGTTTGACGTGGGGATCCGTCGCGCTCCGTTGGTGAGTTGCGGGTCGCGCCCCAGTGCCCGACTCTTGACTCATGACCAGCGACTCCCGACTTCCATGTGACAATGGCTAAAGTTGCTGTTGTTTTCGCGGGCCAAGGCGCCCAGGCCGTCGGGATGGGCAAGGCGCTCTGCGACCGCCATCCCCCCGCCCGCGCCCTCTTCGACCGCGCCTCGAACGTCCTCGGATTCGACCTCGCCGCGGTCTGCTTCGAAGGTCCCCCCGAACGGCTCAACCGCACCGACGTCTGCCAGCCTGCCCTCCTCGTCCACGCATTCGCGGCGGCGGACGCCCATTCGTTCGACGGCCACGAGATCGTCGCGACCGCCGGCCTCAGCCTCGGCGAGTACACCGCGAATCTCTTCGCGGGGGCGCTCTCGTTCGAGGACGCCGTCCGGCTCGTCAAGAATCGCGGCGCGTGGATGCAGGAGGCGTGCGACGCCACGCCGAGCGGGATGGTCTCGGTGCTCGGGCTCGATCTCGCGAAAGTCCGCGCGGCCATCGCGGGAATGGACGGAGTCGGCGTCGCCAACGTCAACAGTCCCGGCCAGACCGTGATCAGCGGGCCGAAAGATCCGCTCGCGAAGGCGGCGGAGGCGTGCAAGGCGGCGGGCGCGAAGCGGTGCATCCCGCTCAAGGTCGCAGGGGCGTACCACTCCCCCGTGATGGCCCCGGCGCAGGAGAAGATACGCGCGGAGCTGGCGCGGACGAACTTCGCGGCGCCAAGAATGCCCGTCGTCGTCAACGTGACGGGCAAATCGGTGAGCGATCCCGGGGAGCTCCGGTCGAATCTCGCGACCCAGATCTGCGCCTCGGTCTTGTGGGAAGATTCCGTGAGGACCCTGGCCTCCCTGGGCGTCACGAAGTACCTGGAGTTCGGCCCCGGCAAGGTGCTCGCGGGCCTCGTGAAGAAGACCGTCGAGACCGCGGAAACGGAGAGCTACGAATGAGCCTCGCCATCGACCTCAAGGGGCGCAAGGCGCTCGTCACCGGCGCCTCGCGCGGGATCGGCCGCGAGATCGCCGTAGCGCTGGCCCAGGCGGGCGCCGACGTCGCCTGCCTCGCGACCAACGCGATGATGCTCGACGAGACGTGCAAGGCCGCGCGGGAGCACGGCGTGCGGGCCGAAGCCATCCAGTGCGACATCGGCGTCCCGGCCCAGATCGAGGCGGCCGTCGCGAAGGCCGCGGAGCTCTTCGGCGGGCTCGACATCCTCGTCAACAACGCGGGCGTCACGAAGGACAACCTCCTCATCCGGATGAAGGAGGAGGAGTGGGACAAGGTCCTCGGGATCAACCTCAAGGGCGGGTTCCTCTTCATGAAGGCGGCGTCGCGCCACCTCATGCGCTCGAAGGCCGGCCGGATCATCAATATCGCGAGCGTCGCGGGGATCATCGGCAACCCCGGCCAGTCGAACTACAGCGCCTCGAAGGCGGGGCTCATGGCGCTCACGAAATCGGCGGCGCGCGAGTTCGCATCGCGCGCGATCTGCATCAACGCCGTCGCCCCGGGATTCGTGAAGACCGACATGGCGGCCGGCGTGGACGCCAAGACGCTGGCCGCGGCGATCGACGCCATCCCCTTCCGCCGCATGGGCGAGCCGCGCGAGATCGCCGAGGTCGTCGTCTTCCTCGCGAGCGACCTCGCGCGGTACATCACGGGCCAGGTCATCGTGGTGGACGGGGGAATGGCGATGTAGTCGTGAGCCGGGAGTCGAGGATCGACTCGAAATCGGCGACCGATGACTCGCGACTTCGGGTTTTCGACTCACGACACAAGACTCCAGACCCTCGACTCGGCTTCCGCCGTCGCTATACTTGTCCCCATGTCCACGGCCGACCGCCTCAATCATCTCGAAAAACTGCGCAAGAAGGCCCTCGAGGGGGGCGGCCGGGAACGGATCGAGAAGCAGCACGCCGCGGGCAAGATGTCGGCGCGCGAGCGGCTCGATCTCCTCCTCGACGAGGGCTCGTTCGAGGAGCTGGACATGTTCGTCCAGCACGACGCCACCGGCTTCGGCATGGAGCGGAAGAAGCACCTCGGCGACGGCGTCGTCACCGGCTTCGGGCGGATCGACGGACGGCCCGTCGGCGTCTTCTCGCAGGACTTCACCGTCTTCGGCGGATCGCTCGGCACGGCCCACGCGGGCAAGATCTGCAAGGTGATGGAGCACGCGGTGCGGCTCGGGATGCCCGTCATCGGGCTCAACGATTCCGGCGGCGCGCGCATCCAGGAGGGCGTGGAGTCGCTCGGCGGCTACGCCGACATCTTTCTCCGCAACACGCTCGCGAGCGGCGTCATCCCGCAGATCAGCGTGATCCTCGGCCCCTGCGCCGGCGGCGCGGTCTACTCCCCCGCCATCACGGACTTCGTCTTCATGGTCGAGGGGACGAGCTACATGTTCGTGACGGGCCCCAACGTCATCAAGGAAGTCACCCACGAGACCGTCACCTTCGAGCAGCTCGGCGGCGCCGCGGTCCACAACGAGACGAGCGGGGTCGCCCACTTCTCCGCGAAGAACGAGCCCGATGTCCTCCGCATGGTCCGCACGCTCCTCTCGTACCTGCCGCAGAACAATCTCGAGGAGCCGCCCCAGGTGCCCGCCGGGGACGACCCGAACCGCCGCGACGAGGAGCTCAACCGGATCATCCCCGACAGCCCCGCGAAGCCGTACGACATGAAGACGGTCCTCGCCTCGGTGATGGACAACCGCGAGTTCTTCGAAGTCCACGCCGGCTACGCGAAGAACATCATCGTCGGATTCGGGCGGCTCAACGGACGGAGCGTCGGCGTCGTGGCGCAGCAGCCGTCGGTGCTCGCGGGCTGCCTCGACATCCAGGCCTCGATCAAGGGGGCGCGGTTCGTGCGGTTCTGCGACGCCTTCAACATCCCGATCCTCACGTTCGAGGACGTGCCGGGCTTCCTGCCGGGCGTCACGCAGGAGCACGGCGGGATCATCCGGAACGGCGCGAAGCTCCTCTACGCGTACTGCGAGGCGACCGTGCCGAAGATCACGGTGATCACGCGGAAGGCGTACGGCGGCGCGTACGACGTCATGAACTCGAAGCACATCCGCGGCGACCTCAACTTCGCGTGGCCCACCGCGGAGATCGCGGTCATGGGCCCCGAGGGCGCGGTCAACATCATCTTCAAGGACGAGATCGAGAAGGCGAAGGACCCGAAGGCCGAGCGGGAGCGGCGCATCGCCGAGTACCGTGAGAAATTCGCCAATCCCTACATCGCGGCGGAAAAGGGGTTCATCGACGCCGTCATCGAGCCCGCGGAGACGCGCCGTCGCCTCATCCGCGGCCTCGAAGTCCTGAAGAACAAGCGGGACCAGAACCCGCCGCGCAAGCACGGAAACATTCCCTTGTAGCCATCGGCCGTCATCGGCCGGCGGTCATCGGTCATCGGTCTTCGGGAGACGCTCATGGGCGACCTTTTCTCCGCGCAGATCCTCATCGCGCTCGCGACGCTGACCGCGATGGAGATCGTCCTCGGGATCGACAACATCGTCTTCCTGTCGATCCTCGCGGGGAAGCTCCCCGCGGGACAGCAGCCCAAGGCGCGCCGGATCGGCCTCATTCTCGCCCTCTTCATGCGGCTCGGGCTCCTCTTCTCGATCAGCTGGGTCATGACCCTCGGCGACCATCTCTTCGCGGTGTTCGACCACGGCTTTTCCGGCCGGGACCTGATCCTCCTCGGCGGCGGACTCTTCCTCGTCGCGAAATCGACGCACGAGATCTACGACAAGCTCGAGGTCGAGCACGAGGAGCCGGTCGGGCCGGTCGGCCGGGGTACATTCGGGCTCGTGGTGGGCCAGATCGTCCTCCTCGACATCGTCTTCTCGCTCGATTCGGTGATCACCGCCGTGGGGATGGTCCAGGACCTCGCGGTGATCGTGATCGCGATGGTGCTGTCGGTGCTCGTGATGCTCGCCTTCGCGGGCTCCATCGGCGCGTTCGTCAACCGCCACCCGAGCATGAAGATCCTGGCCCTGAGCTTCCTGCTCCTGATCGGCGTGATGCTCGTCGCGGAGGGGTTCGGCCAGCACGTCAACAAGGGCTACATCTATTTCGCGATGGCCTTCTCGCTCCTCGTGGAACTGCTCAACATGCGGCTCCGGAAGCGCCAGCGGCCCCTCGAACTGCACCACAAGTTCGAGTCGGAGGGGAAGCCGCCGACGGCCAAGGGGGCCCTGGAGACCCCGCCGCCACCGCCCGCTTGATGGCCCGGTTGCTTTCCCAATCGTCTCGTCTTGGATAGAGTTTCGCTGTGCTGAAAAAGATCCTCGTTGCGAACCGGGGCGAGATCGCCCTCCGCGTCATCCGCGCCTGCAAGGAGATGGGGATCCGCACGGTCGCGGTCTACAGCCAGGCCGACCGGTGGGCCAACTACGTTTCGCAGGCGGACGAGTCGTACCCGATCGGCCCGGCCCCGTCGCGCGAGAGCTACCTGCGCATCGACGGGATCCTCGAGATCGCGAAGAAGTCGGGCGCCGACTCGGTCCACCCCGGGTACGGGTTCCTCGCCGAGAACGCCGATTTCGCCGCGGCCTGCGAGAAGGAGCGGATCAAGTTCATCGGGCCGCCGGCGGAGTCGATCCGCGCCATCGGGAACAAGATCGCGGCGCGCAAGCTCGCGGAGAAACACGACGTGCCGGTCGTCCCCGGGGTGAGCCGGCAGGTCGACGACCGCGCGGCGATCGCGTTCGCCCGGGCGCACGGATACCCGGTGCTCCTGAAGGCGGCGAGCGGCGGCGGCGGTCGCGGCCAGCGGGTCGTGCGGGCGGACAAGGAGCTGGGGCGGGCGCTGCGCGAGGCGTCGAGCGAGGCCGCGTCGTCGTTCGGCGACGGGACGCTCTTCATCGAGAAGTTCGTGGAGTTTCCGCGCCACGTCGAGGTCCAGGTCCTCGCCGACGCGCGCGGGAACGTCATCCACCTCGGCGAGCGCGAGTGCTCGATCCAGCGGCGCCACCAGAAGCTGGTCGAGGAATCGCCCTCGGTGGCGGTCGATCCGGCGCTCCGGCAGAAGATGGGCGAGACCGCGGTCCGGATGGCGCGCGCCGCGAAGTACGAGGGGGCGGGCACGGTCGAATTCCTGCTCGACCGGACGGGCAGATTCTATTTCCTCGAGGTGAACACGCGCCTGCAGGTCGAGCACCCGGTCACGGAGATGGTGACGGGGATCGACCTCGTGCGCGAGCAGATCCACATCGCGTCGGGGTTGAAGCTCGGGATCGCGCAGGGCGACGTCCGGTGGCGCGGCCACGCGATCGAGGCGCGCGTCTGCGCCGAGGATCCCTTCTACAACTTCGCGCCGTCGATCGGGGAGATCTCGGGCGTGCGGTTCCCCGCGGGTCCCTTCACGCGCGTCGATTCCGACCTGACCCCGCGGACGCAGGTGACGGCGTACTACGACTCGCTCATCGCCAAGCTCATCACGTGGGGCGAGGACCGGCCGGCGGCGATCGCGCGGATGCTGCGGGCGCTGCGGGAGTTCAAGGTCGTCGGGGTGCAGACGACGATCCCGTTCCACCTCCAGCTCTTCCAGGAGCGGCGGTTCCGCGAGGGGAAGTTCCACACGAAGTTCGTGGATGAGGAATTCAACTTCAAGGACGTGAAGGCGGAGCACAAGCTCGAGGCGGCGCTCCTGGCGGCCGCGATGGAGTTCCGCCGCGCGGAGCAGCAGACGCCGAAGTATGCGAGTCCCCGGCCGCTGTCGGCGTGGAAGATGGCGCTGCGCGAGACGCCGCCCAACCGCTCGTAGGCTCCGCGCGTCGGGACCGAAATCCTGAGCGTTCCGCCAATCATAGGAGGCCTACCGCAGACGTGTTACGATGGCCTTGTGAGGCTCTACGCGCACCTTAACGGGGACGTGCTGGCGATGGAGCTCGCGGCCGATCGCGAGACCCTCGTGGCGACGGTCGGTCTCAAGCAGCATTCCGTCGTCCTCGACGACCAGAAGACGAGCATCCGCACAGCCTTCCTCGACAACCGCCGCGTGGAGTTCGGCTGGACCCGTCAGGATGACGCGTACGTCATCCACATCGAGGGGATCGAGTACCGCGTCGAGGTCCGCGACGCCCGAGCCGAGAAAGCCGCGAAATTCCGCCGCGAGGCGGCCGCCGACACCGGCGACACCGAGGTCAAGGCGCCCATCCCCGGACTCATTTCGAAGGTCCTCGTCGCCGAGGGCGACAAGGTGAAGAAGGACCAGCCGCTCCTCACGCTCGATGCGATGAAACTCGAAAACGAGATCCCGTCCCCCAAGGACGGCGTCGTGAAATCGGTCACGGCCAAGCCCGGTACCAAGGTGGACAAGGGGCAGACGCTCCTAGTCGTGGCTTGACACTGCCTATTCTTTCTTTATGCCGGTCCGCTCAGCCCAATCCGACCATCGCTCCCTATGAAGTTCAAAATCTTGCCCGGTCAGGTCCCTAAGGGCAAAGTACGCAGTCACGGCCTCTTGAAAACCATGTGTGACCTGACCAGGCCGCACATTCAGTACAAGGTCCTGCAACAAGTCTGGGACAAACCTAATTCGACCAAGTTGCGCTAGCGCCCAGCTATTTCCCTCCCGGTACTCCCCGAAGCTCTCTTCGAGAATCTTGACGACCCGGTCGCTGCGGTCTCCCAAGCCGACGATGGTCACCAAAATCCAGTCGCTGGATGGTTTGTCCAACAAGGATCGCAGCATCGGAAGCGCGTCCTTATCGCCATGGTGGACCAAGGAGCGAGCCGCTCCTGCTTGAAAGAACTCCCTTGTTTCGGAATCTTCATTCTGATCGCCGGTCTTCAGATACGCTATCAATTGATCCCGACTCTCGGGCCCATAGCGAACTGGATAGAAGATTTCCTTCGCCTCCATGAAGCGATCAATCGGGAACTTGCGCGACTCAATCGGGCGCCGATCCGTATCGCTGATGGCCTCCATGGCGACCGCTACCTGGCCACGCCTGATTTGCGCTTCCAGGTAAGCCCGGACTGGCACCTCGTTTTCACGAAGCTTCGCCCAAAAGCGATCCCAGGTCGCTCTCGATGCGCCAAACAACGGCGACAAGGCATCCCAGACGTCCTTCTCCGTATTCCCCTTTGAGACACCTTCAGATTCCTTCATGAGGCCGACTTCTATCATGGTCTTATGGATCGGGCTTTCGAACAAATCGCGCTTTATCGCCAGTTTCAGCACTTCTTGGGCGACTTGACTTCGATGAGACTGAAGGGCGCACCGCGTAGCCAAGTCAGCCTTGCCTTCCATCAGGTACAATTCGCACAACCGTCCGGCTGCATAAGATGCGGCTTCAAAGGAATTGGAGGCCTCCAAGAACGTACTGGCCGACGCGCTGAAGGAGACGGCGAGCCGGTACTCCGCTTCCGCGAATCGAAGTGCCTCGGCTTGATTCCGACGAAAGAGGTATTCAATGGATACTGTCACCAGTAACCCACACGCCCTGGTCATGACCATCGTTAGATGGAAGTCGCGAAGGACAAAGACTCCGAAATACTCGACATCCGCCAACCCCTCCTGCTTCTGAAGCCGAAGTCCCTCCTGCATTCCTTCGAGCGAGTACGTCCGCAGAGATGGGAGCTTTGAGGCTGCCACCAGAGTTTCCAGGCCGCGACGGAGATCGCCGCAGGATGTTTCCAACAGGCCTCGAAGGACCAGTGGCATCGAATTATTCGGATCGCACTCAATCCACGTCTGAAGGAGATTTCTGAATGCCGGAATGGATTCTTCGTCCAGCCCATGGGCGAGGTACTGGCTCGCAACAGTGGCGAGAACCACCGGCGTGGGTCTCAGGGAACCGAGCTTCGCCACTCGACGAAGGTCCTTATGGTCTTGTCGGAGGAAAAGCAGGTCCGGATCATCGGGGCGCTTCGCCAGCAGGGCGTCCAACCGCGCCTCATAGCTTGGCACCGCCTCGGGCTTCTTGGCGGCTGACGAGCAGCCAATACAGAGGATCATTAGAACCGCTGCGGCAGGAGCCCTCATGGGTTGCATCATCTTCCTATGACGACCGGCCGCAAGTCCTGTTTCACGACCTCGGATCGCGGCCGATATAATCGCGACATGCCGTCCACTCCGGATCCCGGGTTTGATTACGCGAAAAGGCTCGGGCTCCCCGGCCAATTCCCCTTCATCCGCGGCATCTATCCCACGATGTACGTCACCCGGCCGTGGACGATCCGCCAGTACGCGGGATACGGCACCGCCGTCGAAACCAACCGGCGCTACCGGTACCTCCTCGGCCAGGGCCAGACCGGACTCTCCGTCGCGTTCGACCTCCCCACCCAGATGGGCTACGACCCCGGCGACGACATGGCGCGCGGCGAGGTCGGAAAGGCGGGCGTCTCCATCGCCCTCCCCGAGGACATGCAGGACCTCTTCGACGGCATCCCGCTCGACCGCGTCACGGTCTCGATGACGATCAACGCCACCGCCATGATCCTCCTCTCGCTCCTCATCGTCACCGCGGAGCGCCAAGGCATCCCGAAGGAAAAACTGGGCGGCACGACGCAGAACGACATCCTCAAGGAGTTCATCGCCCGCGGGTGCTACATCTACCCGCCCGAGCCCTCGATGCGCCTCGCCACCGACCTCATCGAGTACGCGTGCCGGAATCTCCCCCAGTGGAATTTCATCTCGGTTTCGGGGTACCACATCCGCGAGGCGGGTTCGACCGCCGCGCAGGAGCTCGGCTTCACCATCGCCAACGGGATCGCGTACGCCGAGGCGGCGATGAAGCGCGGACTCGACCCCGACGCCTTCGGCCGCCGGGTCAGCTTCTTCTTCAACGGCCACAACGACTTCTTCGAGGAGATCGCGAAGTTCCGCGCCGCGCGGAGGCTCTGGGCCGGAATCATGCGCGACCGCTTCGGCGCGAAGGATCCCCGCTCCTGGACGCTCCGGTTTCACACGCAGACCGCCGGGTCCTCCCTCACGGCCCAGCAGCCGGAAAACAATGTCGTCCGGGTGGCGCTCCAGGCCCTCGCCGCGGCGCTCGGCGGCACCCAGTCGCTCCACACGAACGCGCTCGACGAGGCGCTCGCCCTGCCCAGCGAGCGCGCCGCCTCGATCGCCCTCCGGACCCAGCAGATCCTCGCGAACGAATGCGGGATCCAGGACGTCGTCGATCCCTTCGGCGGGTCGTGGCACCTCGAGAAGGCGACCGACAAGGTCCAGGCGGAGGCCCAGGCCTGCATCGACGAGGTGGCGCGCCGCGGAGGCGCCGTCGCGGCGATCGCCCAGAAATATTTCCAGCGCGAGATCGAGAAAAGTGCCGTAGAGTTCCAGCGCGAGCTCGAGGCGGGCCGCCGGGTCGTCGTCGGCGTGAACCGCTACGTGGAAAAAGGCTCGCCCAAGGTCGAGGTGCTCCGGATCGACGAAAAAGTGCGCGCGGGCCGGATCCGCCGGATCGAATCGATCCGGAAGAAGCGCGACGCCGGCCGCGCCCGCGCCGCCCTGGTCCGGCTGGATGCAGAGGCTCGCGGCAAGGAGAACCTGATGGAAGCGGTGCTCGAATCGGTGCGCGCCTCCGTGACGCTCGGCGAAATCTGCCACGCCCTTCGTAAAGTGTTCGGAACCTACGACGCCTCGAGGCCCGCATGAAGGTCCGGAAGATCGACCACATCGGGATCGGAGTCGCGAGCCTCGAGGAGGCGCTCAAGCTCTACCGCGACGCCCTGGGACTCCCGGTCGACGACATGGAACTGCTCTCCGACATGAAACTGAAGGTCATCAAGGTGCGGGCGGGCGAGTCGGTGCTCGAACTCCTGGAGCCGCTCCCCGGCGAAACCGTGATTTCGAAGTTTCTCGCGACGCGCGGCGGCGGGATCCACCACGTCTGCTTTGAGGTGGACGACGTCTTGGGGGCGACCATGGAGTTCGCTTCCCGGGGTTATGAGCCCGTGTGGCCCGAGCCCCGCCGCGGCGCGGGGAACCGCCTCGTCAACTTCCTGCGCCCCAAGAAGACGGGCGGCGTCCTGATCGAGGTCAACCAGCCATCCCAGTAACAGGCCCCGTTTTCGGGGTCCGGCCGGGGGCTTCGAGCTTGAAGCTTGAAGCTTCCGCGAAGCGGGCCCTATAATGCGTCCCGTTCAGGGGCGAAAATCATCCCTTTGGGGGAAACACGGATGGGCAATCCAGAAATCGAGCAGAAGGTCATCGCCATCGTTTCGAGCAAGCTCAACGTCGCGAAGGAAAAAATCACGCGCGAGTCGAGCTTCATCAACGACCTGGGCGCGGACAGCCTCGACACCGTCGAATTGGTGATGGAGATCGAGGACACCTTCGACCTGAGCATCCCGGACGACGCCGCGGAGAAGATCCAGACCGTCGGCGACGCCATCAAGTACATCGAGACGAACAAAAGTGCCTAAGCACCGGGTTGTCATCACCGGGCTCGGCGCCGTAACCCCGCTCGGTAATGACGCCTCAAGCCTCTGGGAGGGACTGCTCGCCGGCAGGAGCGGGATCGCCCTCCTCACCAAGTTCCCCACGGACGGCATGAAGGTCCGTTTCGGCGGGGAGGTGAAGAACTTCAACCCCGCGGACTGGCTCGACCCCAAGGAGGTCGGCCGCACCGACCCCTTCGTCCACCTCGCCGTCGCGGCCGCGGTCCAGGCCTGGAAGGACGGCGGGGTCGACGTCGCGAAGGAGGACAAGTACCGCTGCGGCGCGATCATCGCGAGCGGCATCGGCGGCCTCAACGAGCTGCAGGAGCAGCACATCCGGTACCTCAACAAGGGGCCGACGAAGACCAACCCCTTCTTCGTGCCGAAGATGATGCTCAACGCCGCGGCGGGCCACATCGCGATCAAGCTCGGGCTCGGCGGCCCCAACTTCGGCGTCGCCTCCGCCTGCGCCTCCGCCAACCACGCGATGGCGTGCGCCCTCCGGCTCATCCAGTACGGCGACGCGGACGTCATGCTCTGCGGCGGCGCCGAGGCCGCCATGACCTACCTCGGGCTCAACGGCTTCGCCAACATGGGCGCGCTCTCCGAGCGCAACGACGCCCCCGAGAAGGCGTCGCGCCCCTTCGACAAGAACCGCGACGGGTTCGTCCAGGGCGAGGGCGCGGGCATGTTCGTCTTCGAGAAACTTGAGCACGCGCAGAACCGGGGAGCCCGAATCTACGCCGAGGTGCTCGGCACGGGCAACAGCGACGACCACTTCCACATCACGGCGCCCGACCCCGACGGCTCGGGCGGCGCCTACGCGATGCAAGCCGCGATCAAGGACGCGGGCATCCGGCCCGACCAGCTCTCGTACATCAACGCCCACGGGACCTCGACCCTGCTGAACGACAAGATCGAGACCGCGGCCATCAAGCGGGTGCTCGGCGACCACGCCCGGCGGATCCCCATCAGCTCCACGAAGTCGATGATCGGCCACCTCCTCGGCGCGGCGGCCGCCGTCGAGCTCATCGCCACGGTCCTGTCGATCCGCGACGGCGTGGTCCACCCGACGATCAACTACGAGACTCCGGACCCGGAGTGCGACCTCGACTACGTCCCGAACGTGAAGCGGGCGGTCCATATCGAGTACGCGATGTCTAACTCGCTCGGATTCGGCGGCCACAACTCCGCGATCATCATCGGCCGGTTCCGGAAGTAGACCCCCCTCCCCCGAGGCGCCAATCCAGACCGTCTCATATTACATTTTCAGCATGTTCATCCGGGGGCGGGCTAGCGGGCGGCGGTGCGGGGCGCGGGCGCGGGCTCCTCGCCGGGCGCGGGGCGGCCGAAGATCATGCGGCCGGCGCTCGTCTGGAGCACGTTCGTGACGACGAGGTCGACGTCCTGCCCGACGCGGGAGGCGCACTCCTCCGCGACGACCATCGTGCCGTCCTCGAGGTAGCCGACCCCCTGCCCCGCGGACTCGCCCGGCTTCACGACGCGCACCACGAGGCGCTCCCCCTGCATGAGGGGCGGGCGCAGGGCGCTCGCGATCTCGTTCAGGTTGACCACCTCCACCCCCTGCACCTGCGCGACCTTGTTCAGGTTGAAGTCGAGCGTGAGCAGGCGCGCCTCGATGAGCTTCGCGAGGCGGACGAGCTTGGCGTCCACGCCGTCGGTGTCCGGGAGCGTCGCCTCCTGGATGACCACGCGGCTCCCGTGCTCGGAGCGGATCCGGTTGAGGATGTCGAGCCCCCGCCTCCCGCGGTTCCGCTTCAGGCGGTCCTGCGAGTCCGCGACCGTCTGGAGCTCCTGCAGGACGAACCGGGGCAGGATGATCGGCCCGTCGAACAGGCGGAGGTTGATCAGGTCGGCGACGCGGCCGTCGATGATCGCGCTCGTGTCGAGGATCACCGGCCGCCCCCCGGCCCCGCCCTCCCGCTTCAGCTCGACGAACGGGATGACGAACTTGAAGTCGTCCTTCGCGTGGAGGATCGAGAGGATCGAGAGGAAGCTGAAGACGAACGTGAGGCCGATCTCCATCGTCGGCGTCGGGTGGTACGCCGGGACAAGCGCGATGGCGCGCAGGACCAGGTTCGAGATGATGAATCCGAAGACGACGCCGAACATGACGACCGAGATGATCGAGATGAACCGGCGGGCGAAGGCGAGTTCCAGGAGGACGCAGCAGAGCCCGATGCCGATGCCGATCGAGATGCCCTGCCACACGGGGGCGGCGTACGCCTGGATCCCGATCTGCCAGCCCATGAGGCCGCAGACCGCCACGAAGAGGCCCCGGAGACCGTGCAGCATGGGTTCAGTATACCGTTTGACGTTTGCCGTTTGCCGTCACGTTCACCGTCGGCCGTATGCCGTGCGACGTTCGCCGCGTCCTTCGGCTAACGGCCAACGGCTGACGTAACGGTGAACGGCCAACGGTGAACGTCTACAGGATGTTCTCGAACGGGTGGAACAGCCGCCGGTATTCCTCCTGCGCATACCGGTCGGTCATCCCGGCGATGTAGTCGGCCACCGCGCGCGGCACGCCGACCTTCGCCCCCCACTCGCGGAACCTCGGCGGGAGCTGGTCGGGATTGGCCGTGTACGACCCGAAAAGCGCCGTGATGAAGCGCTTCGCTTTCTCGCTCATGACGACGACGCGGTGGTGGCGGTAGAACTCCGCCTGCAAGAACGCCTGCACCTGGCCCTTCCCCCGGGCCATGGCCTCCGAGAACCTGATCGACCGCTCCTTCGCCTTCCGCACGTCCTCGACGCTCCGCGCGTTCATTTTCGCGAGCGTCTCCAGCGACGTCGTCACGAGGTCCGTCACTTCGAGGTCGATGATGGACCGCACGATCGTCCTCATCCGGAGCTCGGCGTCCATGGCCTCGAGGCCCCCGCCGGCACGCGCCGAGGCCGCCCGCCAGAGCTCCAGGCGGCCCACCTGCGCCTCGGTGATGAGCCCCGCCTTCAGGCCGTCGTCGAGGTCGTGCGCGTCGTAGGCGATCGAGTCGCTGATGTCCACGACCGAGGTCTCGAGGAGCGGCGCCCACGACGGCTCGTACTCGGGCTCGACCGGCATCTCGGGATGGACCGTGTGCTTGCGCATCGACTCGCGGGTGTCCCACGTCAGGTTGAGCCCGGGGAACCTGGCGTACCGATGCTCCAGGAGCTCGACCACCCTGAGTCCCTGCAGGTTGTGCTCGAATCCCCCGTGGCCTTTCATGCACTCGTGGAGCGCGTCCTGCCCCGAATGGCCGAAGGGGGTGTGGCCGAGATCGTGCGCGAGCGCCAGCGCCTCGCACAGATCCTCGTTGAGCGCCATCGCGCGGGCGATCGTCCGGGAAATCTGCGCCGCCTCCATGCTGTGGGTGAGTCGGGTCCGGTAGTAGTCGCCCTCGTGGTTGACGAAAACCTGGGTCTTGTATTCCAGCCGCCGGAAGGCCGCGGAGTGGATGACGCGATCTCGATCGCGCTGGTACGCGGTCCGGTACGGATGTTCGTCTTCCGGATGGCGGCGCCCCCGGTGCTTGCCCGCCTTCGCCGCGAACGGGGCGAGGGTCGCATCTTCGCGGGCCTCCAGTTGTTGTCGCGTAATCATAGGCGTGGAGTCTTGAGTCGTGAGTCGAGCGTCGGGAGTCGAAGAGGGAAGTCACGTGTCACGGGTCGACAGCCGCGGGTCTCGACGCGCGACTCGCGACCGATGACCCGCGACATCTTCCGGCGACTCCCGACTCTTGACTCTCGACTCATGGCTTCAACGTTGGAAGAATTTCATCAATCATCGCGAGCAGCTCTTGTAGATCCTTCATCGTGATATCCGCCATGTGCGCGATCCGGAAGGATTGGTCCTTGATCTTCCCGTAGCCTTCCGAGATCGTGACGCCCCGCTTCGCCAGTTCGGCGTTCAGCTTGGCGACGTCGACTCCCTTGTTGTTCCGGACCGCCGTGAGGGTCACCGACTCGTATCCCGCCTCGGGGAAGAGCGCGAAGTGTTCCTTCGCCCACGCCCGGCACCTCTCCGCCATCTGGCGCGTCCTTGCGAACCGGGCCTGGAAGCCCTCCTTCATCATGCGGTCGAGCTGGACGTCGAGCGCGTGGACGAGCGAGATCGCCGGCGTCTCGGGAGTCTGGTTCTTGTCATCGTACTTCTGGTACTGGACGAGGTCGAAGTAATGGCCGCGGTCGGGCACTCCGGCCGCCTTCTTCAGCGCTCGCGGGCTCACCGCCGCGACGGTCAGGCCGGGCGGAAGGCCGAACGCCTTCTGGACGCCCGCGAAAAGGAGATCGATCCCGAGCGCGTCGAAATCCAGGTCCACCCCGGCCATGGAACTCACCGCGTCGACGCAGAACATCACATCGGGGTGTTTCTTGACGACCTCCGCGATCTCCTTCACCGGATTCATCAGGCCCGTGCTCGTTTCGTTGTGGACGAGCATGAGCGCGTCGTACTTCCCCGTCGCGAGCAAGCGCTCGATCTCCTCGGGCCGGTTGGGGCGGCCCCATTCGACGGAGTACGCGTCGGCGGCGCGGCCGTTCTCCTTCGCGATTTCAAACCACCGCTCGGAGAAAGCGCCGCACGTGCACGAGAGGATCCGTTTCGTGGAGAGATTGCGGACCGAGGACTCCATCGCGCCCGTGGCGGAGGAGGTGAAGAGGAAGACGCGCCCCGCCGTCACGTGGAGCAGCCGCTTCAGTTTCTCGCGCGTCCGGGCGTGGAGCGCCTCGTACTCCTTGGCGCGATGGCTGATCATCGGCACGGAGCACGCCTTGAGCACGTCCGGGTGGACCTCAACGGGTCCCGGGATGAACAGCCTGAGATGGTCAGCCATGAGTTTCCCTATTTCTCGAATCGGAGCCGGCACATGAGGAATCCCGACAGCATTTTCGGATAGAAATCGGTCGACTTCTGCGGAAACCGCTCGCCGTGGCGGACGACCCGCCGGATCTGCTCCATCCGGACCGGGTTGACGATGAAGGCGCAGACGCCGCGCCCGGCGACGACCCGATCGACCGCCTCGTCCGCGGAACGGACGTAGTCCACGAACCGCTCATGCGCCGTGTCGTCGGGCGTGATGCGCATCATCTTCTCGAGGATCACCGTGTGGAGGAGGTTCACGTCGAGCGAGCGCCAGTCGATCGAACGGGGCGCGTCGACGCGTCCGGCCGTCGAGGAGGTGTCGCGGACCCGCAGCCGGGCGTGGGCGACCGAGGGAAGCGCCAGGCCGAACGCGTGCGCCTCCTTCCCGTCCGCGCGCACCGCCTCGAGCATCGCCGACCGCGCCTGCTTCTCCTCGAGGCCATTCGCGAAGGTCCACGTCTTGACGTCGAAGATGCCCGACAGTTTTTCGAGAAACGCTTCGCGGTTGACCGGAGGCCGGTCCTTGATCACGCGATGGGTCGGGAAGCAGGTGAGCCCGGGATCGTCCATGTTGACGAGGGTGGCCAGGACGTTGTCGAACGATTCCGCGCCGACGCCCCGTCGACCCGCGGCGGCACATTCGCGGCGGTACGCCAGTGCGGTCTCATACCGGTGATGTCCGTCGGCGATGATCGCTTCGCGGGGACCCATCGCGTCGACGATGCGCCGGATGGCCTCCCGATCACCGATCCGCCACGCCGCGTGTTCCTCTCCGAAATCGTCGACCGCCCGGAGGTCCGGAGGGCGCGACGAGGTCGCCGCGTCCGAGGCCTTCGTGATCTCGCCGGCGGGGTCGGAGTACAGGAGAAAGATGTGCCCCAGGTGGGTCTCGGTCGCCCTCAGGAGCTTCAACCGGTCAATCTTGGGACCGGAGTGCGTCTCCTCGTGCGGATGAATGCGGCCCGCGCCGTACTCCTCGAGGCGTACCATCGCGCAGATTCCTTTGCGCGTCCGCCGCGTCCCCTCGAAGGTGTAGGCTTGGTGAACCGCGTACAGGCCCGGCCCGGGGTCCTCCACCAGCGCTCCCTCGCGCACCCACGATTCCAGCGTCGCCGCCGCGGCCCCGTACTTCTTCTCCCCCGTGTCGTCCTCCGGCTCTTCCTTCCGCTTGTCCACGCGGATGATGTGATGGGGATCGCGGGCGTAGTACTCTTCGCGAAGCCGGTCGTCGACCTTGTCGTAGGGCTGCGCCACGACCTTCGACAGATCTCCCGCGCGGGCCGGGTCGTAGTGAAGCGCGCGGAACGGGTGAATCTCAGGCATGGGCGTAGGTTCCCGCCTTGGGCGCGGACTTCCGCGCGAGCCGCTGGTAGAGTTCCTCGTACCGGGGCACGACCTTGTCGGTGCTGAAAACTCGACCGGCGCGATCCCGGCCCGCCCGGCCGTAGCGCCGCGCCAGCACGGGGTTTCCGGCGATCTCCTCCATCCGGTCCGCGAGTCCTTCCACGTCGCCGACGTCGACCATGCGGCCGGTGACCCCGTCCTGCACGACCTCGGAGATGCCTCCGGCCCGCGTGGCGACCACCGGAATCCCGCTCGCCATGGCCTCGAGGGGCGCCAGGCCGAATCCCTCGAACTCGCTCGTCGACAGGAGCAGGTCCGCCTGCGAGAGGGCGCGCTCGATGTTCCGTTCCTCGCCGACGAACTCCACGTCGCGCGCCACCCCGAGCCGGCCGGCGAGCGCTTTCGCGGACTCCAGGTCCGGGCCGATCCCGATCATCCGCAGCTTCGCCCTGGCCCGGCGGCGAAGGACCCGGAAGGCGCGCACGGCGTCGAGGGATCGCTTGACCGGCCGGAAATTGGAGACGTGGACGATCCGAAAAGGCCCCAGGGCGCGGCGCTCCGTCGGCCGGAACCGGTCGATGTCCACGAAATTGGGGATGACCTCGATCGGCTTCCGGATCTGGAACCAGCTGTGCGTGGTGGTCCGCAGGAATGCGCTCACCGCGGTGACGGCGTCGCTCTCCAGGATGCCGAACTTCGTCAGGCTGGCGAAGGACTCGTCCTGGCGCACGAGCGCGATGTCCGTTCCGTGCAGCGTGGTGACGATTTTCAGGTTCTTCCGGCGCGTCATTCTCCGCGCCAGGTACGCGCTCACCGCGTGGGGATAGGCGTAATGGACGTGGAGCACGTCGAGTTTCAGCTCCCCGTCGAGCTGGGCCATCCGCGCGGCCGCGGCGAGCCCGTACGACGGGAATTCGAAGAGCGGGTAGATCGGAATTTCGACCTTGTGGAAGTGGAAACGGCCCGACGAGGGCCGGTGGCGGAACGGCGTACGGTAGGAGACGACGTGGATCTCGTGGCCCCGCGCCGCGAGCGCCACCCCGAGTTCCGTGGCGACGACCCCGCTCCCGCCGCTGGTCGGATAGCAGAGGACGCCGATCTTCATGGCGCGCCCTCCACGAGCGCGTCGGCCTCGATCTCGACCCCCATGTCGTCCGAGACGAGCGCCGAGACCTCGACCATCGCGGTCGCCGGCCGGATCTTCCCGAAGAACTCCGCGTGGGCGCGGGCGACCTCCTCCCACCGGCTGATGTCGGTTACGTAGATCCGCGTCCGGACGACGTCCTCCATCCGGGCTCCCGCTTTCTCCAGCGCGGAGGCGATGTTCTTCAAGGCCTGCACGGATTGCGCGTAGAAATCCCCCGGCGCGACGATGCGCCCGTCGGGTCCGGTGGCCGTGGTTCCGGACACGAACACGTGGCGGCCCAACCGCACGGCGCGGCTGTAGCCGACGAGCGACTCCCACGGCGCTCCGCTCGAGATGTTGGTGCGCACGAATCAGTGCCTGAAATGGCGCATGCCCGTGACGATGAGCGCCACGCCGCGCTTTTTCGCGGCCGCCGCCACTTCGGCGTCGCGAATCGATCCCGCGGGATGCGCCACCGCGGCGACCCCGGCGTCGGCCAGTACTTCGAGGGCGTCTGGAAAGGGGAAGAAGGCGTCCGAGGCCGCGACGGCGCCCTTCGCCCGATCCCCGGCCTTGCGCACGGCGAGGAACGCGGAGTCGACCCGGCTCATCTGGCCGGCGCCCACTCCCACGACCTGGCCGTCCCGGACGATCACGATCGCGTTCGATTTCACGTGCTTGCACACGGCCCACGCGAGCTTCAGGTCGGCCGACTGCGCGGGAGTCGGCGATCCCACGGCCGCCGTCCACTCCTTGACCTGCTCCGCATCCCACGTCTGATACAGGAGTCCGTCGCGGATTCCCCGCGCGGCGAAGGTCGCGCCCGCGGTCGCCGTCGTGCCCGCCTCGAGGATTCGCACGTTCTTTCCCCACTTGGGTTTCTCGCGGAGGGTGCGAAGCGCCTCTCCCGCGAAGGAGGGGGCGACGACGGCCTCGAAGAAGTTCTCCTTCGCCGTCGCGCGCTCCGCGGTCTCGTCGTCGAAAGGGACGTTGAGCGCGAGGATGCCGCCGTACGCCGAGACGGGATCGCCGGCGAGCGCCCTCGAGAACGCCTCGGCGGCCGTGGTTCCCGTCGCGGCGCCGCAGGGATTGTTGTGCTTGATGATCGCCGCGGCGGGCGAAGGCAGATCTTTCACGAGTTCGAAGGCGGAGTCGAGGTCGAGGATGTTGTTGTACGAGAGCTCCTTGCCGCCGTGGAATTTCGCGTGGGCGATCGAGGACCCGGTCCGCGCGGGGCTCCGGTACCACGCGGCCTTCTGGTGCGGGTTCTCGCCGTAGCGGAGATCCTCGATCTTGTCGTACTGGAGCGTCAGCATTTCCGGGAATCCTTCGCGCGACCCGAGCCACGACGCGATCGTCGCGTCGTACCGCGCCGTGTGGCTGAAGGCCTTGACCGCGAGCTCGCGCCGCAGCATGTCCCCCACCTGGCCTTCGCGGCGGGACATCTCCTCCAGGACGCGCGCGTAGTCCGCGGGATCCGTGACAATCGTGACGTAGCGGTGGTTCTTCGCGGAAGACCGGACCATGGCCGGCCCGCCGATGTCGATGTTCTCGATCGCCTCTTCCATCTGGACGTCGGGCCTGGCGGTCACTTTCTCGAAGGGGTAGAGATTGACGCAGACGAGATCGATTGACCGGATGCCCTGCTCCTCCGCCTCGCGCATGTGGCGCGCGTCGTCCCGAACGGCGAGGATCCCCCCGTGGATCTTGGGGTGGAGCGTCTTGACCCGGCCATCCATGATCTCGGGCGATCCGGTGTGGGCGGAGACCTCGGTGATGGGGATTCCGGCTTCCCGGAGCGCCTTCGCCGTGCCTCCGGTGGAAAGGAGGTCGATGCCGAACTCCCGGAGGCCGCGGGCGAACTCGACGAGGCCCGTCTTGTCGAAGACGCTGAGGAGGGCGAGGCGAACCTTCATGGGGGTTGCATTATAGGAGCGGAATCTGGAATCAGGAATCTGGAATCAGGAATCTGAAATCCGAACCGGACAACGCGCTAGTACCCGGCCATGTCCATGTCGAGCGGGTCGCTCTTGGTCGCCGGCGATGTGCCTGATGCAGGCCCTGAAGGACGCGCTTCGCCTCCCTTCAGGGCGGGCCGATCGTGGGAGTACTGGACCTCGACGAAGCGGCCGCGGAACCGGCGGACCTCGTCCTTCACCTGCAGGCCCTCGATGACGCACGACCTCATGAGGCGCGCGATCTCTTCCATCTCCGGCTGCTTCATCCCCCACCGCGTCATCTCCTGGACACCCAAACGGAGCCCGGAGGGATTGTTGACCTGCTTGGGAGGATCGTGGGGAAGCAGGTTGCGGTTCACGATGATGTCGTTCGCCGTGAGGGTCTCGCTCACCTTGCCGCCGCCGCCGTACTTCCGGACGTTGACCGCGACCTGGTGGCTCTCCGTGAATCCGAGATCGGCGCACTCGACTTCGAATCCCGCCCGCTGAAGCGCGGTGCCGAAGTGCTTCGCGTTGGCGACGACCTGCGCGGCGTATGACTTCCCGAAATCCTCCATCTCGATCGTGGTCGCGAGGAGCGGCGGGAGCGTCATCAGGTGGTGGTTCGACAGGCAACCCGGGAACGCCATCCGGTCGATCGACTTCCACCGATCCTCGGGCAGGTTTCCCATGAGGACGCCGCGCTGGGGTCCGGGGAATGTCTTGTGGGTGCTCCCCATGAGGATGTCGGCCCCTTCCGCGACCGGATCCTGGAAGCGCTTGCCGGCGATCAGGCCGAGGACGTGCGCCCCGTCGTAGATCACCGCCGCGCCCAGGTCGTGGGCGACCGGCGCGAGTTCCTTCACGGGCTCCGGAAAGAGGATGAGGCTCTTCCCGAAGACGACCAGCTTGGGCTTCTTCTCCTGGAGGAAGTCCTTCGAGGCCGGCACGTCGATCTGGTACCCGTTCGGAAGGCGCGGAAAGTGAAGGATGTTGCGCGTGTACTTTCCCAGCCCGCCGATGAGCTGGTGGCTGATGTGGCCGCCGACGGGGAGCGAGTTGACGACGACGGGGTCGTTCTCCTTGACGAGCGAGGCGAAGACGACGTCGTTGGCGTTGGTGCCGCTGATGGTGCGGACCTCGACGCGCTGGTAGCCGAAGAGACGGCTGAGCCGCTCGCGGACCTCGCGCTCGATCGCGTCGATGTGCTCGGTGCCCTCGTAGTAGCGCGCGCCGGGGTGGCCCTCGGCGTACCGGTGGTTGAAATCGCTCGAGAGGAGCGCGCGGGCGCGGGCGCTGAGGACGTTCTCGCTCGCGATCAGGTTGATCGTCTCGGCGAGCCTCCACTGGTTCTGGCGGGCGACGAGGCTCTCGATCCGGGCGATATCTTCAGACGACATGGGCCAGCTTCAGGCGGCGGACTTCAGGCCGTCCGCTGCGCGGGCTTGACGACCTTGCCGGCGCGCAGGCAGGAGGTGCAGGCCTTGATGCGCTTGACCTTGCCCTCGATGACGGCGCGCACGCGCTGGAGGTTGGGCTTGAAGGACCGGCGGGTCTTCCCCGTGATCTTCCGGCCGACGCCGCCCTCCTTCTTCGCCTTGCCGCTCCGGACGATCATCTCGCCCCGGATGGGACCCTTGCCGCAGATAAAGCACCGGCGTCCCTTGGTCATCGGCTGAAGCACGGAGGCCTCCCTTTCGAGCGGTTCGAGGGGGCCCATCTTAGCGGTTCGGGCCGCCGATTCAAGGGGAAACCGGGCCCGCGCCGGGGCGCGTCCGCCGGCGCCGCGTTTTCGGGGCGGCCTTCCAATCACACTGCTTGACAACGGTTTCCTTCGTGATACCATCATCTGACCCTTTCCCGGAGCCACCGCGAACCGATGGCGACCAGAAATTTCGTAGGCCTGGACGTCGGGACCCGGTTCGTCAAGGCCATCCAGCTGACGGAAACCAACGGGAAGTACTCCGTCACGGATTACGCCTGCCACGAAATCGGGCCCGAACTCTCCCCGGCCGACGCCGTCTCCGAGCTTTTCGCCAAGAAAAAGTTCAAAACGAAGCGCGTGGCGACCTCGGTTTCGGGCCGGTTCGTCTTCGTCCGGTACATCAACATGCCCGTCATGACCGACGAGGAGCTGGTCAACGCAGCCAAGTACGAGCTCGGCAAGTACATCCCCGTCGAGGTCGACGAGGTGCTCCACGACAGCCAGAAGCTCGAAGAACTGCCGGTTTCCGAGGGCCACGAGGCCGAGATGCGCGTCCTCCTCGTGGCGGCCAAGCGGGCCTTCATCGACGACCACGTCTCGATGCTGGAGCAGGCGGGCCTGCAGCCCGCGATCGTGGACGTCGACTCGTTCGCCCTCGGCAACGCGTACGAGCTGGGCGGGCTCGCGAACCCCGACGCCGTGCGCCCGGGGAAGCTGGTGGCGCTGGCCGACATCGGGGCGACCAAGACGAACATCAACATCATGAGCGACTCGGTCTCCTACTTCACCCGCGAGTTCTACAAGGGCGGGGACGACATCACGGACGCCATCAGCAAGAAGCTGGGACTCGAGCCGAAGGAAGCGGAGCACCTCAAGCGCAACCCCCAGGGCCAGGAGCAGCAGGTGATGGAGTGCGTGGGGGGATCGGTCGAGGACATCTGCCACGACATCAACATCTCGATCGACTACTTCGAGAACCAGTACGACCGGAAGGTCGACGAGATCTTCATCGCCGGGGGCGCGTCGCAGACGCTCGGCCTGGACGAGATCCTCGAGAAGACGATCCAGAAGAAGGTCTGGAAGTGGAATCCGGCGCAGTACATGGAAGTGAAAATGGAGGAGGCGGACAAGGAGGAGCTGACGCTCCACGCGGCCTCGTCCGCCATCGCCTTGGGGCTCGCCTCCCGGATCCGGAAGGATTGAGGACGGGGGAACGGGGAATCCATGATCAAGATCAACCTGCTGCCGCCTGAGAAGCGCAAGGCGGAACGCACGCCGCTGCCGCGCTTCGGGCTGATGATGGCCGACGCGGCCGTCCTCGGCGTGGTCCTGATCCTCGTCATCATCTCCTACATCCAGATCCTCAACACGGAGAAGGAGATCGAGGTCAAGAAGAGCGAGCTCGCCGAGCTCCAGCCCTTCGTCCAGAAGCACGACAAGCTCCAGCGCGACCTGGCCGTCCTCAAGGGCGAGCTCGAGGCGCTCGGCAAGATCACGGGGCTGCGGCCTTTCCAGTGGTGGCAGGTCCTCGACTACATCTGGGACACCGTCGAGGACAACAAGCGCGTCTGGCTCGACAGCATGGAGGTCGCCGACGGCCGCCAGATGGGGTCGAAGCTGAAGGCGCTCGACCCCGATTCGAAGGACAACCCCGCCTACGGCGTCGTCCTCCGCTGCCACGTCGGCGGCCTGGACGTGAAGGGGATGACGAACTTCCGCATGGCCCTCAAGAACCACCCGGAGCTGAAGAAGCTCTTCCCCATCGTGAACTTCGACACCCAGTGGACGGTCGCCGACCAGAAGGATTTCGTCGAGAAGTACTCGCTCGATTTCGAGGTGATCCTCGTGAACACGGGCCAGACGGACAAGTCGCCCCAACCGGTGCCCGTGGGGAACGTGAAGCCATGAGCGAAAGAAACCTGACGATCCTCCTGTTCGTGATCATGGGCGTCATCATCGTCGGCGGCGGCATCGCGCTCTATTTCATGCGCATGGTGACCCTCGACGACCTGGAGACACAGCTGACCACCGTGACGGCGCAGGTGGTCGAGGCCCAGGGCAAGAAGGCGAAGATCAAGGCCCTCGAGGACGAGGTCAAGGTCCTCACGGAAAAGCGGGACGAGATTCTCCAGCAGATCCCCGCGTTCGACGACAACGAGAACGACCAGTACGCCAACCTCATCGACGGGATCCGGAAGAAGACCCGGGTCCAGATCGCCGACCACAAGTACAAGGCGCGGGGCGGCTCGGGCGAGGTCCCGATGCCCAAGGAGATCTTCCGGGCGCGGTACGAGTTCAAGGCGACCGGCGGCTTCTTCCAGCTGCTGAACTTCCTGAACCACCTCGAGACCGACCGCAGGCTCCTCATCGGCGAGAACATCCAGCTGCGGGCGGGCGCGGGGTCCGAAGGCAAGTCGGGCAGCCCGGTCCGCGAGCTCTCGCTGACCGTCTCGACCTTCCTGAAGCGCATGACGCCGGCGGCCGCTCCCCCTCCGGGCACGAAGCCCCCCGAGAAGCCGACCGAGCCCAAGCAGGACGAGCCGAAGAAGGTCTCGACCCCGATTCCGGATTAAGGCCCGCTTCAGTCCGATCGGTTCCGCTACCCCAATGAATGGACCGCTCGGACTCTGGCTTGAGACTCGAAACTTCGGGAGCTGGGATCTGGGAGCTGGAGGCTGGAAGCTCGCCCCGTGCCGCCTAATGCTTGTCGCTTGAGAAGATCAGGCGCTCGTACGTGTCGGCCTGCTTTGCCAGGTATTTCACGGCCTGCGCCGAGGTTTCCGGGGTCGTCGTCCGCAGGGGACGGGTTTCCGTGACGACGAGGCTTCCCTCGGCGATCGCCAGGGAGCCGTGGGGCAGGCGGGCATTCAATTCCAGCGCCGTCCGGGTCCGCTGATCGTCGATCGACGCCGCGTCGCCGATCACCGACGTGTAGCGCACCATCGCGTCCGAGCCGTCCTTGAACGAGGTCGCGAGCACCGACTGCTTGCGCCCCTTCGGCTGGGGAATCACGATCTCCCACCCGTCCGTGGAGGGCGCGGAGGTCCAGGATTCGGCGGAGCACATCTTTTCGACCAGTTCACGAAGCGTCATGGCGGCCCTTCCCTGTTCAAGGGGCGCGATTATAGTGCCGGGAAATTGGAAGGCGCAACTCATTCCACCCGGACGGCGAGGCGGTCCCCGACCCGGACGGCGGACCCGCGCGCGACGGTCCGGCTCCCCAGCCTCAGCTCGACGGGCTCGTCGGCGGAACGGCCGAATTCGATGACGGCCCCGGGTCGGAGGCCCGCCAGGGCGCCGAGGCCGATCGTTCGATCCGCCAGGACCGCGCGAATCTCCACCGGAACTTCGGGAGTCCCGGCGGGCTCCCCTCCGCCGGAACGTCGCTCCAGCGGCGCCGGCGCCGGTTCGTTTCCCGCCGCCCGCGTCACCTCGACCGCGAGCCGCCCGTTCAGGATCCCCGGCCGACCCGAGAACCGGGGCGACCGTCCGACATCGAGCGTGATCCCCGGCGTGGGATCGCCTCCCCACACCAGGAGATCTCCCTTCGCGAGACCGCGCAGATCGGCGAGGCGGAGCGTCGCGAGCGGGAACCGGGCCGAGACTTCGATGTCGACGCCCGGCGACGGATTCACCTCCGCGGGCCGGACGCGGCCGACCATAGGCTCGAAACGGCCCACGGGCACGGCGATCCAAACGTCCCCCATGAGTCCTTCCGAGAGGATCTCGACGCCCACGACGGCCATCGAGCCTTCCGGCCACGCATCCCGATGGAGATCCTCGCGAGGCGCCCACTTGAGCGGGGCGGGCGACGCGGGAGCCCAGACGGGAGCGAGCGCCTCGAGGAATCCGGCGAGCACCGGCGAAATGAGCTCCGCCTCGAGATCGCGCAACGGGCGATCGGGGGGGCGCGAAAGGCGTCCCGCTCCCAGCGCCCGCTCGACGAGCGCGAAGGCCACCGCCGGCGAGGGATCGAGGAGAATGTCCCCGGCCTGCGCGAGGAGCGTCCCGTCGGGCCGGCCCTCGAGAAGCTCGACGGCCGTCGATTCCACGGGATTGAGCAAACGGACCTGGACCGGCGCGTGCAGGAACGATTCGAATATTCGCGTGACGGCCTCCACCCGCGGCCGGTGAAGATCGCGAAGCCGGTCGAGATCGCCCGAACGCAGGCGCCGGGGGCGGCGGAAATCCCACGGCTGGATCGATAGGCTCGGAGCGTCTGGGGGGCGGATCGCGGAGAGCAGGGTTTCGATCTCGTCACGCGAGAGGATGGGTTCCAAATCCACGACCGCCTCTCTCTCCGGCTGACCGGTGACCGCTGACCGATGAGGGCCAGATCAGTTCGAGCGCTCGACGACCGGCGCCTCGGACCCGCCCGGCGCGCGCCGCTTCAGGACGGCGTCGATGTACGCCGGATCTTCCTTGAGGGCCTTCAGCTCGTCCCTCATCCGTTTCTTGTCGGAGCGGATCCGGTCGAGGTCCCCCTGGGCTTCCACGAGTTTCGAGTGCAGGACCGCATTCCGGCCGTGGGCGTCCACCGACTTCAGGATGAGCGCGACCCCGATGGCGGCCGCCAGGATCCCCCACATCCACCCGCCGAGGGGAGTTCCCTCCGCGGGCGTCGATTCCATGGTCATTCTAGGCTTCCCCGGCCGAACCGGCAACGCCGGGCCCCCCTTGACAGGGGCGGTCCCGGAAGGGCTAACTGAATGGGTCGTTCCGGACGCCTCGGCCCGTTCTTATATCGGTCCGGCGGCTCCGGCGCCTTGATTATGATCCTTCTCCTGACCGCCTACGGCCGCAAGGAAATCGCCCTGTTCTCCCTCTTCTGGACGGCGCTGGCGGCCGGATTGTGGCAGCTCCATCCCGCGGCGGCCCTCGTGCCCCTCGCGGCGCTCGCCTTCACGCTCTCATTTTTCCGCGATCCCCCCCGCCGGATTCCCGGGGGGCCGGAAACGCTCGTGGCCCCCGCGGACGGGCGCGTCACGGACATCGCCGATTTCCCGGCGGGCGACCATTTCGCGGAGCCCTCGGTGCGCGTCGGCATCTTCCTCTCCGTCTTCGACGTCCACGTCAACCGGACCCCGTGCGCGGGCGTCGTGAAGTCGACGAAGTACACGCCGGGGGATTTCCTGGACGCGCGCGATCCGGACTGCGCGCGGCGCAACGAGCGGAACGACATCCTCATCGAGCGCGCGCCGGCCGGGGACCGCGTCCTCGTGCGCCAGATCTCGGGCGCGATCGCGCGACGCATCGTCTGCGCCTGCCGGGAGAACGACGTCCTCGAGAAGGGCCAGCGCGTGGGAATGATCAAGTTCGGCTCGCGCACGGAACTGTACGTCCCGAGCCGGTCCCTGGCCGAAGTAATGGTGAAGGTCGGAGACCGCGTCAAGGGAGGAGAAACCGTCATTGCTCGAACCCGCTAGGCCCGGACCGCGACCTCTCTTCCGCCTGCGGCGCCGCCGCGTGCGGACCGTGGCGATCCTGCCGACGCTCATCACGCTCGGCAACGCCGTCTGCGGCTTCATGGCGATGACGTACATCGCGAAGGGCATGGGCCTCGCGGCGGGCTCGCCGGCCGCGGGCGCCGAGTTCGAGCGGGCCGCCTACCTGATCCTCGTCGCGATGATCTTCGACGCGCTCGACGGCCGCGTGGCCCGGATGACGCGCACCGCCTCGAGCTTCGGGACCCAGCTCGATTCGCTCTGCGACTTCCTCACGTTCGGCACGGTCCCGGCGTTCCTGACGTACGGCCTCTGCATGGGCGGACCCTTCCCCCACCTCGTGGTCCTCGGCGTCTGCGTGATGTACGTCTGTTTCGCCGCGACGCGCCTCGCCCGGTTCAACGTCGAGACGGGGACGGACGAAAAATATCACAGGGAATTCATCGGGCTGCCCTCGCCCGCGGCGGCGGGCGTCGTCGCCTCCACGATCATCCCCTGGGCGGCCATCGAGGGGAAATGGGCGCTCGCGGAGACGCTCAACAAGGTCCTACAGGCGGGACTGCCGGTCACCGTCTTCCTCCTCGCCGTCCTCATGGTGTCGCGCATCCCCTATCCGCACCTCGTGAACAAGCTCCTGCGGGGGCCGCGCCAGTTCGTCACCTTCGTCGAGATCGCCGTCGTGGGGCTCCTCGCCCTGATCTTCCACGAGTTCGCCCTCTTCCTCGGATTCATGGGCTACGCGATCATCGGTCCGGCGCTCTGGATCCGGGGACGGATCCTGCGGCGCCCCGCGCCGGCCCCCGGGGGAAATCCCGAGCCCCCGGTGGAGGACTCGCTCTTCTGATGGCTCTCGCGTACGTCGGCCTGGGCTCGAACCTCGGCGACCGCCGCGGGCGGATCCGCGAGGCGCTCAAGAGGCTCGACCGCATCGACGGCGTCCGCGTCCGCAAGCGCTCCCGCATCATCGAGACCGATCCCGTCGGGAAGACCGACCAGCCGCGGTTCCTCAACGCCGTCGCCGAGATCGAGACCCGGCTGGAGCCGCTCCCCTTCATGCGCCGGCTGCTGGATGTCGAACGCTCCCTCGGCCGGGTGCGGCGCGAAAGGTGGGGCCCCCGCACGATCGACCTCGACCTCCTCCTCTGGGGAGACCGGTCGCTCTCGACGCGGACGCTCACCCTGCCCCATCCCCGGATGGCGGAACGCCAGTTCGTCCTCGGCCCGCTCGCCGAACTCTGCCCGGGACGGAAAGTCCCCGGCACCGGCCGGACCGTCCGCGGCCTGCTCCTCGCCGTGAAGGCGGGCGAGGCGCGTCCTTCGCGGCGCGGGGCGGAAAGGAAGGACGAGTGATCCGCCTCGTCGAGACGATCAAGGAAGTCCGGGACTTCGTCGGCGCCGTCCGGAAGCGCGGCGAGACGATCGGATTCGTCCCGACGATGGGCGCCTTCCACCTCGGCCACCTGAGCCTGATGCACCAGGCGAAAAAAGAGACCGACGCCGTCATCGTGAGCATCTTCGTCAACCCGCTCCAGTTCGCGGCCGGCGAGGATTACGACCGCTATCCCCGCCAGATGGCCAAGGACATGCGGATGGCCGAGAGCGAGCGCGTGGACGTCCTCCTCGCCCCATCCGTCGCCGAGATGTACCCGAAGGGATTCGCCACCTACATCGACCAGAACGATCTGCCCGCCAAGCTCTGCGGGCAGTTCCGCCCCGACCACTTCCGCGGCGTCATGAGCGTCGTCGCGAAACTCTTCAACATCGTGAAGCCGGACGTCGCCTTCTTCGGCCAGAAGGACTACCAGCAGTACCTGCTCATCCGGCGGATGGCGACCGACCTGAACCTCGACGTGGACGTCCGGGTGCTCCCGACCGTCCGCGAGGAGGACGGGCTCGCCATGAGCTCGCGGAACGTCTACCTGGGCCCCAAGCAGCGCAAGGACGCGATCTGCCTCTACCGCGCCCTCCAGCGCGCGGAGGAGCTGATCGGGTCGGGCGAGAGCGGCGCCGGGAAGGTGGCCTCGGAGATGAAGCGCGTCATCCACCGCGTCAAGGGCGCGCGGATCGACTACATCGCCGTCGTCAACTCCGACACCCTCGAGCCGGTGAAGGAGATCAAGGGCAAGACGCTCATCGCGGCCGCCGTGCGCATCGGCAAGGCGCGCCTCATCGACAACATCCTGATCTGACGTGGCCCGCCCCCTCAAGGTCGACTGTCCGGCCAAGGTCAACCTCTACCTCGACGTCCTTGGAAAACGTCCCGACGGCTACCACGACCTCGTCACCGTGATGGTGCCGGTGACCCTGTGCGACTCGATTTCCGTCGAGCCGGCGCGACGGGACGCGCTCGAGGTCACTCCGGCTGGCGCCGCGCCGACCGGGCCGGACAATACGGTCCGCCGCGCGTTGCGCGCCCTGCGCGTCCTGCGGCCTGTCCCCCCCTTGCGGATCCGGCTCACGAAACGGATCCCGTCGCAGGCAGGGCTCGGGGGAGGGAGCAGCGACGCGGCCGGCCTCCTTCGGGCCGCCGACCGACGCTTCTCGCTCGGGCTTACGATCGCGGAAATGGAGATGATCCTCGCGTCGATCGGATCGGACACCGCCTTCTTCGCGCGCGGAGTCCCGGCGCTATGCACGGGGCGGGGCGAGCGGGTCTACCCCCTTTCCGGCGCGCCGTCGCTCGAACTCGTCGTCGCCTGGCCTGGAACTCCCAATCCGACCGGGGAGGTTTTCCGAAAGTTCAAACATTCGTTGACGCCGGACCCGTCCAAGGTCATAGAATTCCTGCGGGTGCTGGCGGAGGGGAACCCGCTCCGGATCGCGCGGTCGCTCGTCAACCGGCTCGAACCGGCGGCGTTCTCCTGGGATCCCGGGTTGCGCCGGGTTCCCGCCTCCCTGAAGTCCTCGGGTCTTTCCGGGGCGCGGATGACGGGGAGCGGATCCGCATTCTACGCGGTGGCGGCGACCCGGGCCGAGGCCGACCGGGCCGCGCGGCGGATCGAGGGGCGCGTCTTCCGGGTGCGGACGATCGCGCCGGTTGGGAGGGCTTGATGGACGTCACCGAAGTCCGCGTCAAGCTCACGGGCCGCCGGGCCGACAAGCTCCGCGCCTACTGCAGCGTCACGTTCGACAACGCCTTCATCGTCCGCGACATCAAGATCATCGAGGGGCCGCGCGGGGAGTTCGTCGCCATGCCCTCGCGGAAGGTCGGGGAGCGGTGCCCGGGGTGCGGGATGAAGAACCACCTCGGCGCCAAGTTCTGCAACGAGTGCGGCAACCGCCTGCCGCCCGAGCGGCCCGGCCAGCTGCGGCGCCACGCCGACATCGCCCATCCCCTGCACGCCGAATCGCGCGCCGCCATCCAGGAGCGCATCCTCCGCGCCTACCGCGAGGAGGTGACGCGCTCCCAGCAGCCGGGCTACCGGCCCATGGAACTGGGGGACACGGCGGACGAGGCGGAGCCGGGGGAGCACCCCGCGCCCGTCCCCGCCCCGGAGACGCTCAAGCCAGCCGCGCCTCCATCGTGATCTTCGCATTGAGCGCGCGCGACACCGGGCACCCGGCCTTCGCGTTCTGAGCCGCCTTCTCGAAAGCCCCCGCGTCCGCCCCCGGGATCTTCGCCGTCACGTCGAGATGGATCTGCGTGATCGTCCACCCCGCGTCGAGCTTCTCCATCGTCAGCGACGCGTTCGTCGCGATGCTCTGCGCCGTCATCCCCATCGTGCCGAGCTGCACCGAGAGCGCCATGGAGAAGCAGGCGGCGTGGGCCGCCGCGATCAGCTCCTCCGGGTTGGTGCCCGTCCCGCCTTCGAACCGGTCCTTGAACGAGTACGGCGTCTCCTTGAGCGTCCCGCTGCCCGAGGAAACCGTGCCCGCGCCGTCCTTGAGCCCGCCTTTCCAGACCGCGCTGCCGCTTCGCTTCATGAAAGTCCCCTTTCTTGCGGACCTTTTTACAGGACCGGCCGGTCCCGAGTCGAGGGTCAAGCGTCGGGGGGTCGAAAAAAGAAGTCCCGGGCCGCCCGTCGGCGCGTCGCGAGTGCAAGCTGAAGAAGTTCTAGCTCCCGTCAAAACGCCTGGATTCGGGCCTGGCATCGCATGAACAACCTCACGCTCGGCGAGTACGGTAAACGCAAATTCGACGCTGAAGCCGGCCCATGACGAACGCCGAAACCCAGTGCGCCTCGAGGCGAGCGCGAAGGGCTTGGTGATCATCAAGGCGGAGGAGCGGAAGCAACGCGAGCGCCGCGCGACGAAGGCCGTGCGAACCGCCTCTACACCTCGGACGGCAAGAGCCCGGCGCTGACACTCTTGCGGCCGGTTTGCCGGCCGTCACCGGTGGCCGAGCGGCCGTCCCGCATGGGTGATCTCCGGTAACCGGCTCCTATGCGTTCCCGGAATTCATCACCCCGCTCACGAAAATGAGAGCGACTCCGCAGACCTGGATGAGAAATGGCTTTTTCGCCTCTTCCCAGTGGGAAATGACAAAGATCAGGCTCACCAAGGGGATTAGAAAGCACCCGATCCCCCACAGCACGCTCTCGCGAAACGCTACGATCAGCATCCCGATCCCGCCCACAATGGCGAGGATGATCCCGAGAATGGCCAGAAAGATCATG
>Ga0075423_10000068_pt1 | contig 58023 bp, 73 predicted proteins | sample SoiMethybrSBSTD2_FD_80114 | JGI IMG/M metagenome (GOLD analysis project Ga0075423, IMG submission 80114) | Bulk soil microbial communities from a Populus tree surrounding site in Tennessee, USA - Soil MetaG P. TD hybrid SBSTD2 | ecosystem: Environmental > Terrestrial > Soil > Tree plantation... | reverse complement strand
TTCTTGCCGCACTTATCGCACATCATTTCTTCCTTACCCGTAAAGCCAGAAGTCATCAAATCAGTTCCATATTTCCTGACTCGATTACCGATAATATTCTGGGTTGCGCCTTTACGAATATTTCCTTTGAGCAGACTTCGATAAGAACTGCCAATGAGACGCTTACCGAATTTTTTTATGTAAGCCCCAGCTACAACTTTGGCGGCCCGTTTAGCATAACCACCTGGATTGGCTTTCACTCGACCCGCAAATGCCCGAGCTGCATTCCCAACTTTGGCAATGAACCTTCCAGCCCCACGCTTGCGAGCCAGCCAAGCTTTACGCACACCTGCTGAAGTTCCTGATTTGAATGAAGTTTCCATAATTTCTTTACCTTTGATGGAGCTATGGCAGATTGCGATAGCCGACGACTTAACTTTTCCGCCACGTACCAATTTTGATACGCATCGCTCCATTTTTCCAAATAAAGGCCCACTTTTTATATCTCCGTATGGCATGTATGTATTGTAGAACAAATCCGCGAAAATTACAACCCCACCGCAGCGAGGCCATACTCAATCTCGGCTTCCATGCGTTCTACGGGATCGTTCTCATACTCCTTTCTTAGAATTTCTGACCATTTTCTAGGCTCAATGCCCGGATGGTGAACTCTTTCAGCGAGTACAAAAGATGCTCTGCCATCCGTATAAGCATATCCAGATTGGAACGTACCTGGGCTTGTCTTACCTCGATAACTACCAGGCCCAGCCCATAAAAATGATAACGCCATGGCTCGTCTTTTTCTTCCTCTACGGCTCTTGGGAACTATATCGTGGGCCGGAGTTCCCTCATCCAACCAATTCCATATTTCATTGGTCGTATAGACTTCTATGCCTTGCTTTATCTTCTTAACGACAAATTTTGGTTTATCTTCCCAAGTCTCAGTAGTCTTTTCCAGATTCTTTACAATTTCATTTGCCGTCCCTCTCAGGGCGCGATCTGCTATCTCCGGCATCTTCTTAATCATCTTACGAATGTCGGCATCCAGACTGGCCTGGGTAAACTTAACTTTAATCAAGCCCGACTCCCAGCCGCAAATCCATAGTGACCGGCAGCATCGATAATGTCCACAATATCTCTTACCCTAAAGGAACAATCCTTTACGAATTCTTCTTTTTGCTCTTTAGTAGTAATATCATCCGACTTATTCAATTGAACGTCGAACATTAGCGTATCGAAAATCTTTGTTTGGTCGGCCACCCATCCATTTACCATCTTAGTTTCATCGTCATTAAGGGTTGGATTTGAAATTCCAGATTTAAACTTTCCAACTCGGTACGCCAACGGCGTATATTTTGAGATTAACCGATCCCCAATTTCTTTGGCATCCGATAGAGTGATATTGTCTTGGACGCTGTGTTCAATAGTTTTAGTAAGAAGATATTCGTACTCTCTAGTTAATCCTTTTTCTTTATTCGCCATATCAGCTGGAGAGTAAACATCGCGAGTACGCATTCCGGCTTCGGACGACGGATCGGGTAATTGTGGATTATCTTCGCGGCGAATGATCTCTTTAGGATTTGAGTCTCCGCCAATATCCTGAATAGGTGTAATATCCATATCGATGAATTCAGGCGGCAGGTCTTCAGCATCTACCAACAACTGACGACCTTCTTCGGGTAAGATCATCCCAGATTGAATACGTAAATTTTGAATTTCGGTTCGCATCTTTTCAACCGTAGCTTCCTGTAACCGATCTCGGTAATCTTTCTCCATGAAAAAGAAGCTGGTCGTATTTGGCGAAACAAATTCATTGATAGCGTAAGTAAAGTCTTGACGCCAGGCAATCAATCCTTTACCCGATGCCTTGTCATCAATGATACGTGATTGAGCACCAGTACCGAGAGACTTAGAAGCCAGAAGCTGCGGATCTAGGTCTTGGGGATCAAGGCCGATGGCGTTGGCATAGGAAAGGTTAGCTTTGCCTCGTTCCTCTTGGGCTTTAAATCCATCCGGCAATCCGGCCAAGTTAATAGTTGCAACTTGCGGGGCCACGGTCGGATCTAAGTTAGGAATAATGACCGCGCCCATATAAGTTGAATAGCCTTGAGATTTCCGTTGAGTCTCAGCTACTTGAACAGCTTTATCAATTTGACCTACAGAAGCATTATTCACGAAATGAATCGCTAAAGGTTTCTGCCCCGAAATTTTCTCGGATAGATAAGTCTCCAAGACAAATTTATTATAAATGTCTGGATACGCACGAGATCCTGCACACATTCCAACCCCGTTCCACAGCTCTCCAGGATTAGGCATATCCGAAAACATCATTACCTGATAGTCCTTGAGGGTATGATACTTGCCCATTCGATCCCGATAAATAACAGGGCGATCTGGATCGCGCGTGCGCGTGCAGCGAAGTGAGTCCAGATGCACCAGGCCAACGATTCTAGATCCACTAGCGCTTCTATCCGACCTAACAATTTCGACAAATGATCCATTATCGGTCAAAAGATAGTCCTGAAGATGTTTTGACAGAAACGATACCCAACCTTTGAATCCCTCAATCTCAATCATGAGATCCCTTAAGTGCATTGCTGAATTCTTGGGGCCGCGAATCCGCCATGAGAGAGAAGCCATCTTAGTGACGGCAATATAAATAGCGTTGGCCCAAGATGTTTCATGGTAAATAGTTTGGCGGAGAAGATGATCTCGATTGATACTCCAATAGGCAGGCAGCTTCGGTGGCAATGATAGCTGATTACCCGAAAACATTGGAATAATAGACAAGGCCAAAACATTTCCAGCATTGTCGTAATCATTCGCTGTTACTGAGTGCTTAAGAACATCAGAAGGAGCAATCATAGTTATTCCTCGTATACCCCAATGTTTAATCGCATAGCTTCGGCGGTCGCCATTGAAGTTGATACCGCTAAATCTATCTTTAGTAATTCAGCTCGCTTTACAATACGCATTTTCTCGTTGTCAGTTTGAGCGTTAGAATTTGAAATATGGGCATTCAGCACCGGATCATCGCGATGCACAATTGATCGTTCTCGAATCTTATCGTACAGAAGCTTATCGGCCACCAGACGATCCGAGGCTTGCGAGAATACGTTGAACCAACCTAAGCCGTCGTCACGCAGCCGAGTTGCCATATCGTGCAATTGAAATTGATCGTAAGCCCATTCAACAACATTGTATTTATCTGCTAAAGCTCGTATTTCCATCTCCGGGCCTTTAAAATCTATCTTTCCACCTTGGGGCGGATACCAGGCCCGCGAGTAGAATACGTAAACTTTATTTCCTCTGCGGTAGACTCCTACCAAACCAAAACAGTCTGACGAAACTCCGGCATCTAGGGCAAATACCACCGGCTCATCGGGTAACGGATCAGAGAAAGATCCTTCGCAAGCTTCCCACCATTCATCAGGCACGAACTTCTGGCTTGAGGTAACCCACTGATTACGGTGGATACGTAAAAACTCATGCGGGGGAATGACGGCAGCCTCTTGAGCATAGTAATCGGCTGTTTGCCAGGGAAGTCTAGGTTCGGTATTCCACAGAACGAATAGACGAGCCGGATCGTTGACGTAAGTTTCAATATGACTTAGATCGTGAAATACGCCGTCGTCTCCGGTATAAGAAACATTGATTCGACGACCTTGTTTAACACCTTGGTCGTACAGTTGCTCAAGTAGTGGAGACTCGCCAGAATAACCGGCATAGGTTTCTACCCATCGCTGTGAGTATCCGTACTTATTAGGCGGCAGGGTCATCTCCACCCACATTCGCTGCTGGGCTTCCTGGTGGGCACCCCACAACTCGCTGAATACAATAAAATCGGCATTCGATCCAGCTTCGCCGGTCGGGTCAATGGCTACACTTTCAATGATGGTTCGATTAGGAAGCTCTACTCGATAGTTACGAAATCTAACAAGTGGCTTTATTTTCTGATTTAGCTCGATAGATCGACGCAGATAGTAACCGACTCGGCTATCGGCTTGCTTCAAGTCATTAGCGACCGTGATAATAGAACCCCATTGAAGGCCCCAGGCTCGCCAGAGACACATTGCAGCCGCAATAGTGCTTTTGATTGATTTCTTTATATCTGACCACACAATCGTCGAATATTTAAATCGCCCAGATCCATCCCGAGCGGTGGCTTCTTTCATGGCTCCGATCTGATAGGGATCTAACTGCAACGGCCCATTCTTAAGTTCAGGAACAAAGAAATTATTCGTAATCCATCTCACTGGATCGGGATCATACATCACCAGACCCTTCTGGGCAGCGACTTGTTGGGCGCGTTGTTTGAATAGCTCGATCTTCCCAGCGTCGGTCAGAGACGATAGAAACTCACGAGTGATTGGATTACGAATTTCTTCGGTCATACTGCAAAGAGTCTTTCTTTTCGTAGAAGAGTTCCGGTGTTTCGAACTCCCCAGCGAGATCGTCTCTCAAAGGATAGATCACAGTTTCCTCCGAGATGGGTAAATCTTCGAACAAGGTTTCTCCAGTGGCCGAAGAGCTTTCGATTGCCCTCGCCTAATGGAAGAGTGTTACCGTCACTCCAATCTAATTCAGGCTGACCAGAAATGTTAAGACGCCATTCAGCGGCAATTGCCTCATTAGTAATGAACTCGTGGTTACCAATGTAAATATCTTCGTAAGCTTCAATACCGTACTCATAAGTTCCGGGCGGTAGTAAGACTGTCGCGCCTTGCTCCCACCACATAATCCCGTACAGTTTAAAGTAGTGCATTACTACTGGAGATTTAGAGTTTAAGTAAAGCGTAAATTCATTAGGTGGAAGAAGTTCAGTGAATGGATAGGAGATAACGTCAGCGCTGCGAAGTACGCCTTCGGGAGCCAACCACGGTGAAAACGGATCTTGTCGATCAAGGCGAGGTTCGATAACATCGTCCTTAAATTTAAACCAACGATGTAACGGAACTCGAACATTATCTCTGACCCGAGGCGGTTTTTCTCTATTATCCATGAAAGGAGTATGGAACCCCTCGGTATAGTCACCATTAGGAATTAAATTTACCGGCGGATCTGTAGCGGTAAACTTCTCCAGGTATCTTTCATTTCTAGCCACACCGCCTGACGACCATCCATCGGGTAAATTATCGTAATCGACTTTCCACCAGATTACTTTTACACCACCCAAATCTTTAACTTCTGGCCCGCCGATAATAGTCCCTAAACTTCCCGAGGGTTGAAATCCAACTAGCGGCCCACCGGGTTCTTGGCGAACATTGAGAGCTTGCATAGTCCTAACTCGATCTCCAGTTACGAATCGAGTTGAGACAGGCGGTTGAACTGGAATGGGAACGATGGAATTAACGTAATCAGTAAACTGAGACAGAGTTCCGTGGAAACGATCCCGATCAATTGTAGTTGAAATTCCAGGAACTGATTCCTTAGCCGAGACAGCATATTGGTGAAATTTCCAATCCGTCCAACCCGTTGGCGGAGCGAAATTAAAATTATCCCAAGCTGCGACCCAGAGATCGGCCACCAAGCGAAATACTTTCATATTCCATAAGTCAAATTGATTTTTACGGCCATATAAAATAACTTTGGATAATCCAGTAGCGGCCCGAATCGTTTCAATCCATTGGGATACTTCAAATAACATTTTAGACGAAGGCACACCGTCCAATGTCTCTACATCTAAGACTGGAATCAGATCGCCCGCCTGCATCTTACTTCCAGTTTTACTTAACAGTAGCTCTGCTTGAGCCTTACCGCTCTTGGACGCCCGGAAATATTGATAAGCGCCCCGAGCAATATTATTCGACTTGGCGTTAATCCAATTACGATCAAACTGAGAGTCCAGAGATAGGCCATCGCTGACTCGAATATAGGCAAACTTAATACTTGACGTGGAAACTCTAAGCCAGTCAATAGTGCTCTGCCAGTGAGATACGTCAATGCCTTCAACGAAAATAGATTTGGATGGAGCTGGATTATCAATAACGGCTGCCTCTCGACGAATGTATTCCGCCACCTCTCCAGCAACTGAGGTGCCATTCACGTCAAAAGGTCGCCAGTCTTCTCGTCCGGTACCAAAAGTAAACACGCACAGACCTTTAATCCATGGGTACTTACGAAACATCTTATCGGCCCACTGAAGTTCCCACGAATAGTTAATCTCAGGTCGTTCGCGGAAGTTAATCCCGAACTCGGTCAGAACTACCGGAAGATCGCCAAGCCCATTCGGCTCTAACACTAAACGATGCACTTTAATAATTCTGAATACGTCCCAATCCTCGCCGCGTTCATCCACGCCAACGGAGAAAGGCTGATCGCTGTACTCGTGAACACCCAGCACACCGTTATATTGCTTAGCAGCTCGGAGTGCAGGTAAGAAAGCTTCCCACAAATCAGTTTTCAGTTCACCAATATCGGGGATACCAACGCTCCAATTCCCAATCACTGCTCGCAATCCCATCTCGTGTAACAGACGGCAACGTTCAGCTTCAAAGGCTGCGTACCACTGCATATCCAGAATTGCTTGAGGGCGGTTATTCCAATCCCACTGCGGCTCGTTAACCCCTTCCCAAAGTTTAATAAGCGGATTCAGATCGTACTTGGGCTTCTGAACTCCAACGAAAAAGCGGGCAGCCTGAATGGGATCAAGATGCCGCATATTCTCGCCAGTGATTTCTCGTCCTGGATCATCGGGATAGTTACTCATCTCCCGTCCGATAACTGTAACATTCGGGCCAACTTCGTGAGCTGCCCCAAAGTCATTAACGCATTTAACAATTAAACACCCGGCATCGATCCATAACTTTGCAGCGGGTGTGGGAACTAAGATATGAGGGCCAAGTAAGCTAGGCATTATTGACCTCCCGAGATTGCGTATAGAAGTACAGCCGCCATTACGCAAATTAACATGATTGCAATCACTATCAAAGTAACTCCCATTTCGGCATCGTGCTTTCTAGGTTTTTGACTTTTCATTTTCAACCCCCATTTTTACTACGGGTAAGTTTTCGATGACAACGCCATTCTGTTGAGCTAATGTTGCTAACACCGGATCAGATTCAATATCGTCCCGAGTCAATCCCATATCCCGAGACACGGTGAGAAATGAATTACGAATATCTACTTCTACGGGCGTCGGAACTTTGCCCCAACCCCGCTCTAACAGAAGCTCCCGAGCACCATTATTCCCAGACATAGCATCGATGAAAGTAGATCGAATTACGGCTTCAATGCGCGTCCAGCCCGGTGAGCCTTCAACGGGTTCATTACCAATCTCTCGAATCATTGCGGCGATGGTAGCATTAAATTTTCGATAAGAGACTTTATTAGCTGCATACTTGCCAATCTCCGTGCTGCCCTGGTCAGCTATCGCGATAAGGGCCGGATTGGCTAAGGGCTTAACCTTATCGGCCTTCACTCGACGGATAGTCTTTTTAAATTTACGCCGAGGCTTGACCGGCTCAATCTCAGCGACTTCGTACTGCTTTTTTCTTCCGGTCATTGGAACCTTCCTGAACCTTCACGGGTTGTAGCTCTTCCCATGACAGACGTTCTAAGATGAATGAAACATACTCGGGCTTCTTTTCTATTGCGATACCCTTACGGTTATTTCTCTCGCAAGAGATAAGGACTGTTCCAGAACCGGCAAACGGATCAAGAACTTTATCGCCCTCCGCTGAATAGGCTTGCACAAAGAAGTCAGCCAGTGAAATTGGAAAGGCAGCTGCATGACCGCCAATCTTTCCAGCGGTCGCCTCGACTACGTTAGACGGATAAACCAAACCCGGCCCAGTGACGCTGCCACGAATATATCCTTTGCCGCTACCAGTGCTCATCTTTCTTCCATCAGCGGTGAAAGCAGTTTCAGAATATGTAGCCACATTTTCACGATACACTTTAGGACTGGTCGAGGGACTAAAATGATAAACGGGTTCAAACGCATTTTTAAACCTTGTCTTAAAATCCCCCGGAAATGGAGTCTTGACCCAAGACAGCTCGTCAATAAATTTCCAACCACAAGTCCGGCACAGATGAAGAACTAAATCCATCACATATAAACTTCGTTCGCCGTCCTCACAGTGCGGTTTGATGTTTAACAGAAAGCTGCCATCCTTCTTCAAAGCTGAGCCGATCCGACCCTGGATTGTATGGAACCATTCCACATACTTACTGGCCTCAACTCCGCCATAGGTTTCTTCTCGCTGATCGGCGTAGGGCGGCGAGGTGAAGACCGCTTGCACAGAAGCCAACCCTACTACATCGAGCCACCAGTCATACGAACAGTCAGTACAGATAATAAGATGTTCCCCGGCTTTCCAAATGTCGCCATCCTTGACCGGCCACTTCTTCGCATACTTCTTAATGTTCTCATCATGCTCTTCGACAGCTTCGTTACTCATGCCATTCACCGAAGCTAAGGCATCAGCCTCAGCTCGACGAATGATTGCGTTAATCTCAGCGTCAGTCTTAATTCCAGCCAACATTTCCTTTTCGCGTTTAGCTAGGTCGCCTAAGCGTTGATAGTCCCAAGCTGACGATTCTTGAGTAGCATTGTCGAGTAGACCCATTCGCTCGGCGGCTTTGCCTTTCAGGTCGGGCCGGACAGCAACTAGGATTTGATTCTTTTTAATTTCGACGGGAACAAATTCCATGCCCAGCTCAGTGGCCTGTTCAAAGACGCCGTTCCCCGCCCGAACAATTCCATCGGCATCAGCCAGAATTGAACGCCCACCGCCAACTTCGTTCAAACTCATCCGAATCATTTCTTTGTTACGATCCGGGTGGAGACGATAGTTCTTTTTATCCTTAACAAGTTTTAAGGTTTTACCCTTCTTACTTTTTGGCATTAGTTACCCCATCCTTCAAATCCGTACATGCGAAGTAGAAATCGAGAGTCGTGCCAGCCTGGAGTTCCGTTATGTTTTAGAGGTAGGCACTCACACGAGAAACAGAAGACTTGATTTTTATGCGGCGGCAGGAAACGTTTACCGCATTCGGGACATAACTTTAAAGTTATCGGCGGCATTGTCTGAACCTTGGAACAGACAAACTGTAAACGTAAGTGGTAACTACTAACCATTCTCACTCCGATACCGGAAGATCCGTTACTTCTACCACTTCTTTTTTGGGCTGACTGTTGGGTTCGTTGCGAGCGATGGACGCGTTGGCCCACATGATTGCTTCTTCCAGCTTAGTAATAGCTACCGCTCGTTCCCGACTGGCCGGACAATTTTCCATAATCTCTGTGGCTAAGTTTTTGGCGGCAGTACGGAGAAATACGTAACGTTCCGGCTGATCGTCAATCGGGGGGTGATAAGTAAAAGCCGTTTCTACTTTATCTAAATCTTGTTTTGCAACTTTGTATACAAGTCCCATCGGTATTTTCCTTGTTAGTAAGATATGGAACGGGGATTAGGAGGCTCAGACAACCTGATCACGGATGCCGGTATTGGCCGCCGTCCCCGTTCCTGCCAGTATTATGACACATTTCGCTAAACTACGCAATTGCTGTAAGACAGGGAGAATTAGGCTTATTTTACAGAACCATTTAGATTTTTGAGAGTAGCAAGGGTATCGTTTAGATTTTGGAAATAGCCCTGGCGTAAAAGAGGGTATCCGTATAAGGAATTTCAATTCTCATATTTCGTCTTGTTGGTGGCCTAGCGAATACGAATTTTGAGTAGGTGCGATAGAGCGAAGTCAATAGTACAACGGTCATGCTTCGCGGACTACCCTATTCGCGAGACAATGCCCATGGTTCATTAACAATTTAGCTCAGAGTACTTTAGGGTATGGTATTGCTCATCTGACTCTAGGCGCGATGGCGCTTTAGCAGCAAAACCATAACAGGGTTATCTGTTACTTACCTTACCCTAATCGAATAAGGCTAATACATACGCTACAGAAGGTGGGCGGCTCAAAGTACACTTTCAAACAAATGTGACATATAGAATAGGACAATACACATGGCTACCAAAGTACAATCAACTCCATTGACCTTTGCCCAGAAGCTGCACGGCATTACCTTACAAGGGTGCCAGAATGTTATCAGAACAATGGGCAAGAATCCGCAAATGGCGGCGCTGTTAGGCAAAGCAGGAAAGTATACTGCAGTTGTGCCTATGGGCGGTAAAAAGTTTGTTGAGTGTCATGCAATGAACTTAATCAATGTAGTGGGGGGATTAACTCATGGCGACTATCATCCTAATGTTGGCAGGCCCCACCTTGAAAGCTTGGGGATTAAGGTAAAGGTGACCGGGTTACTGCCTATCTCTGCCCCTGAGCGAAAAGCCGATTATGAAGAGTTCAAGGCTGAGAAGGCGACGGCCGAAGCTAAGGCAGCTAAGAAGAATGGTAAGGCGAAGATTGCCCCCATTGCTAAAGTAACCCCTAAAGGGAAAGCTCCCAAAAGTGGGCGGCCGGTTACTAACACCTTGAAAGATGTATCGAAGCGGTTCAAGAAATAATTTCAATCCCATACTCTATAAGGAAACTACCCGATGAATAAATCATGCCCATGGTGCGGCGAAGATAAATGCAAGCAGTGCGGCCAATGTCAAAATCCGACTTGTGACTACAATGGTTGTGATTGCGAATAAGGAATTCACCTGATGACATTACCAGAAAATGATCCGGCCGAAGCGGCCAAGCAATTGGCAGAGATACAAACAATGCTCAAACACCTTCAAGAGAAAGAAGCAAGGGGTGAGACGCTCACCGAAGATGAATTGCAGTACTGGTGGATACATCGCTTCTACAATGAGTAAGACCTAACACAAAAAAGACTTTCAGAAATGGAAGTCTTTTTTTACGCTTACTGCCTAACAGCGGATTTTTTATTTTAGCGAATTCGCATAGGGAGTAATTTTTTCGCTGAAGTGGTTAGCGAATCGCGAAGAGAGTAAAAGAAAATATGTAGATACATTATCTAAGTAGTATCCTGATAACATTTACTGCCTATACGCTTATTCTTTCTTCTTCCCTCCTTACAGATAATCAGGGGCGGGAATTTTATACGGGGGCCGCTGTTATTGAAATGTTTTCTCTGGGCTAAAACAACTCCAGGGGCGGCGATCTCAGGAATCGATTCCTGTACATCACATCATGTAAGAATACTGCGACCCGATTGCCCTTGACAGTTTACAGCCGCATGGTTATGATGTACATCAGGTTCTTCGAGCAACCTAGAATTTATTATTATTAATATACAGTTTCGTAAGAATCAAAAAACGACTCACTTTTTGGAGTCGTTTTTATTTTGAATCTCTTTACATGAATTACGATCCGCCCTTCTGTAGAGAGAGTAAAGTTAATTCCCATTTCTTTAGATTTCTGTCGTGAACAAGCGTATGATGAAGTAAACATAATGCGACTTCGTTATCTTCTGTCAACGCTTTCTTTCCCTTAGACCTAAATATAATATGATGCTTACCTCTCATCGCTATTCGTCCACAGACGATACAGCGGTCTGAAGGGAAATATTTTTTACGGGGTCGATTCTTTTTATTCATAGTTTGTCTTACCAGCGATACGCTTGTCTGAGCAATCATTATAACTCAGTTTGTAATGCTAGACTTCGGCTGGTATACTTCTGTCTGTACCTTAACAATTTAACCTGACTAGTGTGCAAGGCAGGCAAACAAGTCAGAAAATATATAATGAGAAATGGACGGTCTGAGCTTCACCGCCATAAGTTCTACGCTCTGCATTCGTCAGGGGGCGTCAGCGAAATTCTCCTACCGAAGGGTACTGCGACTGGCAGCAAGAGAATGTAGCGAACAATAGCGCAAGTGATCGACGGCTGGCAATAGGTTACAGCGTCGGACGAATGGTAACGAGATAAAATGGCGGCATCACTCAGATTGTAGCGACCAACACTAAGCTACATCACGGAATCATTATATGTAATCTGATAGGTAGAAGCCGTAAAAAGTTCGCGAGAACCATGGACAATGAACTCGTGAAGAATAACCTATAGGCGAGTCGCAGAGAAGATGACACAGAGACGATAAAGCTGCAATTGCTGATTGAACGTAATTCTGACAAAATTACGCACAGTTAAAGACCCCATGCGATTTTCAAAAGATTCTGGCATTGCGACCAGACCCACAAACCGTAAGATGTTACGGTGCGTTAGATAATCGCGGTAGCTCAGACGCGAAACTTACCCCTTAAGGTAACGTCTACGCGGAGTCTACCAAGGCGGCGAGCGCGAAGGACACATAGGTATCTGCGATGGTTACGGAATTAATTCCTTACGAGAGAGTTCCTTATATCCGTAACTCAGCTAAAGGAAACCTTTTCAGAACTTATTAGAGCGGGAGGTAGGCGAGAAAATAAAGAATCGCTTATCTTCCGCTATTTTTGTTTACGGGGCATGAGTACCTGGCGGCTTCCGGTGAGGCGGGTTCGATTCCCGTATGCTCCACTTGTTGACGATAAAGGAGAGCTTCTCGTTATGCTGGCATCAGGGTAAACAATAGCCAATTTCCCGCGCGGTGAGTTGCCCGAAAAACGTATAGATATAGAATTCGTGTTTCAATAGGACGAATAGATTATCGCTACAATACGAAGTAAGTTGACCTAGATAATAGCGAGAAGTTCTTCTGTGTCGTCAACGGCACGAAGGAGGCGGCCTATGTGGAGCGTAGGGGGATAAAAGCTCCGATACTCTATCCTTACTGTTATAACACTTATGAATTACGCTAAAGGAGATACGACAATGTTAAACGTACAGTCTCACAACATTCAAAGCGACTTAGCGGTTCTGGATTTAGACGAACTCATTCAAGTCGTGAACATTGCGGTTGAGTGTTCCCGCATTAAGATGGAGAGCCAGCGTTATCCGGCAGGTTGCGACAATCCATCTAGTATACCAGCGGATATAGGATTTTACGCAAAGCAAGCGTTTGACGCCGAGGATCAGTATCTTCGGGCAATCAAAACTCAACAAGCGCTTTTTGCGGCCAAAGGGTGCAGCGGCGTTATTGTGATTGACGAGGGAAAGAAGGAGAGATGATAGACGAACTAATAGACAAGATGGTAGATAAACTCGCAAGGCTTGAAGAGAAATTAATGTATTGTCGTGACGGATTAGTGTACTGGTGGAACGACAATTTCCCCGGAGTAGTTCTCGTCATAATCGTATTTGGTTTAGTTTTAGCGACTGTGACTTCAATAATCCAAGCGGGGCCGGTTGCTTGTAATGAGATAGCGCAGTACGCTAAGGTTGAAACAAGATACGCATTTAGCTCTGGCTGTTGGGTGAAGATTGACGAAGATCGCTGGATTCCAATAAAGAACTGGAGGTACGAAAAGTGATTACTGTTAAAGTAACCGCAACAATCACCACTCAGTACGATAGGCATCAGCCATACGAAATTGAAATCTCAAGCGATTGCGATCCAGATTTCGTAAAATGTACAATAGCCGGAGTGGGCGACATTTTCATAAGACGCTCAGACTTGTTAGCCGCAGCTCGGGCGTTTAGTGAGGAGGTAGAAAGTGAGCGATAATTTTGAAATCTGCGTAACACTGTCGAGGGAACAGCTGGAAAGATTATATCTTAGAATATCCGCTGGGATTGTCACGGGGGAATTTAGGAACAGCGATCCTATCTATGCTCTACTGTCGAGTATGTTCCAAGCGGCCAGTCGAGCGGGTTACGTTCCTGGGAAGGAAAAGGAGGATAAAAATTAAATTCGTATACTTTGTTTTCTATATGGGAGTAGATACAAATAACTCACAATTTTACGGAAGGAGTGCATTGGATTATCATAAGGAGATAGATAGCATAGAAGATATAAAGGATATAGAATCCGCAATCACGAAATATGTGCGACCTGACGCTAAGAACCTAATCGTAGAGAGTTGGAAACTTTTACGAAAGGAGGCGGATAGTGGACGAGAATCAAGTCAAGTGGGATGAGCTGCTAATTCTGATCGCGGAGATTACCGGAATCTCTGTACTGTATTTAGAGAAGCGAATCCTTAAGTACGGAATCACGAATTGGAAAACACTTAATGACTATTTGGATATTATTACCGCGAGCAGGGATAGCGGATAAAGGGGGATAAAATGGATCTAAGTCCGTTCGAGATATTTTGCAATATGTATCGAGGCGTAAGCGTAGATATTCTACGAACCTACTGGATTACGAAGGAGTTCGATCAGTTCGTAGAGCGCTGCATTGCTCTGAAGTTCCCAGATAGTGAAATAATTACAGCCATCGCTACTTTGTATCGCTACCCAGAACCAGCGGCGCGATTTATGTATGAACGGAGAAAGAATAAATGAATCCATTCAAGCGTTTAGCAAAGTGGTTAGGCATTGAAGGTAAACGCGCCCAAGAAGAACGGAATGTAGCCTGGGATGATTTATCTTTAGCAATTGAGGAAGCGATTAAGGAGGTCGCCCACATGCCCGCGAATACTTACTTCCAGCAGCGGGCCAAGAGAGCTGCTTATGCAAAGGCACTGCGGCGAATAATTAAGGAGTACGAGTCGCAATGAAACCATGCGAATGTTGTGGGGAAGTTGTGCCGCCAGGGGAGCCGTGTTCGTGTGCATACGACTTATGCACAGGGAAGTGTTATCAACTAGGGATACGCGAAGGAGACTCTAAAATGTTAGTTAATATTGGCGACAAAGTTCTGTTGAATGGCAAGAAAACTCAAGGCACAGCGGTTGTTGTAGATACGTGGCGAGATTCCAGCGATGGCGGAGAGTTTGGAAGTAGTCTCGACACAAAAAGTTCAGTGGGCTATCCGCAGATCGTCGTAGCGGTATTGGAGGGGTTACGGGCCGGACATAAAGTTTGGTGCGGAGTTGACGACTTCAGGAATGGTGTAGCGAGGCGGCTGATGCGATACAGCGATATGGATAAGGACGCTGGAAAAGATATGCTTGATGCAATCCAAGCCGCCATTAACAACGAATACGATATTGACGAAATCTCAGATGGGATTATCGATCACGTAGGCGTGGAGTTTCCCGACGAACCAGACTCCGTAAAAAGCGTCGTTGATGTTCACAGCGTTTTAAAGAACGTGATCGACGAATTAGACGCTCAGCAAACTAATTCGATGTTATTCGTAGAACTGTCTGCCTCAGTCGCGCATCTCTTGGATTTGGTCGAGACTCGCAGGAAAGAGTTTAACGATACGCAAATTGGCAATATTCGAGAGAGCGCTCTACACTTGCTCGCTGCGATGGAAAATATCGTAGATACCTCGATCATTGAAGCTAACCCGCTGTAGCTAATTAATCCTTTCAACTAAAATACGCTAGGAGAAATCTAATGGAAAACCGTTTACAGATTATCAATGCGATTAAGAACAGCGGCGGCACACGGATTAAACTTAAGGAGGATATAAACGGATCAGGATCGCCCGTGCAGTTCCGTGGTTTCAATAATGCCTTCTTATATGTTCAGATGAACATTGACCGTGAGAAATTTTGGGCGCTGGAGAAAGAAATTTGGAATTTGGGCGCACATCTGAGCACGGTTATCTTTCCGCACCAAGAGAACGAGTTGGCGTGGCAAGTGAACTGCGTCGTCAGCGAGTTGGATAAGGCGGCGGTTGACGATCCGTTCGAGTGGTACGATGATTCTGTGGCTCCCTTAATCCGTAGAACACTTGCAATAATGCGAGTTCCGCCAAAGGAAAGTCTGATCGCCCACGGCTGGCAATCAAGCAGCGACGTAAAAATTAAAGGCAATGATGGCAAGATGTATCCCGCCTTTATTCCGCATCAGGCAGGTTGCTACGTTGATTCAAATAAGGGCCAGTATGTTGGCGAATATGTTCAAGAGATAGCGAACAGTAGGGGCTGGTCACAGCTCGGAATCACCGGAGCCGCTCACGAAGATTACCACGAAGATTGGGTAGCCGCAGAGGAGTATTTACAAAAATTCGCTCCAGCGGGATTTCACTTTGGCTCGACTGAGAATGGCGATTGGGGCCTATGGGCCGTCGAGGAGGAGGCCAGTGGACTGTAAACTTTGCGAAATTGAAATTAGTAAGATATGTAGTGTCGAACCCTCGAACCCAAGCCGCTGTAAGGTATGCAATAATACAATTCAGCGTCCCCCGATCAGACGAGCAATCCACGCGGGAATTAAAGTTGTGGATAATCAGTGGGTACACGTATTTATCTTGAAAGATAAATTTACGTGTCCGCATTGTAATGCTCTCTGGGATACAATCTACCTGCCGTGCAAGAATGGCGGATATTGGTTAAACTTAACCCACCTTATTCGACGGAAGGAAACCTAAAATGACTATCAAAGCCGTATCGAAGAAAGTAAAGCCAGTTGTCGTAGCTCCCAAGAACGGTAAAGGATCGCTGCTTGAACAGGCCGTGATTACCAACCCGCACAAAGTAAGTGAATTTGGGTGGGACAGAGAATTCGCTGATGCTGTTAGTTCAGAGTTCGGTAGTTTGTTGACGGACACGATGACCTGTCAAGACTTGGCGGCCTTATGGCAGAAGTATGTGCCATTCGCAGGCCATAAGCGGCTCGCCCGGCAGTTTGTCCAGAAGTTCCGCATTAGCGGTGGTGACGGTAAGTAACTTTATAGCCTACTCCGTTTGTGACAGACCGAGGGTATTCTCGCTCTACACGCTACAGAAACCCTGCATAGCGACGACGGCGGGGCGGGCTTTTGACAAGGAAACTACGAAATGTTCAAACCGATTTATAAGTTAGAAGAAGTGATGTTGAATAGTGCGAAGGCTGTTGCCGCTGAAAGCGGACACCGTTTGCTGCCAGTCATCCGTACTGGGTTCGGATATATGGCGTTCTGTAAGAGCTGCGGATTACGTTTTAATATCAACGTAGATATGGACGATCAGCTAAGTCCAGAGTTTACTCAGGAATGCGATCACCGGATTGACGGCATGTTTACTGGCAACATCGTTCAGAAATACGAAGAAATTCGCCATCGGGATGACTTCGGAAATTTAGATGATGGTTTGGTATTCATTGCCGTCGTAGAGACGCTGTTACTCAACGGGCATCAGTTCCCGTACTTTGTGCGAATTAATCCCGATGTGGATGATCCCATTTACGTGGGGTTCTGCTCCAAGTGCGGACGAATCGCCTTTTCGCGATCCACTGCCTCTTCGATTAGCGCTCCAGTGGGCGGCGATGCGATGTTGAAGAAGTGCGGTGTCTCTTATGTAGAAGAGATCATGATCAATGCCGTAAAGGATATGATGCGGGAAGCGACTCAGCAATCCAAAGAAGTTGAGGAGATGAAGAAGCGACTCGCTAAAGGGAATTTGACCATGAATGATGTAATGATATTCGTAAACACGTCGGCCCGCTGCGAGGTATGCGATGAGCATCTCGGGCCTAAAGATAGTGATCGGAATCACCACTGTGACGTGGATGAGAGCGGAGGCTTCCATCACTTCTGTGCGGAACACTGCCCAGCGTGCAGTAAAGGGCGGAAATGAAAAATTTATTTAATCGCATAAGAGTGGAAGTTGTTTGGATATTAGCCGAAATCTGGAATACGGCCGCGATTAACTTTGGTTTGTTTTTTAGTTGGATAGTAATGTACTTGAGTATCGGCTTAGTTACTGTACCGTGGATGCTTGGAGCTATCCTATTAATTCAGTTAATCGTTAAAGGAGATATTCCGTGTCGCTAAACGCATACAAGAAAGCCTATAAAATCTATACCCGTGTTCTGGCCCGCGATCCAATTCTCAAATCGCAGATTGAGATGCAGATTGAGGCCCGTCAGCTTCACGAAAAGCAATACGGATTGAAGAAGAAATTCAAGGTGAAAGACTTATCTCCAATTACCAAAGTAGAGTTGGAGGCCAAGCACCAAGAGCGGCTCCGCTGTCATCTGATGTTACGGGATTATCACCAACATAAGATGGAAAAGATGCTATTTCGTATTGCAGTGAACGCAGAGAACGAGGGGTTGGTTAATTCAGAAAATTTGAAATCTGCGGAAATGGTTGAGCTTCGCGTATTCACACTGCAAGAGTTCACAAATTTTGGGTGGGGCGCTCAACGAACCGCTGAAGCCCAGATTGCTAGATTTGTTAGACTAATAGAGGGTGCGGGTCTTGAAGCGTCGTGTATTAAAACTGATAACGGATATACCCTATCCGCCAACTGCGAGGAGTGGGCCGTGGACTTGTTAAAGAGACTCTCTCAAGTTGGGGAATGGGTATCAATCATGGAAGAGTTTAACGTCAATCCACGGGCTATCATGCCATCGCTGCCTTACGGCTCAATGTCATGGGAGAGGTAATCGCAATGTCAATCGCCATTTACAACACGATACTGATTGTCTACGCAATTATTTTGGCGATACAAGTCAAAAGAATGATGGACTTGTACTACACAAATCCGTTAGAATTTGACATTCACGACAAAATGGTAAAAGTCATGAAATCAACGCTGGTGCTATTCGTCAGCACGATAATCATGATCGTCGTCCTGTCGTCCATGAACGCCTATTGCTCATGGAAGGTTTGCTTATGAGTATTGATTACATCCCGTGAAGATCGCTCCCCCCGTTTACGCCTTACATATTCTTTCTGGTAAGCCATCAGGCGGGCTTTATTTCGCTTGTAATATCTGCGACGAGTTTCCTTAAGCCGGGCCTTGTTGGCGTGCCAATATTCACGAAATATACGATTCTTCTCAGCTCGATCCTCGGGAGAAAGTTCCGCTGCTTTCTTCCAATGATTCGTAGGCTTGCCTTTAGAATCTAATACCTTCCACTGTTTCCACTTTGGGTATCTCATAGCGATAATTTTACCATAAAGGAGAAATCGCAAATGCTTCCTCCCAAGCCACTTCGATGTGGTACCTATCCGTTGAAAGGACTCGTCTTTGACGAAGACGAGCTACTTGGTTGTATCGATGACTATTTGTGCGATAACAATCTTCCGCTACTGTACGATTTAAATAAGATTGGCGGGCCATATGTCAGCATTGAGCAGGGAAAGTTTCAGGGCCGGATTAATAAACGTCTTAAGAAATATCTGACAGAAAAGAGAGTAGAAATCCCACCTAAGTTCTCGTCGGAGGTGGGCGAGATCGTCTCCAAGCTTACTAATAAATCCATCGTGATGAAAATTACGAAGAATTTAGAATGGGAGCAAGGGGAGTACGGTGACGATGGCTCGTGTTTTTGGGAGGGGCGGTCTGTTTGCCGAACAGAGATATTTCCAGCGTGGGATGTACATGCGTGCTTAATAGAATCAAATGATGGGCAGGGCATGGCTCGCTGTTGGATTTATCCAATCCACGCTGGAGACGAACTGAGGCCCATTACGGAAGCGATTAAAGTTAAAAGGGATCTCCTCTACATAGCATTCAATCCTTACGGTTATGAAGTTGATCGCTTCACTCGAATCCTCTCGTACCAGTTTAATTGGGTGGGCCATCTTCTGAGTCAGTTTGAAGGCGATGGAGCGATGTACGTTAACTCAGGCGAATCTGTATTATTCAACGGCCCAGAAATTAATAGGGTCTTTACTTCAATGGGCGGCGAGGCAAGTCGCTGCGAGAATTGCGATACTTACTCGACTGAACTTAATGACGGCGGACTTTGTGACGATTGCTACCATCCAGCAACATGCTTTGGCTGCGGCGATCAGTTTCACGAAAAAAATATGTATGGAGTGGGGCTTGAACAGTTCTGTCATGATTGTTTCTACGAATGGAAAGTTTGCGACGATTGTGGCGAGTTAGTAAAAATGAAGGGAAGATCCTGCCCGAGCTGCGTGAGGGTTAGATGAATCAATCGTATGTATTCATCGAAACAGAAACCGCCGTTAATATAAAAACCGTCATTGAAGATACAATTCTTGAATTGGGGTTACATCGGATGCCGCAAGCCGACGAAATTGGCGGTTACGATTGGATGGCTCGGCGTGGAAAATATCAAGGTTCGCTAGTGAAGCGACTTAACAAATGGATTAAAACTGAGCTCAAGTCGAATAAAGAAGTAGACGCGGCCAAATTCGGATCAAGAGCGGGACTTTTTATCGCCCCGGAGGGAACTAAACTTCGGCTCTCGGAAACGTTTGATTGGGAAGCAGGAGATTTTGGCGACGAAAGTTCCTGCTTCTGGAAAAGCGCCAGTTTGGCGAAGGATGTAATGAAAGATTACAAAGTCAGAGCCGTACAGGCGTTCACGAAATACCAACTTACCGGCGAATGGATGGGTGTCGGACGCTGTTGGATGTATCCAATTCACGAAAGAGACAGTTTTCAATCATACGGCCCTCTCCCAGAGAATTACCGTAAAGACGGATATTTACTATTCAATGCTTACGGAAAAAATCTTTGGTGGTTTGCTAATTTTATAGACCGCCTGATTTCCGTAAACACAAAACAAGGAGTAGATTTTGAATCCTATGGCGTTATGTATATTAATAACGACCAAGCCATCGGTATAAACTTGCCTACCCAGATATACAAAGTGGTATCCAAAATGGGCGAGGATACCCAATATTGCGAACGGTGCGATCAGTGGCGAAGGGACAGTAAGTTCTACACTACTAACTATGGAGACTCTTACTGTCAAGAATGCCGACGCACCGAATTAAGGCAGAGATGAATAACTTAACTTTGGAGCAGAAGTATCGAATCGACTTGCCGGGTACGCTATCACTCAGCGGGTGGAGCGAAGTTAAAGAGAAGATATACCAACTCAATCTTCCCACACCGCCGCTCGATGTTGTAGGCACAGGTTGGATGGAAAACGGTAGAAAGTTTTCCACGCGGTATAAAGCATGGCTCCAGAAAGAATTTCGTGCCGAAAGATACAGTAAAAAGGATAATGATATTTCTGCGGTTGGAGAAGTATTTCGCAGAAACTGTAATCGCACGGAATTCGACATGACTCCTACGACATTTTTAAATTGGAGAGCTGGCGACTTTGCAGACGGCGATTCGTGCTTTTGGGGTAATCGATCTCTGGCCCGTGAAATATTCATGCGTGAGAATGTATGGGCATTGCTAATCCGCAATACGGAAGGGCATGGCATCGGGCGGTGCTGGTGCAAGCCGTTCGGTAACTATTATGCTCTGTTCAACGGATATGGAGTCAATCTCTCGACCATTGCCCGTGGATTAAATATCGTTGTTGACGGCAAGTATAAACGTTATAAGGGAATGAATAACGATCAATCCGATGGAGTGGTATACATGAACGGCACGATTTACGTGGTCGGAGATCCGTTACCCGCCTCCAATAGCGATTACTTCGATTTGCACATTCCAACTGATAACGTCATGATGTGCTGTTACTGTGGTAAGTTCGATTTCAAGGATAGGGGCGCGGTCATTGAGAGTCGAGACGGCACTAAATACAACTATTGCGGTAAATGCGCTAATACCGAAAGTCGATGCGAGAGGTGTAGCCGAGAGTTCAAGCTGAAGGAACTGATAAGGGGTGTATGTGCTGAGTGCCTTAATCCGTCTGGGTATATTACGGAATTGGAGATGCAGAACAGAATGCGAAATCTGCATTGGCTACCTTCTGGTAATGCTCGACGCTGCTACAGCTGCGGTTTAGTGCTGCACGGTAACCATCAGCACCCAGCTCAAGGTAACATCTACTGTCAAAATCACTGCCCAGCTCACGAATGCAATCCGGGCTATGCGGAAACTGAATCGATACGGCTCGTCCATCGATTCATGACGGGTACTTTTTCGGCAGTTATTGGAGTTGAGCGTCGTGTGGAGAGTAGAGATATTCGTACTATCCATACCTTAATCGACGACCGTGAAATTACGTTTCATGAGAATATTGTAACGGGAGCGATAGCAGTTGAATATGCGTCGAGACTGCAGCAGGCTTGGCACGAAAGAGTAGCGTCCATTAACTTTGATTTACGAGATGACAGACCGCGACGCTGGCCGCCAACTACATTAACATTTGTTGATTTCACCGCCGAAGCGGCCATTGCACGAACTTTTGGAGAAGGAAACGAAAATGTGGAATGAAACGAAACTTCTGGAACGCTTAATGAGCGATGAATCGGATTTTTTCCCTCAGACGGAAAAGGAGGGAAAACTATACGATCTCGGCAAAGGGAAGTATTACATTCATCGAGATCGTGGGGCGACCATTCTGGGTGTCGCTCACTTAGATACCGTTCGACACGAACCCGGAGCGGTAAAGATTATTGACCTGAAGGGTAACAAGATTATCCGCAGCATTATGCTTGACGACCGTTTAGGCGTTCACGTATTAATGGATATTCTACCGAAGCTGGGCGTGAAATTTGATTTACTTCTGACCACGGGCGAAGAGAAAGGAGAAAGCTCCGCCGAGGAGTTTATCGCTCCAGAAGGGCGGGAATATAATTGGATGTTCAGTTTTGATCGTCATGGGAAGGGGGCCGTGATGTATGATTACGAAACTAAGGAGTATGGTCGCCTAGTGACGGACGCTGGATTCAGATTAGAGCAAGGTTCCTATAGCGATATTTGCTGGCTGAGTCATCTAGGAATCGCCGGATTTAATTTCGGGGTGGGGTATAATCAGGAACACACCTCACAATGTTTTGCGATGTGGCATATCGTGAAAAAGCAGATCAAGAAATTCCTGAGATTTTACGCAAGCAATAAAGATACCAAACTGATTAACAATAACGAAGTGTATTTGCCTGGCGACTGGAGCAAGTGGAATTCGGCCCTCAATTACGTAAACTCGTCTTGGTTGAGGGAGAAGATCGATAACGAATACGCCAAGGGTCTTACTGGCCCGATAGACGAAGATGGTAACCCGTGGTCAATGACAACCGCAGCCGATGGTCGTCCAGGATTTTACGAGAATGGTATCTTCTACCCAAAAGATACCGGAACGGCCCCCCACTACAAAGTCGATCCATCTTATGAGGGCGTACTCTTTGACGGAGCAGCGATCTGTCCAGTATGCGGGTTCGCAATACTGGATGAAGACTTCCAGTTTGGCGACGGAATGTGCCGCTGGTGCTGGGATGAAATGATCGTTCGAGCATATAAAGGCAGAGGAGATGAGTGGGAATAGGCCGGATACCTTAAACGCTGTTTTGGCTTTCAAAGTTAAGGGTATTCATTTGCGTAAAACAATCACCCTATTCGGGATACGGATAGGGTGTTTTGTCATTCATCAGTGTATCAGTCCAGATGAATATCCTTACTGGCAAATTACTCACGCTCCCTCGGGAATGCGAGTAGGAAAGGACTATATTTATAAATCAATCGTTGACGCTGTAAGCGTTGCCGAGAAGCTACATGATCCCGTATGGCAGAACATAAGAAGTCAAAAAAGTCGGGGGCTAGAAAAAGCGAAGCTGGAATTCTTTAAGGTTAGAAAGGAAATCTATGGGTAAAATTGGAGACGTAAAGGTACGAGTTAAGTTATCACAGTTCCGGGCCGACCCCGTGCAGTATGCGCCTTACAATCCAACGTTGATTGCGGACAATCTGTTTATCGTCGCGTTGGTGCCAGCCAATGAAGTAGAGATTGTCAAGAATGGAAAAGTCACTGAGTATAATCTCACTCCAATGGGAGCAGCGTTAGTTTACCATCAGTTGTCTAAAGCAATAATGCAAGTATACACAGGAGATCGCAAATGACGAAAGAGAAGCAGCCCGTCGAAGTTCGATATAAGAACTCAGAGGGTGAAATAATTCATCGTGAAACTCGTTGGTATGTTATTAATAAATGTCGAAAAGGAGAATATGTTCACAGCCATCGTGCCCGGCATTTAATTCTGTATGATGGAGTGCGATTTATCGTCAAGGATTCTCGTCCCAACGGGTATCGAGTGATTGTGCCCCCAAACACAATAAAGGAGCCTGAAGTAATTCAATTGCCATTGACAATCAATCAGGCCGCAGAAGCTATCGCTGAAATCACCGTGTCTCCCCTATAACGAAAGGAAAACAACTAATATGAAGATGGTACCCAACGAGTTCAAGCGCGGCCCTGGTGGCCCGGCTGAAGTCGTTATCACAGGCAAAAAAGTACGGATTGAGTTTATTAAGGGATATGCCCAGAAACCTAATCCATTTGCTGGACAAGTGTTCTTGTTCACCGTCGATGCGTTACCGTTGAAATCGCTGCCGTCAGGCGAGTATAACGTATTGTTGAATACCGACGGAGATTCAATCTTCGGTATTTGCCCACTCAATCAAACCGTTCAAGTGAAGTTCACTCACTTTTCGTCCCCAACAGATCAAAATGGCAATCGGATGCCACCCACGCCTAAACGAGACGCTGGGACGAGGCAGGGCAAGAATGGCCCCTATCAATATGACGAAATGAAATTTACGGCCATCGGGGAAATTACCTCTCCGCGTGATTTCCGTGGATTGGAAGTTGCGATGCCATTTCTGTATAACTTCCGCGATGACGGAGAAGGCGGCTTAGCCATCAGCGGCACCGGAGCTAGAAGTCAGATGTTGAATGATTTTCTGCGAGTTGCTTATGGCGGTGACTTCCAGATGCCGTTCAGCGACAACATCTTGCCTAAGCTGGAGCTGTTGCTTCAGAGTGCTGAGCGAGAATTTATGGTCGTCATTAAGAATGGCTGGCCCAGCTCGTATGCCGATGCAATGAATGGGGTAAGTCGCAAGCCCGCAAAGAAACCAGCGAAGTTGGTAACGAAGAAACGAAAGTAATCTCTGTGGACGGAGGCAGGCTAATAACCTGCCTCCGTATTTTATCGTGACTCTACCTGTATCCCTTGAGCGTGTAGCCGAACGAATGAAACAAGTAACTTATCACGGCAGATACTTCAGTTGCCAATGCCCATTTCATGATGACAATAAACCATCACTTTTAGTATACGAGAACGGAGCTTTCTGTTTGGGGGAACGTAAGATGTATTCTCTTCAAGCTCTGTTAAAGAAAGACAAAAAGTTTCGGGGCGGGAGGGATGAAATTGTTCGAGATGTACATGACTTCTCAAATCACTTCGATAGTCCAGAGTCGTTTGCATTGGAAGCCCACGAAATTTTGCTTAAGTTTCCACAGCAGCGATGGTATCTTAAACAGCGAGGAATTGACGAATCAGTGGAACGCTTATGGTTAGGGTGGTATGATGGATGGTATACCTTCCCTATTAAGACAGAAAATGAAAGTATTACGGGAGTGATTCTGCGAGCTGGCCCGTCCATTGAGAAGTACTATCCAAATAAATACGTTGTATTGCCTAAAGGTCATCCTCAAGCCTTGTATATCCCAGAATGGCGACTACTGAAACAAGCTCGACACGTTTTCGTGCCATTCGGAATCATTGACGCCATCTCTCTGAATATGATTCGTTTAGCGTCAGCGGCCCCAATCTACGGTCAAACCACTCATGCCTTTTTGTTTGACGGTATAAGAAAAAATATTCATATCATTCCCGATCAGGGAGAAGAGAATACCGCTAGAATTCTGGCATCCCGCCTAGATTGGCGGGGCCACGTAGACAAGTTACCATTCAAAGATAATGAAAAGGATGTAAATAATATTTTCTTGCGAGACGTTAATCGATTACAAACCGCCTTAGCCTACTAGAATGGATAATGTATGAACTGGACTTCCACTTCGGAAATTGTGGCCGGTCAGATATTCACGGGAAAAGTGAGTTGGAACTCAGTGAACCCAGATCGGCTGTGCGAACCGTATGCAACAGTAATTCGTAAGTTTAGAAACAAAAGAAAGACCCCCAGCTCCGAAGAAGTAATTGAAGTAATTAAACCTGATGCTTGGATTGCGGCGATTGAAGCTTGCGAGAAATCAGGCAAGCTACCTGCGGACTGGTTAGCCGTGCTTGAAAAGACCGCCATTGCCACGGATATTGGTGACACGTTAGTTAAGACGGGCCGCAAGATGATTGAAAACGGCAGCGGAGATTTAAGTCATCTATTCACTCTTCTATCCAAGTCTGACGAAGGAATCGATTCCTGGGTGATCGCCAGCGACGTAACCCCCGAAGAAAATTTCTTCTACCCAACTGGATTCGAGCCTTACGATACATGGCTAGGCGGATTACCTCATGGATTAACAATTGTCGCCGGGCCGCCGGGAACGGGAAAGACCACGTTAGCTTTACGTTTAGTAGAATGTCGGGCAAGACAGAAGAAACGTACCGCCTATTTCACCATGGAAATGTTAAACGCTCAATTGGTGAAACGGGCCATGGAAGTAGGCGTTTCAAAGTCAGCTCTAAAATACCTCTGGCTCTACGATAAGCAAATTTCTCCCAATGATGTAAGCGCCTTAGCTTATCGCACCCCCGAAGATGCCGATTTAATAATCGTTGATTTCGCTGAGTTAATGCTCATGGGCGATTCGGTGATTAGCGACGGCACAATGGGCCAGATGTATCAAACGATGGCTTGGTTAGGGAAGAACATGGGCAAAACAGTTTTACTGTTAGCTCAACTTAATCGTCGTTATGACGGTAACCTACCAACCATTAATATGATTCGTTACAGCGGTATGGCTGAAGCATTGGCTTCGCTGATCGTACTGCTGTATAATCCGAATCAGGTGTACGTCAACCCCGATACGGCCAACTTGTTACCCATTGACGAATTCTCGGCTTACCAGATTATCGGTAAGAGTCGTTACGGATTTAAAATGGGCGGGGTGGGAGCGATTCAAATTCCATGGGACGGAGCTTTAGGTTGGGTTAATAACGCTAAAAGTTTCTGGCACTATCTAAGTTCCGCTAAAGTTAATAAATTAGCAGAAGGAGCTAGATGAAGCCTTATAAAATTATCGAAGGGGTGCCGCCTAAGCAGCGGAGTGGAACAGCCGCTATCGATATTGAAATGTTCGGCTTGGATAAGCGACAACTTCACCGACCCAAAGGAAAACTTGCCTGTGCTACTATATGTCTAGATGGTAAGACAGTTTACTATCTGGAAAAAGAATCTCAAGTTGAAAAAGCACTCGCTAATATCAACGGGTGCCGTTGGGTATTTCACAACGGTAACTTCGATATACGTCACTTAAGGCGATGGGCCGACATTCCGCCAAGGGATGCGGATCACTATTGGGACACCCAATACATAGAGCAGATTATGTATTCAGGTTGGTTCGATAGTTTCGCTTTGAATGACTTGTCTCGCCGTCACCTGGACAATCCAATGGGAAAAGATACCCGACAACGCTTCATTAAGGGCGACCCGATTGACGACGAAATGATGTTATATGCCGCGACTGACTCGCAGGCAACCTGGCATATTCAGAAGAGTCAAGAAGGTCTAATCGAAGAATCTCAATTCAAAATATGGAAAGAGATCGATATGCCCGCATTCTGGGCTATCCTTGACTTCAAAGGGATTCTGATTGACCAGAAGAAATGGAAGAAGTTAGCGGAGTTCAATCAGTCCGAACGAGAGCGAGTTGCGGGGGAGTTAGGATTCAATCCTGGATCTCCACAGCAGACAAAGGTTGCTTTGGAGAAATCAGGAATTCGTGTAGAATCCACGAAAGAGGGATTTCTACTTCCTTACAAAGACAACGATTTAGTTCAGCAAATTCTCTACTATCGCGAGTGTGCAAAGCGAGCTTCGACTTATGGGAGTGATTACTTAGAGTTAGTCGAAGAAGATGGTCGCCTATATCCGTCCTTCAATCTAATCGGAGCCGAGACGGGCCGCATGAGTTCCGATTCACCGAATATTCAGCAAGTTCCAAAAGAAAAAATATACCGTGAATGTTTCATTGCTGATAGTAAGATGGTGATCGCGGATTTCTCTCAACAGGAGATGAAAATAGCGGGGCAACTTTCCAAGAATCCGTACCTGCTGGAGGCGCTAATGTATGAGGACGTGTACACCAGGATGGCGCAGGATATGTATCACGATCCAAAGATTACGAAGAAAGATCCCCGACGAGGTAGAGCGAAAATTGTGGCGTTAGGCATTCTCTACGGACTGACGCCCTATGGATTAGCATATCGAGAGCAGATAACCGTGGGAGAAGCCGAGCATCTGTTTCAATTGTTCTTTAATCGCTATGCAGGAATGTCACAATTTATAGATAGCATGAAGCGAACGGCATCGAAAGACTGGAAAGCTCGGACTATTGCGGGCCGTGTGTTTCATTTGAATTCAAACTTCAAGCGCTGGGCAAACAACGCAGTGAACTCACCCCATCAAGGCACTGGGGCGGATATGGTGAAAGTAGCTTTAGGCATTCTCCACAAACAATACGGAAGTAAGCTGCCGTTGATCGCTCCGGTTCACGACGAGTTACTAGGGGAAACTTCAAAAGATAAGGCTAAAAAATTAGCGACAGATGTTCAGCGGGCTATGACGCACGCATTCGAGTTGTACTGTCCCGACATTAGCTCTAAGAGTGTCGTGGATATTCATATTGGGCGGAGCTGGGCTGATAAGTAGGAAAGGATGGATAAATGTTAGCGAAGTTTTTGGCGGGGGAATTTGATTTCAGCACTAAGCTTTTACTCTTGGCAATCCTGTATGTCACGTCAATGATGCTAATCCCGATGATCTGGAATTGGCTACGCTACACGACAAAAGGAAAGTGGTGGGCCAAGATGGCTGGGCCGGTTATGTTTTTCGTGGCCGGAATTAGTTTTGGCGTTCTACTCGTACTGTGGTTTTTACCGTGTGCATAAGGAGAATTAAATGGCGACCATTCAAGTTGACTCGTTAGGAGAAACGGTTAGTAATTTCTCTGTGTTGGTTCAGAATGAGCTGCAAAGAGCAAGAAAAATGAATGCCCCGATGCACTCAGCTCATGAGGCGTATAGCGTCATTCTCGAAGAGTTGGATGAGTTCTGGGAAGAAGTCCGAAAGAAGCGAAAAGATCGAGATCCAAAAAAGATGGGGGATGAGCTGATTCAAATTGCAGCTATGGTTCAACGAGCTGCCGAGGATTTAGGATTATTGTAATGTTCAAGATATTAATTGAAGTATGCGCTGATGACGAAGACATTCTACAATCTCTGCTCGATAAGATTTCAGAGAAGATTAAGGGCGGGGCAACTTACGTAGAAACTAATCACCCCCAATCGTCTAAGTGTACCGCTAAAGCGAGAAAGGTAGAACTCAGTGATATGCCCAGAATGCAAGAAACCGGCATTGGATTTGACGACCAAGAAAGGTAAATGGGCGCTGGTTCTGGATGCAGATTCCAGATTCAAACATATCCTTATTAACGAACTCGCTAGAGTTGTTGAGTTTGACGAAGTTCTATGTCTCTGGCGACACGCAGAACCCGCCAAGGTGTCAGATGATGAGTTGAATTGGCACTTTCAACAGCTCATTAAGGAAACAAAGAACTTTGAGAATCTAATCGTGGGAGGTACGGATGCGTTCTGGCTGCTCACTGAAACAAAAACAGAGGATTCGATGGGGCTGTGGACGAAAAGTAAATACGTCTCGGCCCCTATTTTCTGTGTTCCAACTCCCGAGATGTTAACTCGCTTAGGTTTGGGCGAGATTCGTTTAGCAGTTCAAAAACTAGAAAGGCAATATGGCAAATACAATCCAAACCGGGCACGACCAATCAGTGCCGCTGAAGCGTTTGGAGGCGGTGCTGACTCAAACCGAATCAAAGGTAAAAAGAGCAATAAAACTAAAAAGCCCAAACGACGGGTGGGCCGTGGTAAACAGTTGGACGGAAATCGAAAGAGTCGGAGCCATAAGTAAAGCATTCACGCTCTGGCACATGAAGAAATCGTGGGAGGGATTTGAAATTGACGAAAGTTTCTACACCGAAGCCCAAGAGCAAACTGGACTTGCAGAAGAGACAGTGGATCGCTACATTGACGTATGGGAGATGGCAGAGAAAATTAAAGTCATGTTACCGAAGAATGACTTCCTGCGCTTATTGTCCCGGCCCATTGGCGATCTCATTGCCATCTCTCAGTTCAAAAAGGAATACGGAATCAGCAAGGGCCAGATCAACAAACTCATCGGAACGCTAGATAATAGCGAGCTGCGTAAACAGTTGAATGAATATAAAGGTAAAGCCGATAAGAATGGCGGATTGCAGCTAATCATACAAGCCGATGGGACGCTGGAAGCTTGGTCAAAAGGTCGCGGGGTCTACTTGGGATTCATTGATTTACGGCCTGAGTCGGATGATCCAACTTTGCGCGATAAGGGACTAACATCCCTACTGAAGCGAGGTAAGATTAAACTCGTTAAACAAGGAGCGAAATGAAACAGTACGTATTGACGGATAAAGATTTCGATAATCTTGTTTTAGCAATAGAGCAAGACGTGCTCAGCCAAACTACAGTTCAAATTCCAGACAAGTACAGCCCGATTCTGATGAAGGAACTAATTTATAGCGCGCTTCGTAGGAATTTCCAGTATCACATTCGCAAATGGATAGACGAGGCTAAACAATGAAAACTTGGTTTGAGCTAGTATCAACGCAATGGGTTTCGCCAGTAACTAACTACGGCGAACACGGCGGCTACCTGTCCACGATAAACTACGAATTTAAATTTATCGGCCCACTATGGGTTGCATGGATCATAGTGAAGTTTAACGATGTAGTTTTTCCGTACCATGTGGGTAAATTCATGGCATGGGTATTTGCAAGGTTTGGAGCTTATGTGCTCTACAAAGAAGTTCCTAAGGGTGAGAAGTTCGTAACCTATAAGATCCGCCCTGTAACTATCGAGGAGTCAATACTTTATGAAGTCATCAGTAAGAGAAATTAGAAGGATTCAGGTTCCCCTCTACACCTTTAACTTAGCGATTGGGGGTGGATTGCCGGTCAAGACCCGAGTAGAAATTAGCGGGCCGAGCTATTCTGGGAAGTCCACTCTTTCTTACTATCTGGCTGGAATAGTCGCTAAGCCTAAGAATACAATCGCCCTATGTGACTTTGAAACAGATGACGATGAATATCCGCAAATGGTTGCTCATCGAGCTGGATGGAATGGAAAGCTCTGGGTCGCGCCGACTGTTACCGAAAAGGGCGATCCCATGAGTAACGAAGAAATGTTAGACGCTACTGCAGATATTTATCTGGCTGATGAATCAGTGACGGCTCTCATTCTTGACGCAGTGGGGGCAATCTTTACCGTAGCCGAGGACGAAGGCTCCGTGGCTGATGCGTCTATGGGAAAGCGGGCCAGCGTTGTCAAACGATTTGTTGGCAAGCTCAACGTTCGCAGCAAGTGGAAGAAGCAGGACAGCGTAGCTTTCTTAATCAATCATGTTCACGATTTGCTAGGCAAACAAGGAAGCGTGACCAGTGGCGGTAAAGCCATGGAGTACAATCCAGCTATTCGCATTCGGCTCTGGGCAGAAAAGAAAGATGAATACTGGACGTTGAAGGGTACAGTGTTTAAACGACGTTACATCAAAGATCGTACATTGCCGTCAACGTTTGAAGTCATCAGCATTCCCGGCCTTGGTATTCATCCAGGAATGACGGCAGTGAACGATTGTATTCTGATGGGATTAGCGAAGCAAGCTCATGTTGTATCCTTAAAAGGAAAGTCATACGGATTTATGTCGAAGATGGCTGATCGAATTGATGATCCGAAATTCTTTCAGCCGTTCTATGATGCGATAAAGAAAGGAAATTGAAATGTCGGCCTCTACTAGAAAAATCAATGTAAGCGTTACTGATTCAACTATGGGTTCGGTAACTATTAACGTAAAAAAGACAAATGGAAACTTTGATTCTGGTTATGTGCAGATAGCGGGAAGAGAAGGAAAACCAGCTCAATTCATCTCTTTTAGTCGCAATGAGGATCTATTAGAATTCCTACAGTGCGTAAAAGAGTTTGAACAGGAACTTAATAAAGGGAAAGGAAATTAAAGTGAAGGCCATACAGAATAATCCTTGGGGAACTCTTGCGTGGATCTTGGTAATTTCGCTTATGGCTAAAGCGATTAGCGAAATTGGATCGGTTTTGAAAGAAGTTGAATTTACCGAGTGGAGTGCGGTTCGGGTAATGCTAGTTGTATTAATTCTTGTGGGGATTGGATACATGGCCGGGCGAGAAGATGGAAAGGAGACACCGAAATGAAAGACGATTATTATCTTATCTCTAAGGAAGATTTAGATGCCCGAAAAGCCGTAAGTCGTGGATCTATTCGTATCAGAGATGAACGACTCAGACAGCTTGAGGTAGAGGGTTGGACACCGAAACATGATGATCAATGGGCGGGCGGACAGTTAGCCGTAGCTGCTTTGGCTTATCTGCAGCACTATGTTTTTGGAATTTTGGACGACAAAACTCCAAAGTGGTGGCCCATAGGATGGAATGTATTCTGGTTTAAGCCTACTACAGCTATTCGTAATCTTGAAAAGGCTGGAGCGCTGATTGCCGCTGAAATTGATCGATTACTGAGATTGGAAGATAAGAATGAAGTCAAAGAAAAAACCTAGTCTGTGTGGAGAATCAGCTCCGCCAAGTAAGCGATTTCCGAACTGCGTAAACAAGTGTGCAATGATCGAAGGCCACACGACTCCACATCGTTGCTTTTGCGGTCAGAGCTGGCCGAATCGAAAGAGAAAACTTAATGCCAAAGAAAGACGCAATCTACCTAAGTCCCACATCCATTCAAGCGTGGTTCGATAATCAATGTCCGGCCCGCTGGAAGTTTGAGCGTGAGTGGACAGCCGTAAAACAGAATGCTTTCGCTGAGCGGGGCATTCTTGTTCACTCAATGATGGAAGGTAAGGCCAAGAAAGTCACTGATAATCTAGCGGTAACCTTTTCAGAGAAGATGAAACATATCTCTGACTTAATCGGTATGGAAATTCTACATACCGAGATTCCACTAAAAGTAACGCTATTCGGTGGGCGAGTAATTATCCGAGAACGGATTGATGCCATCGCTAAGTTATTTGACGGTTCTACAGTCATTGTGGATTGGAAAACTAATTATTCATCTGGATGGAAAAATATTCCGCTCACGACAATCTACCCGCAAGAACATACCTTTCAGGGTGCAGCATACCTACTTAGACCAGATGAACCCCCGAAGGGGATGAAGGAGTGGCCTACTTCGGTAATGTATATTGTCGCTCCGATCAAGGGAGCAGCTCAGGCCCACCGATATAACAAGAACGAAGAGGATACCGAGAATTTAATGAAGGCTATTGAATACATTGCCTGTGGTCATGACTTGGGATACTTTCCTAAATCTCGCGGCAAGCAGTGTATTGAGTGTCCGTTTAATCTGATGTGCTACGATGCGCCGGACTGGAAGAAGCACTACAGGAAACGAACATTCAAAACTAAGAAATGACTCGGTATGCTATCGGGCGTAGACTGGAATATCTTGTTCGCGATGAACTTATCGAACAGGGTTACTATGTCGTAAGGGCCGCCGGGTCGAAGGGAAAGATTGATCTGGTGGCTTGGAACGGATACCAGTTCATTCTGATTCAAGTCAAGAAGGGCAAGATAGCCACGAAAGACGAGATAGCGGCCCTTAAGAAACTAAAGAAGCCCAGGAACGCTTCTATAGAGTTGTGGCAGAGAGTGAATAATAAATGGGACGTAAAGATAATCCAAAAAGAAAGATAGAGATAATCGTCGGAGATTCAGCAAAGATACTAAAGTCCATACAAAGTGGTAGTATTGATTTAGTATTAACTGATCCGCCTTATGATTTCCCCAAGGATTTACAGAATCAGTATCAATCAGAATTTAAGCGGATATGCAAGGGGGCTATTATAGTATTCTGTCCGCCCGAGAATCAATGGAGCGACAATCCAGATCAATATTTATTCTGGGAAAAGCCCATCTCAACTAAAAATACTACGCGCCGCTATTCCAGATTTATAGAAATGATTCTAATCTGGAACGGTAAAACATGGAACGCTGACAGGCACTGGAGTCAGTATACTAATGTATTTAAAGATTTAGTGGATGAAACTAGCCTTCATCCATTTCGTAAACCTCCATCGATGATTAGGCGACTCTTACTTAATCATAGCAACCCCGGCAACCTGATTCTCGATCCATTCGCTGGATCGGGAGTTGTAGGAGAGGTGTGCGAGGCCGTCGGCAGAAGGTACACGCTAATTGATAAGGTAATTCAGAAAGAGAGGTAATGTGGCGATTATTACGACTGACAAACAGATGAAACCGCGAGCAGCTCACGATCATTATCGAACTGATCCAAGACTGGTCAGGGCATCTTTAGATTTACTTCCACCGATTGCGAGACTGAAGTTCATTCACGATCCCGGAGCAGGAACTGGAGTATGGGGGAGTGCTGCAAGACTTATGTATCCCAAATCTATAATCGTGGGAATTGATCCGTACTTCAACAAGCCGAAAGATAAGTCATACAGTCATTGGATAAAAGATGACTACGAAAAGTTCGTTAGCTTTCCTGGTCATTTCGGACGACCCGATTCGCTGCCTTCTCTAGTTATGGGAAATCCGCCATTTTCCTTAGCGGAGGAATTTATACGTTGCGGATTGTCGATGCTTGCAGATGGAGGCTATTTATTATTTCTTCTGCGGCTTGCGTTTCTGGAAACTAAGAAGCGTGGAGATGGATTGTGGAAGGAATTCAAACCTCAATCGGTTCATGTGCTTAAACAACGACCCTCGTTCTACGCTAACGGCAGCACCGATGACACAGCTTACGCTATTTACATCTGGAAGAAAAATCAACACCCAGATTGTCCAAAACTTTACTGGTTAGATTGGAGATAAAAATGAAGTTAGTAATTCCGCAATTAGGTGACGTTATTGTATTGAGCGCCCCGTGGACGGTTAACGGGGAAACTATTCCAACAGGCGTTCACTTAAAGATCAAGAGGTATAAAATACTGCGTAGCTGGCGATCTAAAATAGTTAGATTTGATGTCTGCGCCGGGCCGAGAGACTTGAAAAGAAAAACAATTATCGCTGAATTGAAAGACGTAAACAACATCGAATATTGTAATATCTTTCCGAGGTAACGCAAAGATGAAAAATTTAATTTTACTGTTAACGCTATTGCTAGTCAGCTGTAGTCGGAATATCGAACGAACCATTATTGTCACGCCGCCGCATCCAAACACGGCTAGGCCAACGATAACTTCGTCCCCTACGGCAACTTCAGAATCTTCGACAACATCTCTTCCGACGGCGACAATCAATCCAACTCAACCGCAGGCAATTGTAATCCAGTTACCTGCAGTGATTTACGTATTACCTAATCCAGTTTGGACGGCAACGGCTGTACCGCCTCCGGCAAGTAATTCTGGCTACTTGTGGTGGGTTAATGATTACACGCCGTTACGAGAAGGCGAGATACGAGTTAACGTACCTTCGGTAGTTATTATCGGGCACCAACATCAGAATGGCCCTAACTCGCAATGGGGGCCGGATAACGAATTAGATAAATGGATTGCGAATGGAGAAGCCTGTAAAACACCCACACCCGTTTCTTACATCTTGCGATTAGATACTGACCGTCCGAATTGGGCGACGGGCGTTGAAGTTACCAGCGGGCCGTGTAAAGGATTCGTGGGATGGGTTTATCCAATGTCAACTCACAGTAATCTGCCATGATGAAAATAGACGCTAGTATCTCAATTACTATTACAAACCTACTAGCTGAAGTTGAAAGTAGTTTTGGCATTAAATTCGACAATCCCGCCTTAATTGTTCCAGATAGTAAAACGGACTGGTGGCCGAGTATAATAAAAATAGGCGACGTGGAAATTCCAGTTATACTTAGGGGAGAGTTTCCAGGAGATCCGCTATTTGAATCGGCATCAGAAGATGAAGTGCATTTAGTAAATTTATTGAAGTAACGCTAAAGGGGACTTAGGCGAGAGAGCGAACATGATTCCACTTTTGAAAGCTTTGTTGGGGGTGATTATGAAATGTGTTCCGGTAATTAGAAAGGAATCGAAAGAAGCGGGGCACCATTTCCAAAAAGCGGGGGAGCACGTAGACTCCGCAATTACGATTTTAGAGAGGCAACATAACAAGATCAAAAAGAAGTAGATTTGACTAAAGACACGTATTAGAATATAATACGTGCTGGAGTAGGACTCCTTCGTAAAAAATCCCCTAACTCACCTGCCTGAGCTGGGGGATTTTTTTGTATTAAGCTAAATACGCTATCTTGGGTTTGGGGTCGTTACGAATTATTTTCCAGTATACTTCTTCGGTCATTCTCACATCGGCGGCACAATGCTCAACCAGTTGACGCATAGCTTCAATGCCCGCTGGAAAGTTCGCTTCCCAGATAATGTCCCAGTGAACTCGGGGATATATTTTAGTTTTTTCTTGGGGGATACCAAAAAAATCAGCGAGGTGATCCAGAGCAACAGTGGGTTTACCGATTACATTTAGAGTGGTGCGAAATCCACACCGCTTAGCGCCTAACATCGTATCGTATACTAAGGGCGGTTTAGGGCGTTTCATGTTCAGAAGCATGGCCCTAGATTTTAAATACGGCCAATCAAATCGCTCTCCATTGTGCATTACAATCAAATCATATTTCTCAACTTCGTCAAATATTGATTGAAGTAACTTATCTTCGTGCCCTGGGCGACTCTCCATCGGATTCCAAACTAGCATTTTAACCGCTCCGCCCATGGGTTTAATTCCTGCCATTAGTACCACTCCATCCCCTACCGCTCTAAGACTCGTCGTCTCAATATCGAGCGTAGCTATTTGCATTTAAAGACTCCTTTATTTGTTACGGCTTTCCATCTGCTGCCGTTGAAGTTCTACAATAGTTTTTGCCATATCGGGATCTTTGGCAAGTAAGGCCGCGTTAAGAATTGAAATCATGCCTCCATGAAATTTTAGCTCCTCGGCAAATCTACCTAATGCCGTAATATACTGTTCCCGCTGTGAGGTGAGAAAGGCTCGCCACTCTTCATCCCGTTTTTGGTTGGCCGCTGCTGCTAACACGTCGCGATTTTGATTAGAAAGATCGCTACGTTTGTTTATCTCTAGAACGAACCACATGAACGCTACTACCAGCGGTATTTGAATGGCAAGACTAACCCACATTTGTTCGGTCACGGCGTAACCCCCTTAGCAATTTCCGCCTTCTCTCTTTCTAAGATAAGTTGTTTCTTTAACTCGTCAACCTCCGCGAGAAGCTTGGTTAAGGTTGAGTTTGTAAGACGATGAACTTCGTCAATTTTAATCAAAGCGGCGATGATAGGAGCAGCAAAAGCAAATAGAGTTAACGCCAGAGCTACCCTATCGTTACTGCCGAACAACATCAGCACCGTAGCGGCTATAATACAGACAATAGTTATGACGGCAATAATGACAGTTGATACAGAAAAATTTTTCATGAGTCATCCTCTTCAAAGGAGGTAGAAATTCTAAGTCCTAAACTTTCTTTAAGGTCTACGATAAACTGCATAAGCAGCGGCGACATTCCCATGACCTTAAAATCGGGATTTACAATTCTAGCTTCAATGGCTTCGATAGTTTTATTTGACAGTGAAATTGTATGCTCTTTATTCTCATCCAAGTCAACAACTTCCGCTGCTAGTTTTTGCCAGCGAACTTGATCTTTAAGGGAAATTCCGCGTTCCCCTGTCCACGAAATGATAAACCACATCCACTCTTTGTCGTGAGTGTCCGGCCGATCTCTGAATTTACGAATTTTCAAAGTAAGTGTTTTCATAATCTAATTATACTCTAGTACGTTAGAACAATCCAACGGCCCGCAGCCTTGAAAACAAGCCTAATTCGGCTTAGTCAGATAAAATGTGAGTATGGGGTGCATAGGGCTATCATCTCCGCTCACATGACAATTTAGACAATGCACAACGAGCCGGTCGCCGGGGTTCAAAGTGAATCCTTCTGGCTTGAAATTCTTTTGAAGTACAGACGTATCTCCAGGATTATTGTATCTATCCTGGTGGTACTCAGCAATAACCATAGCGTCGCTAAACCTGAAAATTTTCGTTACCAGATCAGCGAATGTGTTATAACCTAGTCCCATCCACATATCAACGCCCACGAGTTTCACCGGTACCGCTAAGTCATTCACATAGACTGGATCAGAACTTCCAAACGGTTGAGTATCGGGATGACCGAATACATGCGACTCACAGTTCTGGGCCACCGCTGAAATTCCCGGATTCCATTCGTGCGTAAATAACTTGTCTTGAATATCTGTAATCGTAATTTGTGTTTGCATTTTTTATGTTCCTACTGGCATTACCCGGATTGTCGAGTGCCAGGTAACGTTATTATTAACAGCGCCGGTTACTCGAAGCAATACATTTCCGGCGCTAGTTGTAAATGTTGCATCCCATCCAGCTTGACTCTCGGCTGTGTAGCTCGCATTAACTGCTCCGATGATTGTAGCTACTCCAGCCGCGTTTTGATAAGTAGCTCGAACAATATACCCTGCACCATCCTCCGCTGTCCCTGCCGATCCGCCCGTGCGTCGCGCTCTAACGTAAGCTTCTATCATTACCGTTGTTGACGCCGGAATAGCGATTGTATTGATAGTCGTCTGAGTAGCATCAGTGGTTGCTATTCTTCCGTGGAAAAACTCATCGGCTGGATCGTCATTAGTTGCCGTTGATGCAATTCTAAATACTTCGCTATTTATTGTATCTTGGGTAACGTGCAAACGAGCTGCGGGGGCACCTTGAAATATCCCTACATCTTTTCCGCTGATCGTCATTGCCGATGCAAGTGCTCCTACGGACGATGTAAAGAAGTCAAACTGGCTTTTATAGTTAGCACTTGCATCAGGAGCACTTACCCGAATAAGTGCTAACTGAGTCTCGCCAGCTGCCAATTGAGCATTGAAGGCAAAATCTCCAATTACGTCGGCATTAGAAATAGCCCCACTTGACGTATGACTTCTATACCAGACGAGCTGATAAGAATCAAAAGTACTGTTACTGTCGCCTCTCCTGAACTTTGCGGCTGTTCCCGCTAAAATGGCGGTTGTATACCCAGCTAGAGCCATTCCAATTTGATCGGTACTGAATCTGTAAAATCCAGTATTGAGATCCGCAATGAAACTTAAAGTTGGTAAACTCTCTGTTCCATCTCTAACTATAAATTGACTTGAACTGTTTACTGCTATTTGTTGAACGTTGGAAGTAGTTGTTCCAGCCGCCGATCTAAATACACTCCAATCATCAGAGACATATCCCATTCGCATAATCCAGACGGGATTGCCTGAATCGTCTATTGTTGAAGATCCAAAAGGTACGTTTGTTCTAAACTGCCAATCTCCAGCCGTTGGATTTTGTCCAATGTAAAATGTTGCCGGAGTGGTGCCAGATCCGATAAGTTTTATACCATTAGTAGATCCAGCTAAAATTTGCACTACATAAGATGGCGATGGTACGCCGCCGATCCCTAATCGATTGTTAGCTGCATCGTAGATCAGGCCAGCATCACCAGCTAACGTAGCTGCACCAGTCCAATAGGCTACCTGAGTATTAGCGCCCGATCCAGATACGAATCCACTCACTGAGCTAAGTGGGCGAGTTGCCATTCGCTTCACTTGCTCTTCGAGTCGATCCATACGATCCAATAAGTAGTTACTCATGATCCTTCGCCTTCCAACACCACTTTAACGTCGAATCCAGTCTCGCGATCATAGTCGAATTGATAAGCATTCAGACGACAATCAACTGAGTGTCCTCGGACTTGGGCCGTCACAAAGTCTCCGTATCCAACAGCCACACCCCAACGGTTCTTTAAGTCCCCGGCCAAGTTGCCGCGTATCTTAGTTCTACCTATTCGTCTGAATAGTTCCCCATTGGCCGCGTCAATTAAGTCCTGCGATACATCTAAATCAGGGGCGTCAAACCAGCCTTCGACTCGACCGATAGCCGACTGGTTCACGAGATCGCTTTCAACCTCTTCTATCAATCGAAGTAAATCATCTCCCTCGCCTCCGGCATACAGATGAGTTTCTTCGTCTCGCCAGTCATCCTCAATCTCAGCGCTTTCCATATTCAAATAATCCGGGCCGATTAGAAGTGGATTCGATCCGCTTGGAAATCTACGATCTAATCCACGAGTCTCTTTGAACGTTTGAAATTCAAACGTAAAGGGTGGCTCGTTCGGTACATAGCTCTGTACTTGCGTAGAAACAACATCGAATAGTATTGCAGTACCGGCTTGTTCAGATGCCAGAGCTATTTCTTTCAGAGTGGGCAATACATACCGCCAGGCAAATTCTCGTTCCAGAATTGGGCCAGCACTAACGTCGCTTTGAACAGATAGAATATCGGAAATATCTCGCGCAGCGATAGCAGAAGTTCCAAAGTTTTCTCTGACGATTGCTTTCATCATATCATCAGCGGGATCAATCTTATCTGTCTCTGCTTCGCTGGCAAAATAAGCAATAATTCTTCGACGAAGTAGGCTAATGTTATCTTGAACATAAAGATCGTAAGTATCACCTTCCTTATTCATCGAAAGTTTTTTGCCCCTTAAAAACCAAACTGTTTGGCCTTCTAGAAACATATTCCCGCCTAGTACGGATCGTTCGATGGTGATAATCATATCTCGCACTAAACTGGAATATGGAATTTCACTGGACGATACTGTAATAATCCCTTCGCCAATATCTCCAACTCGACGAGCTAAAGTAACCTTGGATGGATTCAAGGTCTGTATTGCTACGCCCTGAGACGAATATAGCTTAGCAACTAAAGTCATGAACTTATCCCATTTAATAGCTCGCTCCAGTAGGCCCGAGCGGAGCTGCCAGAATCCGTGCCAGTTATTAGAACTGTGATGTTATTCTCTCCCGGTTGCAATAAAAATTCAGATAGGTTACTGCCCGGAATAACAGTACTCAAAAGATTGGGGCGGAAGTTAGACGAAAAGGAATTCATTCCTGGACGAATATCTAATACGGCAATCTCGCCGCTATTTAGTAAGAGATTGAAGAATATACCTTTTCGAGTTGTATTGTTAATAACAGAATACAAACGACCGGGGCCGACAAAGATAAATTTAACGCTAGATGGAACCTCGGCATTATTTGTGATAACAGTTAGGGCTTCGGCAACGGCGCTGCCTGAAGTATCGAATCCCAAAGCCAGTCGTCCATCAGGAGATTCTTTTACGTCATAGACAATGGCGCTACTCGGCAAGTTAATGCTCACTGGACGAAATGCAGTTCCATTCCAAACAGCTACGTGATCCGGCAGAGAGACGCCGCCCCATGAATCGAATGCCGATCCTGAAATGAATAGATTTCCAATACTATCAACGCTTACCATGTAAAGAGCGCCCGCTTGATTTGATCGGGGTATAATTGTATTAAGCGAAAATCCATTCCATTCCTTTAGTTGCACTTCTCCAAGACCGGATATATCGCCAGTGTATAGGAGACCGTTAGACTTGGCTCGTATCTTTCCGATATTATCTGAAGTTAAACCAGACTGTAGTGGATTCCAATTCGTGCCGTCGTAAAAAGCAATACTGTTAGTGCCCACAATGCTATTCATTGTATTGAAGGAACCAACAGCATATATTTTTCCGTCTGGAGCAACACATCCGCCAAACACAAGACCGCTATTCGGAGTTCCGAACTGAGTCCACGAAACTCCATTAAACTTGTAAATACCGGAATCTCCAAAAGCAATAATATTGCCGCTCTGATCGATGTCAATATCATAGACAACGCTCACCGATCCAAGCCCGGTTGCCATGGCTGACCAGATACCAGTAGCGATGTCGAATTTTGCGATATGGTTTACGGTAACTCCGTTGATTGCCACAAAGCCACCACCTGCGTATACAACGGTGCCCGGCCCGATGCGAAGAGATCGAACTTGACGGCTAGATATAGAATCATCAGAAATAGATTCCCAAAGTTCTGAGATAAAATTATATCGAGCAATACCCCACGTATCTCCTACTCCGCCCATCTCAGTATAGTCCCCACCTACGTATAACTTACCGTCTTGGCCCCACTGTATGGCTTTTACGGCTACTGTGCCTCCAGTGATGCCCGTTCCTAAAGCTCGCCAGTTTCCTTCTCGTTCCCGAACAATGATGCCGTCACTCTCGGCCACAGTCTCGGACATACTTAATACCGACCCGCTTTGCTTTTCAGAGTATGGGAATCCAATAGTACGAAATTGAATCGCTACATTTTCTTGAAGTAGGGATTCTATGTTCCCTTCAAGGCCGGTAACATATATACACGGAATGTAAATTGGATACTTTCCAGGAATGTTGGAATGATAGACCAAAATCATCGGTTGGTCGGGAGATACCGCATCGTGTTTAATACGATTTATGAAAGACGATATTGAACCCCTAAGATTTGGATATGACAATCCATTGAATTGGCCGGTGATGGTAAACTCACGGTTCAGTCGTAAAGTCTGTTGATAAATATCCGAGCCGTCACTTAGAGATATGATTTGATGTTGAATGGGTGCGGCAGTGAGTCCAACTAATCCGTTTATGTGGAAGTTGAACTCATCGAAGAAAACTTCTTTGCCTCCCGTACGAGAGAAAGAAGCTCTAAAAGATTGGGATTGATCTGGCAGGCCCAGCCACGAATGCCCAAAGCCTTGATCGCCGTCACAGTAGATAGTTGAATAAGCTTTGTTCTCAACCTGAACTGCATCGAACAGAAAAGGAGCCACTGAAGCACTGTTATCTTTCGTAATATACAACCGACGAGTTGAAGCGCCTACAGTATCGTAGTGAGTTACTTCAATATGTTGCCAGGCTCCGTTTCCAGTGAAGCGAGTTTCCGTTCCAATCAAAGTTCCTGCAGATGTAGCGAAATAAATCTTATATGGAATTCCGGGCGCACCTTTGAACTTTACCTGCGCCGTGTAGAAATTATTGATGGTTAAACTTAACGGAGTGTAGTAAACACCGTCGTTGACGGATGTGGTGGGTGTGTATTGGAAAGAGTATACGCCTTTATATTGATTGGTAGATACGCGAGTTAGAGTACCCGCCCCAGCAACCCAGGCGCTATTGGCAACTTCTGCCGATGGCTGAGTGATGAGGTTAGTTGTCTCTTCTGGCACGATAATAGAAATCTTACCTTGAGCGGGGAAGAGTTCTACATCTCGTACCACATCCGGGATCGCATTAAAATTTTGTAGTCTCATCGAGCTAACCTCATTACTCTAAAGTCCTGTTGAATCCCTTGCGAACTTCTATTGCTGTTCACGGTAAGATTTTGAACCAACTGATTATTGTTATTGACGGTATTCGTGTTGTAGGCCGTTTGAGATCCGGCAGGCGGGCTAACGATACTATTCACCATACCCGCTGCAGTTGCTTGGATTTCCATCTTCGGCATGAATGATAGAGCTTTAATACCTTGAGCCAGCCCGGCAGGAATAGTTTTACCAATTTTAGCGAACAGTTTTGATGGTGATGCGATGCCCAGCATTCGTTTGATGTTATTAACAGCGCTGTTGACCACCTCCCACAAAGCCCCGCCAATCATAAACGCAGCGCCCTTAATGCCGTCAATGATACCTCGGACGATATTCCAACCTACGCCAAAGAACATCCAGCTCATATTACTAAGGGATCGGGCCGCTTGATCCAGGGCTTGAAAGAATCCACTACCAAGAACTGACCCTAAAATTCCGGCAATGTCTACTTGAGATCCAAGAGAGTACAGCGCTCCAGCTATAACGCTAGGTATGTTATTGAATACCGATCTTACTACATCCAGTAAAGACGAGAAAGCTCCGCCAATATCTCCACTCAACAAAGAATTTATTGCTGTAACTATCTTATCCTTTATTTCATTTACGACGGCCCAGAATGCCGGAATAAGTTGATCTAGATAGAATTTAGCGATAGTGTAGGCGTCTTTAAATACACCTTCCCAAGTTCGGTAGACTTTACCGAGATCCACGCCTACAATGTTTGAAATCATTTGTAGCCATTTAACGATACTTACTAAAACATCGTTAATAACCTGAGTCATAGACTGTCGCAGATAAATCCATGCTTCATCCCATCGACCTTGAATCGCAAGCGACCAGAAATGGAAAGATATTTCCATGAGTTTCAACGACACGGAAATTATTCCAAGAACCAGATCCAAAGCCGTAATGAGTGTGGCTACGATAATCTTAAACGATATTTCGATGATCTTCTTTATAGTTTCCTGGTGCTCGCCCCAGATACTTGAAATACTATCCAGTGATGCTTTGACGCTGTTAGTCAGCTCAGGCGAAATTAAATTCCAGGAATCAACCGCGAATTGCCATACATTTTGAAAGGTCGGCATCAACCCGTTTATAAATTCCTGAATCTGTGCCCAGCGTAACTGAATAGCGTCAAAGAACCCACTCCAGGCTACTTTGACGTTTTCTATGTTAGCTGCCAATCCAGAGAATGTCTCAGACAGATTCCCAACGCCGCTAATATCCAATCCAGATAAATCAGTATCCGGCCATAGTGATCCAGTCTCACCAGCATCATCAGTCTTATCCTTTATTTGTTGCAGTAATCGAGCTTGCTCCTCAAATAAAGAATTCTGTTTTTGAATAGCTTCTAACTGAGACTGAGCTATGGCGAAGTTTTGTTGTGCCCAAGCGTACTGATTCTGTGCGTCCTCAAGTTGAGCACTAGCTCCGGCGATTGCTCCTTCGCGATTCTTAGTTAGCATTCGCTCTTGACGTTGTAACTGAATTTCACGCAGACGTTCAGCAGCGGCTTGCTTTCGGGCAGCTGAAGCGTGAGGATCATTCAAAATGCGTTGGATCTTCTTCAGTTCTTTTTCTTCATCTCGATATTGTCTGGCTTCACTAATTCCAGCCAACTCGCCTCTAACTGATTTTAGTCGGTCATCATAGGCTTGAGTAATCCTATTCAGATTCTCTTGAGCCAAGGCGACCTGCTGCTGAGATTGCTGCAGCTGGGCATAAGATTGAATGTAATAACGAACGGCTCCGGCTGCCCCGCCGAGTTTGGATGTGATCGAATCTAACACTCCAGACGTAACTGAACCGAAAGTTCCAAGTTCATTGGAGAGCTGAAGAACTTGTTTACGAATATCGTTGATAACTGGAATAAGAGAAATATCTTCGTCCTTACCGAATGACATACTTCGTAAGACATTTTCGATCTTATCGGATACATCGGCAAATACTTTAGTAGCGCCTTCACTGGCAAATCCACCGAAGTAAATAGCGGCAGCTTCTTCGCCCCACTTGTCGAGATTAGGAGCAACCAGCGGCGGTGAACTAGGACGTAGCCACTTAGTAAGAATTTTACCGACTTGAGAAATGAACCCTAAAATACCTTCGACGCCGCTTCGCAGACCGGCAGTGAAAGACATTACAAAACCTTCGCCCCAAGCAAAGGCTTTTGTGGCTAATTCGCCAAGTTGGATACCAATGCCCCGAATTCCGTTCAGGACGCTATCAGACGAAAGGAAATCAACTAAACGCTGTAGATAGGGTTGAAGCGCTCCCAAGATGCCCATGAGCTTCCCAGTCTCTTGGTTCATAGGGCCAAAGAACTCTCGCAGAAAACGAGGCATTAAATCTTGAATAGAGCTTAACAGTCCAGACAGGGTTCCGGCCTGAGCTTTAGCGGCATCCCCCCAATCCTTTTCCAGACTCTCCGTCAAAACCTTAATAGCGGCTCGGGCATTGATTGATCCATCTTGAAGCTTCTTACTAACTTCAGTCATGGTCATTCCAAGCCCCTTAGAGAGAATTTCTTTAACGTTAATGCCCACTTGAGCGAGCTGCATTATATCCTGGCCCAGAACCTTACCCGTTTGCCTCATCTGGCCCATCGCTAAGATAACTCGTTGGAGATCGTATCCGGCTTTACCGGTCGCCGCACCCCAATTGAGAATAGCCGATGAAACTCGCTTGGCTTCACTAACTAAGAAGCCATAGGACTTTGCCAGAAAGAAAGTTTGCTTAACGTCTTCTTCGCTAAACGGAGAAAGAATAGCTAAGTCTTCAATCCATTTAGTTAATTTCTGAGCCACTGGCCCGGCTTGAACCATAGCCGCATTCATACCTAACGTTGTATCTTTGGCTCTCATTTCCTGAGATACCATAGCCTTAAGAGCCGACACACCTCGTTCGTAATTAGCGACAACTCCCACAGCGGTCTGACCTAATTGAACTAATGAATTAGTAAAAAATGAAACGGCATCAACGCCGAGCTTAGCTATGAAAGACGCAACATTGCCAATCAGAACTCCAATAGAAGTTGTGAGGATGCTACTCGCTCCAGCAGCTCCATGAAGCGAACCGGAGAAGCCCATGACTTTACCCTTGGCGGTGTCAGCGGCTTTCCCAGTCCTATCGATACTCTCCTCGGCCTTAGCAAACAGGGGCTTACCTGTAAACAACTTAGAAATATCATTGACGACTAAAACTACTCGATGGATAGATCGACGGCCACGCTCCATCGTCAATGTAACTCGATTGAATACATTAACGAACTTCTCAACTTTACCGTAAGCTTCCTGAACTCCAGAGATAATGGATGCAAAAGTACCCGTTGGCTTAGTGGGTTGGTTATTAACCTTACCATTCATCTGGTCTATTTTTTGATTTAGTTCAGCGATACGGGCGCTCTTAACTGCAATCTGAGCATTGACATACGCAAATCGTTGTTGCTCTTTTGACAGAGAACTTTCAGTAGCTTCAATCTTATCCTTCAATGTTTGCTGAGCTGGTATAAGTTGATTAAGCTGAAGTCGGTACCCGGCAGCACTTCGATTGTTTCCAATTTGCGATGCAGCGGCCATCTTTTGCTGGGCTACAGAAATTCTCTGGCCGAGAGCTTCATATTGAGCCTGAGCCTGTCCCACGGCCATGGCGTTATTTTTGATGCTAGTTGTTAAATTGTTCTGTTCCTGAGTTAACGCACTAAAGCGCGTCTGTGTGCTCAACAAACGCGCTTGAACTTTCCCCATTTCAATTTGAAGACTAGACCCAGATTGCTGTAAATTATTAACGGATTGGGTCGCCGTCTTAGTGCCCTGTAAGAACGGATTAATATTAACGTTGCTGTACAGGACAGAAAATATAACAGGTTTCGCCATACTAGCTCCCTGTCTTAGAGTTCGATCTCTTAATGGCTATCGCTTCAATTTGTTGATCAATTCTATAAGCAGCTACAGTGGCGCTCTGTTCCCATCCATCTAAATCGCAGAACTCTTCCCACTTGTAGTTAAAAGTTTTAGCCGCTAATCTGGCTTCCAGTTCCATTGAATACTGAAAGCCGCTTCTCGGAACATAAATATCAAAAACATTACGTCCCTGAAACGTCGGACGGAACCGCCAAATCGCCTCCTGAATCGCTTTTGTGGCTGGGCTGACTGATCCCGGTCACGGCCTCCAAAAAGTGATTAAGATCCTCGGGAGTGATTATACATACATAAGAAACGAATACTTCTAAATCATTCCCTTCTAAATCTTCGTTTTCACTTTCTTTATAGAAGGAGCGAATCGAATCAACTTTTTTCTTTTCGTCGGGATTCAGCTGATGAACGACGCCCTGAGAGATAACCAATTTACGCATCTTCTCTTCCAGCATCAAATTATGATTCAGAAGCGTAATTTGATAATCGGGGTCGGCGGGATTCGATTCCTTTACTATTTTGCCGTTTAACTCAACTTCAACAACGGGTGCCGGAGGAGTCGTATATTTAGATTGAACTTTAGCGATCAGAATTTGAGATACTTTGTCGATAAAAATCTTAATCCCCGTAGTGGGGAAAGTATAGGGTTCCACGTCGGTCTTCCTTTCAGGAATATGTAATTTTCGTTTTGGCATTTAATGAAAGGGAGGGGTTATTGGCCCCTCCCCTTATCCTTACAGCCGAGAGGCAACTCCAATTAGGAAGATGCCATCCGTTCCATCACCCGCTAGACCTGCTACGGCGACATTATTACCCGACACAGCCAGATCCGAAGATTTAGGAACTGCTAACCGACCAGCCTTGTCAAAGGTCGGAAGATTAGTTACACGCGGTCGGTCGTTCGCCCAATCCTGACCACCATTCCATGTTGCAAAGATAACCGCCGTCGGGCCAGTAGCTCGATGAGAGAACCAACCCGTACCGTTATTTGCAAACACAATGTCATCAATCTGACCGCTGCCAGAACCGCTAAACGTAGTTTCAACCCACGATAGGCCGCCGTTACGAGTATAGACTACCCGGCCCAGATTTGTACCCACCCACCAAACTTTGTCGCTCAATACTGCCAGTGCTTGCAAGTCGGCTGCAATTGACGACGGAGAAGCTTGTGGGGTTGACCAGGAAGCTCCGCGATTCAAACTCACAGCCATATCACTATCTTTACCAACAGCGATAATAGTTTCTCCGCTACCATGGATTCGCAGAAGATCCTGAGTCGTGACCGATCCATCATTCAACACAGTCACGCCAGCCGTGATGTTCGTGCTCTTGTAGATATATCCACCAAGAGCTGAGAAGTAAACCTCACCAGGGCCAGCGACAAACACATCGGTCGGGCCTTTGGCTGCCACGAAACCAGATGTAACTTTCGTGAACGCTCCAGGAACCCCGAGGTCACTCAAAGTAGACCAGTAGTAAGCCGTTTCCGAAGAAACGCCAACAATGAGTCTATTGCCAACTACGTCAATGAAACTAGGCGTTGCATTAGCTCCAAGGCCGGTGATTGTTGCCTCGTGGATACTGGCTCCACCATCCAGCGTGTAAACTACTTCAGCCGGAAGACCAGGTGAACCCGCTCCCGAAGCAGCGGTGACGCCATAGATACGTTTCGTACCGTCATCGTCATCCCCGCAATCACCACACTGTTCTTTTGACCCGTAGGCCACATCCACTACTTCACGATCAATCTGACTTCCGCCAACGATACCAAAGACAACCGCTCCAATCGGATATACATCAGCCAATCGAAGGGTCAAAGAATCTTCAATATAGTTGTCATCTGACCAGGCCGTGCGAGCACCCAAGTCTTTATCGGTTGTCAGAGCACCATCGTAGACCATCACATAATCCGACCAACCAAACAAGAAGTCAGATGGATCTTTGCACTTCCCCGCCGGTTGATACAGATTAAATTGACAGCCTCGTTTAGCGAGTTGAAACGGAATTGGCCCGTGCTTTTCAAGAACTTTCAACGTAGCACTTGCCAGATCAGGCGGAGAAATCTTCCGACCAATCAGGCGATAACGTCCCACATTGTCAGGATCGTGAACATAGAACGGCTCAACCCCGCCCAACTCCGGCACACCCACACCTTCAATCACCATTAGCTGAGCGTCTTTACCTGCGTACTTTACCGGATTGCCGGGGAGAGCGCCGCCGAATTGAATAAAGGTACGAATGTGACGATTATAAATTACGGTATCCGCATTAATGTCAGGCATAAAAATAATTCCTTTCCTAGAATGCAAGCCCTCGCATGAGAGCCTTTTCTTTTACCCGTTGCCAGGCCCAGATGTGGCCGCGTTGCTTACCGAACGGATTATTCATATCATCCTTAGATACTTGAAACTGTTCGGTATTGCGACCCCCAGCTCTTGATAAATCAAACTGCCAATAGTAAAAAATTCTATTGGCTTCTTCACATCCACACACCGGGCGACCTATCTCAGCAATCGCCATGTGCGTAATTGCTTGGCGTATATCATAGTCGATTTCGCCATTTTCGTCCAACGGCACGCCCGCCGAATAGCGCACCGTCACCTGATCTGGTTCTCGATAAAAGTTACAAAAATTCTCAGTCCAGATCCCATTTGCTTTAGTAGCAGCGGCTGGAACAACAAAACCAGTTTCAGCATTATGAATACCGGCTCTCGCAACGAGTTTTCCGATAGCCGCTGGATCTTTTGACACACTAAAAATATCAGTATTCCACAGAAGGGTTGCTTGAGAGTCGTCTACTGTCTCGCCCTCGGGATCGATACTTCGAGAAGAAATTAAAATTTTGGCGACAAAATTTGACGAGACAGTAGGATTAATATCTTTATTGGCCTTCATGCCTTCATATAGAATTGGCTTTATCAACATCCAAGATTTTCCAACTACGGTTACAAGCCCGCCGGAAATGGAAACTTTAACGGGACTGATACGCCATCGTTTTCTATCCTTAGACCAATAGGGACGATCTGCTTCGATAAACTGAACGTATATTTTAGCTGGATTGGTTTCAGTGGTTGCCGCGATAGCGGTGAAAGTCTCATCCAGTCCATCGTTATCGTCGTCAGAAAATACAACGTTCTCTTCGTTAATATCAGTAAATTTCTCGACTCCTACAGCCAGAATTTTACCGAAAGTAGTTCTTACCGCAACTCGTTTTACATCTCCGCCAATTGGTAAACGCCGCCAGGCATTGTTATCGAAATAAGTAGGCCAGTCTATGGTTTCCTCCACATACATCGGAGCAACTGGATAGCCCAAGTAATCCATGATCTTCTTTTCGGATCGCTCAATGGCCGAACGAATCTCAGCTCGACCGACGGCATAAATATCTTGCCAGCTATGTTCCCGCATCACTGTATTACAAGCGCTGGTTACCGGGGCGAGTTGAGTTTCAGACATTCCCCAGAAGTGATAGGGATTCCATCCAATCTGTTCCCGAAAAGTTTCTAGCGGCAAAAGGTTCATAATTTATGTACCAGAATAGCAGCTCCAGATAAAGCCGGGCCGTAGATAAGAACTTCCCAACTAAATCCGAAATGAATAAACGCTACCAGTAATCCGATCCAGAAAGATACACAGTATAAGCATCGAATACCATCACCAATCCAATCATCTTCAAGAAACAGATTACTGAACCTAAGAAAAATATCAAAAGGCCCGCGTTCAGCCGTAATCATGTTTGAAATTCTAAATACGAAAAAAGCTTCAATTAGAAACTTTACTAGACTTTCCACGGCCTTGACCTTTCTTGGGTGCTGGGCTTTCAACTACAACAGGGGCCGCAGCAGGAACTGGCTCGGTGACTTCTTCGACCTTTGCCGGTACAGGCGATTGTCGTTTTACTTCAGCCCACACGCCAAAGCTCTTAAGCCATTCCACGTCAATCGGATCGACATTTGCAAACTTGTCGTATGGGTTGTTGCCTCCACGATATACATGGCCGGAAGGTGAACGGCCCGGCCCGCCCCAAGGAATGCCGCCCCTTTGTGGGCCAGTGAACTGCATTCGCACTAACCCAGGATTATTTTCAGTAGCAGGGGTGGGAGCCTGCCGTAAAGCCATTTGACCACCACAACTTCCACAAGCCATTTTATCAATCCTCCCGATACTATTTTCGTATTTTTCGTGAATTTTTGCAATAGTCAGCTTTCTCGGCTTATTTGACCGAGTTCTGGCTGATAATCTGACGAATAATAGGGACTTTGGATACCGAAGGCCAAAACAATTGTTCAAGGCACATCGAATATAAAAATCCCAATCTTCCATAAGCTCTAAATCTTCGTCGAACAATACTTTCCTAGCTATTTTAGTCGGCACTAAGCAAGTCACTGGATGGGGGATTTCATTAGCTAATATATCTAAATCATAATTTGGAGTTTCAGTTATTTTGTTGCCCTCAATCGTACTCCAGTCAGAGTAGATATAATTCTCTGGATTGGCTTTGGCGGCGATTAGCATTGACTCGATAGTTTCTGGATGAATATAGTCGTCAGCATCCAGGAATAACACATAGTCAGATTTAGCTTTATTAATTCCCAAGTTACGAGCCGCACCTGATCCAGATTCATTGGAGTTAATAATTTCAATAAATGGATATTTATCCAAAAGCTCTCCAGTCCATTTACTGTCTTTAGCGTCATTAACAACAATCAGTTCCCAATTTCTAAATGATTGACCGACTACGCTTTCAATAGCCGTCTCAACAAACTTTGTATGTCTAGCGGCGACCGGAATAATCACGCTGACTTCTGGAAAGTCGTGCGATAAGACGACGGGCATTGACTCACATGGAGCAGCGATAGGATAAACTCCATCTCGAATGAACGGTAGCCAAGTATCGATACGATGATATGGCTTCGTTCGACTAGCTCCGTTAGGATGTAGACGATACACGAACAACGGATCATTCACAACTCGTTTAGCAGTAAATCCTAAACTCAGTCCACGAACCCAGAACTCTACATCTTCGGCTGGATGAAATTGCTGACGGTATCCACCGGCCCGTTTCCACATTTTCTTACGAAACATTGCCGCACATGGAATACAATTTGCCGGTGGATTGGATAGCTTAGTCATCACTGACCAGTTAAATTCCGGCGGCCAGGTTGTTCGTCCAGTTTCTTCGTCTTTAAGTAAAAGCAATCCAGTATAAGCTACTCCAAGGTCTGGATTATCTTTCATTTCACTCAAAAGAATCTCAGCGTACTTCTCATGAATTTGATCGTCGGCATCCAAACAGATAATAAAGTCGCCTTTAGCGGCAACAATTCCGTTATTACGGGCACCGGCAACACCGGAATTTTCTTGATAAATAATTTTTACTTTAGGATTACTCTTGTGCTTATTGATGACTTTTTTACTGTTATCTGTTGAACCATCATCCACAATAATCACTTCGTCTACAACAGATTGATCGAGGGCGCTTTGAATGGCATCCTCGATATATTTTTCGTAGTTATAGTTAGTAATAACGATACTAACTCCACTCTCGTCTGGGATTGTGCTGACTTTATTATACAGATTAGCATACTTCTGCATAACAATCGGCCAATCGTATCGCTCAGCCTTCGCTCGGGCGGCTTTACTGGTTTCTTCCCAATGTTCAATTAGCCATTCATATCCTTCGAGTAGTTCGTCGTAATCGTAAGGCTCCACTAAATAACCGTCAACCTTATGAGTAACAATATCTAACGTACCACCCCAAGCAAATCCAAGAACGGGTACTTCGGAAGCCATTGCTTCAAGAGTACCTACGCCAAAAGTTTCTTGAGTTAAGGCCAGGTAAATTTCTGCATTACGAATCAACTCTTTCATTTCATCATGCGGCATCTTCCCAGTAACGATGAAATTATCCAGAGCCGGACGATCTTCTGGAGCAAAAGTTGAGATAACTCTTACACCTCGTTGAGCTAATTCCCAAGCGTGAACTGGATTGCATACATCTTCTCTACGATTCTTATTCCACAGAGCGTAGTTTTTAGTTTCTCCGGGCGACCATTCAGATACATCAATCCCGTGCCCAATAATTTCGGGAACGATTCGCATATCATATTGAAAAGGTCGTTGAACCCAACGCGACGGCACCGTAATCGACTTAGCTCGACGAGCAGCGCTCATAATTCGTTGATTAGCTGTATTGTGCCAAGCTGAATACTTACCAGAATTTGGATCTCCCGTCCAGTAAATTCCATGACAGTGAAGCACATCCACTCGGGGAAGCTGAGCCTGTTGTGTATGAGCTGCGATTACATCAGCCGATGCTGGGCCGGTTAGTTCAATTCCCATTTTAGGGAGATGATTGTATTGAGCCAGAATAATACGACCGATTCCATTATCGCTGCCGATTTCCTGCGGAGTCGGCCAGATGTGTACTTTCATTACAGTCCTTTCATTTGCCAGCTATCACCAACGTGATGCCAGATGGTATCGTCATAAGTAAGCGGAACAGCCACCATAGGCGGATCTTGAAGTGATACAGAAATATCACGACATTGATGACAAAATCCCTCTTCAGTAAGTCCCAACTTTAAGTTTTCTGGATAAAGGCCAAAATTCTCGTGGAAGCGAACATGCTTGATATGGGGCCTGTTAGATGTAATATACAGACACATCGGCCCACTGCTATCCCACTTCACAACCCAATATTTTTCAATTAGGTCAGCGGTATATCCGTGGCCCTCAACACCCATTAAACGAATCCACTTCACCCGTTCATCTTTGATAACTTTTTCTACGTGATCGTCAACCTTTAACTTTTCCATCAACCAGTGATCGTCGTCCATTTGCATTACGATTGGACTGTATTTAAATGCTGAATATAGAAGATGGTTTAAATTATTTCCAAGATTAGAAACTGGCGGCTTTAGAAGAATAGCGTCTGGATGAACTTCACTCAGCAAACTCTCAGTATCGTCTTGTCCGGCCACGCCAACCATAAATTGAATCTTGCCACTGTATTCAATATTCTCTTTCAACAGAGTAATAGTCTGACTAACGAGACGCGATCTGTCAAAAGTTGGAATGATGATATTTAAAGTGGGTAAGCTCATAGTCGTCTAAATGTCCGAATGGAATCGATGACTGGAAGTTCAATCCATTTATCCCTATTCAGACTATACCATCTTGAGATTTCTTCGTTGACTTCGGGGCAAATTTTATGGGGCGTTAGGGGAGCATCCCAGGAATAGCAATCGTGAAAGGCAGCGTGGCCGCCAACTTTTACGAAATTAGTATAGGCTAAATCTTTTTTAATAATGGAACGAGTGTGCCCACCGTCAATAAATAGCAGAGAAATTCTTTTCTTCCATTCAGCTGCTAAAGCAGTACTATCTCGTTGAATAAAGTTGAAGTTTGTATATTTATGGTCGGTGAATTTTAACGGATCAATGTCTACACCGATTACTCTAGCCGATTTGTTGCCTTCGCAGAAACATACAATCGAAGCTCCGTACTCCACGCCAACATTAAAGATAAGTTGTTTTGGTTTTACGGATTGAGCTAAGATAAAAAGCCAGTTTCTTTCTTTATCCGTAAGCCACCCCCTGGCTGTCATGTGATCCATCTATCCTCCAAGAAAAAGGATGGGGAGCAAAACTATCTACTCCCCATCCCACTAATTGAATCTTAGTCGCTAACGCCGGAGTCATTGGGCGGGTTAAACGAAGGCCCAAAGCCCACGTAGTCAGTCCGACCACCATTAACGTAGAATGACGAGTTCGTATCCCACGAGCGTTCGTGCTTGAGCGGCGTGTATTTCACGTTATCAAGTCGAGCCGCAAGATGGGGCGTCAAAAGCAACAAACGCCATTCAGTCTTGACCAGAACTTCTACGCAGAAGTTATTCGGGGGTTTCTTGTGCCACATAAACCGCCCGCCATCACTGGTGAAGAAGAATCCACCCGTCCCAACGATGGGAGCCAGTTCAGCTGCAGCAGCCATTGCCCCACCGGGGGCGTCGTAGTTGATGTGCTCGATCAAAGTCACAGGCGTCCCACCGAGAACGGTGTAAGGGATGAAGTACATATTGGCGGAGAATGATTCACCGGGCAATACGGTTTCACGAACTTCATCATCCAGGACAACTGGAACTTGAGCACCGTCAATCCACAGGAATTGACCAGTGCGGTTATACATATCACCCCGCATAGAATTCGTCAATTCATTCAGATAGCGACGATCATTGATGAACCGCTCACGACTGGTATCACCTTCGGCCACACACCGATACGTTTCGTATGCACAAGGCCAGATAGCCGTGACCTCGTAAAACATCGCAGCAGGCATTGAGATTTTCCAGAAAACGGGATTCAACCGAGTCTGGGTAGCAATGTGCCGCAACCGTCGCATGATGTTAGTAATCGTGCGAACTAGAGTCGTACCGTTAGTATCAATCGCCTTATTGCCAAAATCCACAACGATTGAATCTGCAGCGGGACAGAGTTGCTTGGTGATTGCGTCTTGATACCCTGTATTAATCAGAATATCAAAACCAAACGGAAACTTACGTCCACCCTGAGCGCTGTTATTGGCAGGATTGCCTTCATAAACATCGAAGGCCTGATCCCGAACAATAGACACACCCAATTCAAACAAAGCTTTAGCGGCTTCCGCAACTAAAGGATTCTGTTTGGTAGGGGCGGGGGCACCAGGATGATCCAAACCACCCAACAGGCGAAGGTCGGTGAACTCACCCCGATTGGTCATCACGCCCGAGCGATCAATGTCAATCACCCGTGAACGGCGAGAGAAACGACCAAACACAAAAGTGTGGGTACAAAGCTTTGACAGACCCGCATAAGGCGGATCATCGCACACCCCAACCGGCTCAGATCCAGTTGAAGGCGTCACCCCTGTTAACAATCCATACAGCGGATTTGCGTCCATTGAAGGACGTGCCGGTAGTTCCGCTAACACGCCGGTCTGGGGTAAAATCATCGCAGAGAAAAGTGCATTTGAAAGACCGGCTTGTGAGAAAAGGCCACCGGGGCCATGCCCATAAGAAAAGTTGGGCGTGGACGACGGAAAACCCTTATACCCAACGCCGCGTTCTTTCAACGCAAGTTGTCGCTGGACGAGTTTATCCACGATAACATCATAATCTAGTTCCATGATAATTCCTCCGAATAAGTTCGATTATTGAATGCCAAGAATTTGTTTACTGATAATTGCACTCAACGGATCAAGATTGGGTTGAGCACCCTCAACATCTTTTTCATCTACAACCGTATCTTCGGCCTGAGATGCTCGCTGAGTCTTGAGCGTATGCCGAGGCAAGTCACCATTCAACTTGTTGAGCTTTGATTGTAGTTCTTTAATGGTCGCTGCTTGTTCCTTGACAGTCTTCTGAAGATCCTGACCGTCTTTGGTTTCTTTGGTACTGGCGGCGATAGCCTGATCCAATTTATCATTCATTTCTTCAAAGACCGGGCCAACCATTTCCTTGACGACGGCACCGACGAACTCAACCATCTCAGCCAATTCCTGCTCGTCAATTTCAGTGCCTTCGACTTCGGTATCGACTTCTTCCTCATCCTTTTCAGTCACTTTCTTTTCTTTGGCAGAAATTTCTTTGCTGTTGGCATCTTCGGCTGACTGGCCCAGGAACGAAGTCAGCTTATTTAACGTATTCTGCCCCTTCTCACCCAAAATGCGGGCCAACGGAGAAAGTTTTTCATCTAAAGTAGCCATGATAATAAATCCTTTCAATTAAGTGCGGCAGTGTACGGAAAAGATGCCTTCGCTTTCGGCAGCGCAGAAATCTCAAATCCGTCAATGTCGTCATATTCACCATCCAACGGTTGCGACGCTGGATGGAAGAATCCAATACTGGAACCATGTTCATCTGCGACGGGTGCAAATGCCTCAGCTAATTCCTTGCTGTCGTACTTGCCAGCCGCCACCACGAAATTATCGACCCGTTGAATGAAATTAAATTTGCCTAAGTCCACGCCTGGCCCGCGAGATCCAGTCTTCGGATCGGGCTTGCCTACGTGCCACCAGCGATAAACAACTTCCTCCCCGTTCGGACGAACTAAAAATCCATCTTCGTTGGACTTCAGAGATGCAATCCACTTATCGTAGGCATCTCGCTTAATCCACTGGCCGTCACTGTCTTGATAGCTCCCACCGGCCACCAGAACGAAACAATCATTGTTTTCGGCGTCCTTATAAGAAAAAACTTGAGACTGATTTTCTTTATAAAAACTAACGCCGTATTTAAGATTTCGCTTAGCCCGATTAGCTCCAAACTTCAAGTTCTTCTTTGCTCGACTAGTGCCATACTTGAGATTTTTCTTGAATGTCCTGGCTCCAGAACGGAGATTACTACCCACTCGTTGACCGGCACGGCTTCGGGCAGCTCGCCCTACTAAAGTTCCCAGTTTTCCGCCAAGGCCAGCCCCAACTGCGGAGCCAATCAAAAATCCAGGAACTCCGTGAGGGATAACAGCTAACGATCCAATCGTTCCGCCAATCTTAGCTCCAATATGTCCGGCCCGATGTGCCCATCCTTTTTTAGCTCCAGCTGAAGTCCCAGCTTTTAAGGAAATACCTTTAAACACTGGCTCCCAGATTTGACGAGACATAACTTCAATCCATTTAGACTTATCATCGATTGTATACTCGTCATCCTCAAAATCCCAATTGGCGGCGTAGTAAGCGCCATCCATGTAAATGATAACGTATTCATCGTTTACATCTGAAAGCCAGCACGAGCTTCCATTGTTAGACGGATACATCTCACGCAGAGCGGCCTCTAGTCCCTGACGGATCATTCGAGATTCTCGCTCTACGGTTAACTCTTTCTTGCTCATCTTGCTCATACAATCAGCACAATATTTTCCGCCTTTGACGGGTTTATTCTTGCCGCACTTATCGCACATCATTTCTTCCTTACCCGTAAAGCCAGAAGTCATCAAATCAGTTCCATATTTCCTGACTCGATTACCGATAATATTCTGGGTTGCGCCTTTACGAATATTT
>Ga0075423_10000065_pt1 | contig 58500 bp, 50 predicted proteins | sample SoiMethybrSBSTD2_FD_80114 | JGI IMG/M metagenome (GOLD analysis project Ga0075423, IMG submission 80114) | Bulk soil microbial communities from a Populus tree surrounding site in Tennessee, USA - Soil MetaG P. TD hybrid SBSTD2 | ecosystem: Environmental > Terrestrial > Soil > Tree plantation... | reverse complement strand
CGTCTCCGACGGCACGGGCCATGCGATGCTCAATACGATGAGCGATCAGGCGATCGGCAACGCGATCCCGGTGCACGAGCGCGCCGAGGCGATCGCGTTGATCCACGACGGCGGCCGCTGCTATGGCGCGATCGTGCGGAATCTCGTGACCGGAGAATTGACCGGCTATGTCTCCAAGGCGACCGCGATCACCGGCGGTGGGGCCGGCAGGCTCTACCGCGTGACGACGAACGCGGTCATTTGCGAAGGGATCCCGACCGCCATCGCGCTCGAGACCGGCGTCGCGACGATCGGCAATATGGAAGCGGTGCAGTTTCATCCGACGCCGATTTTTCCCGCAGGAATTCTTTTGACCGAGGGCGCGCGCGGCGACGGCGGCCTGCTGAAAGACGGCGAGGGGCACCGCTTCATGCCGGATTACGAGCCGGAGAAAAAAGAGCTCGCCTCGCGCGATGTCGTCTCGCGCCGCATGGAAGAGCACATCGCCAAAGGCAAGGGCGCGAAATCGCCGTTCGGCGATCATCTGTGGATCGACATCACGCTGTTGGGCGAGCAACACATCAAGCACAATCTGCGCGAGGTCTACGAGATCTGCCACTACTTCCTCGGCATCGACCCGGTGAAAGAATGGGTGCCGGTGCGTCCCGCGCAGCACTACACGATGGGCGGCGTGCGCACGAACTACACCGGCGAGAGTCCGACGCTTAAAGGTCTTTTCGCTGCCGGGGAAGCGGCCTGCTGGGACATGCACGGCTTCAACCGGCTCGGCGGCAACTCGGTCGCCGAGACCGTCGTCGCCGGCATGATCGTCGCCGAGTATATCTCGGATTTCTGCGACCGGCCCGAGAACGAGGTGAACATCCCAACCGCTTTGGTTCACGAAGCGCTCGGCCGCGAGCAGGCGAAGATCGATGTGTTGATCGAGGGGCGGGGCGCGGAAAGCGCGGCGGCGCTGATGGCCGAAATGCAGAAGACGATGACCGATAAGGTCGGGATTTTCCGCAACGGGAAGAAATTGGAGGAGGCGGTCGACAACTTGCAGAAGCTTCTCAGGCGCAGCCGCGACATTGGGCTCCGCTACAAGGCGTGCGGCGCCAATCCCGAGCTCGTCACCGCCTATCGGGTGCAGAAGATGCTCAAGCTCGCGCTTTGCGTCGCCTACGGGGCGCTCACCCGCACCGAAAGCCGCGGCGCGCACTTTCGCGAAGACTTTCCGCACCGCGACGACGCCCATTGGCTGAAGCGCACACTGGCCACATGGAAGTCAGAGGCCGACACCCTGCCGTCTCTCGACTATGAGCAGCTCGACGTCACGAAGATGGAGCTGCCGCCCGGCTGGCGCGGCTACGGCGCCAAGGATTACATCGATCATCCCGACACGCCGAAGCGCGCCGCCGAGGTCGAAGCGCTCAAACAACAGGCCGACGGCGACCGCTTCGCGCTGCAGCAGAAGTTGATGCCTTACGAGCACCTGCTGCCGGAGTGCTACCACGGCAGGAACGAACGCATCGACGAGCCGTTTCCGGAGCCGGTCTCGCCGGGCATCGGCGGAACCAGGGCGGCGCGTTAGCACGTTTCAGCAGTTAGGAGCATCGCCATGAGCGAGACTCGCATCGAAAAAGATACAATGGGCGACATAGCGGTTGCATCGGACCGCTACTGGGGGGCGCAGACGCAGCGCTCGCTAAAATATTTTCAAGCGGGCGCGGGACGCGACACCATGCCGCGCGAGCTGATCAAAGCGTTTGGCATCCTCAAAAAAGCCGCGGCCCAGGCGAACGTCGAGCTCAAGCTTCTAGAGAAGGAGAAAGGCGATCTCATCGTTCGCGTCGCGGATGAAGTCATTGCAGGCAAGCTCGACGATCACTTCCCGCTGGTGATCTGGCAGACCGGTTCGGGCACACAGACCAACATGAACGTCAATGAGGTGATCAGCAACCGCGCGATCGAGATCGCCGGGGGCGTCATGGGGAGCAAGAAGCCGATCCACCCAAACGACGACGTTAACAAAGCGCAAAGCTCCAACGACACCTTCCCCACGGCGATGTATATCGCTGCGGTGGAAGTCCTGGGCGCTTTGGCCACGGCGCTGCAAGAACTGAAAAAAACCCTCGATCAAAAGTCCGCAACTTATGCCGGCGTGATCAAGATCGGCCGCACGCATCTCATGGACGCCGTGCCGCTGAGTCTGGGACAGGAGATCTCCGGCTGGGCGCAGATGCTCGACAACGACTTAAAGCGCGTCGCCGCGACGCTGCCGCAGCTCTACGAGCTCGCGCTAGGCGGTACGGCGGTCGGCACGGGGCTCAATACTCATCCCGAGTTCGCCGTCAAGGCGGCGGCGAAGATCGCGGCTCTCACGGGGCAGCCGTTCGTCAGCGCGCCGAACAAATTCGAGGCGCTGTCCGGCCACGACGCGCTCGTCTTCGCCCACGGCGCGCTCAAAACGCTCGCGTGCTCGCTGATGAAAATCGCCAACGACGTGCGCTGGCTCGCGTCGGGTCCGCGGGCGGGCCTAGGCGAGATCCATATTCCCGAGAACGAGCCCGGCAGCTCGATCATGCCCGGCAAGGTGAATCCCACGCAGAGCGAGGCCCTGACGATGATCTGCGCCCAAGTATTCGGCAACGACGTCGCGATCAACGTTGGCGGCGCGAGCGGCAACTTCGAGCTCAACGTGTTCAAGCCGCTCATGATCCACAACTTCATCCACTCGGCCAAACTTCTGGCCAAGGGCGTGGAGAGCTTCACGCATCACTGTGTCGAGGGCCTCGAGCCCAACGCCGCGCGGATCGACGAGCTGATGAAGAAAAGCCTGATGCTCGTCACCGCACTCAACCCGCACATCGGCTACGACAACGCGGCGAAGATCGCCAAGAAAGCGCACGCCGAAGGCACGACACTGAAGGACGCCGCTCTGGCGCTCGGCCTCGTCAAGGCCGAGGACTTCGACAAATGGATCAAGCCCGAAGAGATGATCCATCCGGGAATGTGAGATCACCCATGCAGCGGAGGCGGATATTATCACTCGCAATGAAGGAGTCGGACCATGAACAAAGCAACCGCGCCCCGGAAGTTGAAGATTAACATTCTCCGCTTCAACCCCCAGGAAGCCGGCAGCGTGCCGCGCATGCAGACCTACGAGCTCGAAGAGGCGGCGGGCATGACGCTGTTCATCGCGCTCAACGAAATCCGGGAGAAGCAGGACCCCTCGATCCAGTTCGATTTCGTCTGCCGCGCCGGCATCTGCGGCAGCTGCGGCATGATGATCGACGGCCGTCCGACCCTCGCCTGCCGCACGTTGACGAAAGACCTCGGCACCGAGATCTCGCTCGCGCCGCTGCCCGTCTTCGAGCTGATCGCCGACTTGTCGGTTGACACCGGCAAGTGGATGCGCGGCATGACCGAGCATATGGAGTCCTGGCTGCATATGAAGCAGCAGGAAGTCGATCTGCGCCGTCTCGAGGAAAAAATGGAGCCGGAAGTGGCGGAGAAAATCTATGAGCTCGACCGCTGCATCGAGTGCGGCTGCTGCGTGGCGGGGTGCGGCACCGCGCGCATGCGCGAGGATTTCGTCGGCGCGGTCGGACTCAACAAGGTCGCGCGCTTTCGCGTCGATCCGCGCGACCGCCGCGGCGACGACGACTACTACGAATTGATCGGCGACGACGACGGTGTCTTCGGCTGCATGTCGCTGCTCGCGTGCCACGACGTGTGTCCGAAGAACCTGCCGCTCGCGACGCAGATCGCGTTTTTGCGCCGCAAGATGGTCACGGTCGGGTGGAAGTAGCGCGAGGAGAGGGAACGATGGCATCGAATCAGGTCCGGATGGAGCACGATTTTCTCGGCGACCGCGAGGTACCGGCGGACGCGTACTACGGCGTTCAGACCCTTCGCGGGGCCGAGAACTTTCCCATCACCGGCTTCCGGATTCATCCGGCGCTCATCCGTGCACTCGGCATCGTCAAAAAAGCGGCCGCGCTCGCCAACCGCGACACCGGCCATATGGAGCCCGAGATCGCTGACGCCATCGCACGCGCCGCCGACGACGTGATCGCCGGCAAGCTCAACGATGAGTTCATCGTCGACCCCATCCAGGGCGGCGCCGGCACCTCGATCAACATGAACGCCAACGAGGTGATCGCCAACCGCGCTCTCGAGATCTTGGGCCAGCCGAAAGGACGCTACGAGATCGTCAGCCCCAACACGCACGTCAACATGGCGCAGTCGACCAACGACGCATTTCCGACGGCGGTGCACATCGCCACCCTCGAGCTCGGCCGGAAGCTCGTCGAGGAGCTGCGGCGACTGCACGAGGCGTTCGCCGCCAAGGAGAAGGAGTTCAACGACATCATCAAGATGGGGCGCACGCACCTGCAGGACGCGGTGCCCATCCGCCTCGGGCAGGAGTTCGGCGCCTACCGGCGCGTGATCGGCCGCGACCTCGAGCGCATCCGCGGCGCAGGCCTGCAGCTTGTCGAAGTGAACATGGGCGCAACCGCCGTCGGCACCGGGCTCAACGCCGACCCCGCATATATAGAAGCGGTCGTGAAGTACCTCGCCGAGTTCAGCGGCCTGCCGATGAAAACCGCCGAGGACTTGGTCGATTCGACCCAGAACACCGACAGCTTCACGGAGATTTCGGCGGCGCTGAAGGTTTGCATGATGAACCTTTCGAAGATCGCCAACGACCTGCGACTCATGGCGTCGGGGCCGCGCTGCGGCTTGGCCGAGCTCAATCTCCCGGCGCGGCAGCCGGGCTCGAGCATCATGCCGGGGAAGGTGAACCCGGTGATGGCGGAGGTGGTGAATCAGGTCGCTTTCCAGGTCATCGGCAACGACCACACGATCTGCCTCGCCTCGGAGGCCGGACAGTTCGAGCTCAACGTGATGGAGCCGGTGCTGTTCTTCAACATGCTCCAGTCGATCAGCATGATGACGAACGTCTTCGCCGTGTTCCGCAAATATCTCGTCGAAGGGCTCACGGCCAACGCCGATCGCATGCGTGCCTACGTCGACGGCAGCGTGGGCGTGATCACCGCGATCAATCCTCACGTCGGGTACGAGTCGGCGGCGCGCGTCGCGCGCGAGGCGTGCGTGACCGGCAAGCCGGTGCGCGAGCTCATCCTGCGCGACAAGCTGCTCACTTCCGAACAGCTCGACGCGATTCTCGATCCGTTCGAGATGACGAGTCCCGGCATCGCCGGCACGAGGCCGCGAAAGCAGGAGCACGTCTGGAGAGACGATGACGAAGAGTAAAGCGCATTCGCGCCTCAAGCGATGCGTTGCTTGCTGAAGCAAGCGAAAGGAGAGTCAATGGCTGAGACAAATGTCGGTGCGGTAGCGCCGGTTACCAGCGTAAAAAAGGAAAGCTTCAAGGTTAGTTGGAAAGCTTTGGCGCCTATCGTGGTCGCGATCGCGATCGCGTTGATTCCCGCGCCGGAAGGGCTGCCGCAGCACGCGTGGTATTACTTCGCGATCTTCGCCGGCGTGATCGTCGGCTTGATGTTCGAGCCCTTACCCGGCGGCGCGATCGGGCTCATCGGCGTAACGATCGTTGCGCGGTTCTCCGAGTATGTCTTCTACTCGCCGGAGCAGCTCGCGAAGCCGGGTTTCAATCCGGACACCGCCTCACTGACGTGGGCGCTCTCGGGATTCTCCAACTCGACCGTGTGGCTGATTTTCGGCGCGTTCATGTTCGCTCTCGGCTACGAGAAGACCGGCCTCGGACGCCGCGTCGCGCTCATGCTCGTGAAGGCGATGGGGCGAAAGACGCTGACGCTCGGCTACGCCGTGGCGATCGTGGATACGATTCTGGCGCCGTTCACGCCCTCCAATACCGCGCGCAGCGGCGGGACCATCTATCCGGTGATCCGTAATTTGCCGCTGCTTTACGATTCGAAGCCCAACGACCCGTCCATGCGGCGCATCGGCTCCTACATCATGTGGGTCGCCATCGCGGCCACATGCGTGACCAGCACGCTTTTTCTCACCGGTCTCGCGCCCAATCTGCTCGCGGTGGAGCTGGTCAAAAAAACGGCGAATGTGGAGCTTGAGTGGGGTCCCTGGTTCATGGCGGCTGCGCCGGCGGCAATTCTGCTGCTTGTGCTGGTCCCTTTGCTCGCGTACTGGCTCTACCCTCCGGAAGTCAAGGAAGGCGCTCAAGTGTCCGAGTGGGCGTCCAAAGAGCTAACCAAGCTGGGCGGCCTCACCGGGCGCGAGATCACACTGGCGATCCTCGTTCTATACGCCCTGGTGACCTGGGTCTTCCGCGGAGCCGAGGTAAACGTCACCACCGCGGCGCTCATCGTGATTTGCCTGATGCTCGTGACGCGCGTCGTGACCTGGGAGGACATTACCAAAAACGTAGCCGCCTGGAACACGCTCGCCTGGTTCGCGACGCTGGTCGCGCTCGCCGGCGGGCTCAGCCAGGTCGGATTTATCAAGTGGTTCGCTCAAAACATGGCCGGACACATGACCGGATTCACGCCGGTAAAGGCGATCGTGCTGCTGTTGATCCTCAATTTTTTCATCCACTACATGTTCGCGAGCGTCACCGCGCACGTCACGGCGTTGATTCCGGTCTTGCTCGCGGTCGGAACTACAATCCCCGGCTTGGACATGCAGAAGCTCGCGCTGCTGCTCTGCCTGCAGCTCGGCATCATGGGTATCATCACGCCATACGGCACCGGTCCTAGCCCGGTGTACTACGGCAGCGGCTATCTGCCTTCGGGCGATTACTGGCGAATGGGCGCTATTTTCGGCTTGATTTTTTTCGTCGTCTTTATGGCGATCACCGTGCCGTGGGTGCTGGCACGGTAGTCAAGCGGAGAATCGACGTTCGTGCAGTTTCAACGCGCCATCGCGCGGGTATTGAACTGCGCCTTAGCCGCCGCGTTGTTCAGCGCGGCGCTCGCGCAGTCCGCGGGCGCGCTTGCCGCGTGGAACGACGGCGGGCCCGCGCCCAAGCTCATCTTACAGATCACGGTCGATCAACTCCGGGGCGACTTGCCCGGCCGCTACCTCGACCGCATGGGAGAGGGCGGCTTCCGCTATCTTATTCAACACGGGATATGGTACGCCAACGCCCACCACGCCCATGCCAACACGGAGACAGTCGTTGGACACACCACGCTCGCCACGGGCGCGGACCCCGCCGCGCACGGCATGGTGGCAAACGTCTGGCTCGACCGCAAAACCGGCAAGCTCGCCTACAACACCGAAGACAGCCGTTACCGCATTTTGACCCCCGGCGCGGATGTCGACAAAGCGAGCGAATTCGATCCGGCGCAAAAACTGGCGTCGTCTGACGGGCGTTCGCCGGCGGCGATCCTGGTCTCGACCTTCAGCGACGAGCTGGCGATCCACTACGGCGGGCGTTCCAAGATCTTCGCGGCGTCCATCAAGGACCGCGGCGCCGTGCCGCTCGCCGGACACGCAGGCAAAGCGTTCTGGTTCTCCAAGAAAACCGGCGAATTCGTCTCCAGCACGTTTTACTACGATCGCTACCCGGCGTGGGTGAATGAATGGAACAACAAAAAACTCGCGTCCCGGTACAGCGACAAATCATGGGAGCTGCTCCACGATCGCTCCACTTATCTCTTCGGCGGTGCGGATGATAAACCTTGGGAAACAGACTATGAGGGCTACGGACGCGTTTTCCCACATCCATTCGGTAAGGCGGGTGACAAGGATTTCACGACCCGACTCACGATCAGCCCCGTCGGCGACGACCTGACGCTCGATTTCGCCGAGACGCTCATCGACCGCGAAGAGCTCGGCAAACACAACGTCCCGGATTACCTGTCCATCAGCTTTTCATCTACCGACTACGTCGGTCACATCTTCGGGCCTTCCAGTTTGGAGAGCGAAGACAACCTGCTGCGGCTCGACCGCACGCTGGCCGCGCTGCTGGCGTACGTCGATAAGCGGATCGGCCTTGCGAACACGCTCGTCGTCCTGTCGGCTGACCACGGTGCGCCCGAAGTGCCCGGCTATCTTAACACGCTCGGCATCGCCGCGAGGTTCTTGAGGCCCGAACAATGGGACACGGAGCCGGGAATCGCGGCGCTGAAAGAGAAATTCGGCGTCGGGAAAGAGCTCATTCAGAGGTATGAGCATCCCTACGTCTACCTCAATCAGGACGTGATCCGTGAAAAACACCTCGACGAAGCCGAGGTCGAGCGCGTCGTCGCCGCGGAGCTGATGAAGCTCGACGGCATCGCACTGGCCATTTCCAGCGCAGCGCTGAGAGAGAACAACCTGCCGTCGACGCGGATCATCAATACGGTGCTGCGTAATTTCAACCCGCAGCGTTCCGGCGACATCTTCGTCGTCTTCGAGTCGCACAGTTTCCTGCGCGAGGCCGACGGCCTGCCGGCGGCCTCGAGCCACGGCTCGCCGTGGCGCTACGACACCTACGTGCCGGTGGTCTTCGCCGGGGGCAGCCTCAAGCCGCAGCGCATCTACCGTGAGATCGAGACCGTCGATGTCGCGCCGACGCTGGCCGCCGTCGTGGGTGCGAAACCGCCGTCCGGCGCGCGCGGAGCGCCGCTCATCGAGGTTTTACAGAATCGGTAAACGGACGCGCTGCCGCAATGATGCCAGTCGCAGGTGATCGTTCCCCACCTCTACACCCGTTCAGCGCTGCGTATCTGCGTCACCGCTACGCGACTCTCTTCTATGTGCTGCTTCTTACGATGGCAGCGGCGCCTTTGCTGGCCGCCTGCGGGTTGCCGGGCTCTTTTAATGAAGTATTTCTCGCCGTCAGCCTGCTGGCCGCGGTGATGCCCGCCGGGACGTTGAAAGAACGCACGGTTCTGCTCGTCCTTGTACTGGCGGTCTGGCTTGCCCGTTCGGCGAGCGCATGGCTCGATGATCCCGTAATGTCCGCCGCCATGCTCGGCGCCTCGGCGGCGATCGGTCTGTTCGCGGCGGCCGGGGCCCTGCGTTTCGCGATGCACGCCAGGCGGGTGGATGCCGAACATTTATACGCCGCGCTCAGCGCTTACCTGCTCGCGGGAATATTTTTTGCTCTGTTCTACTGGACACTGGAGCAGATCGCACCGGGCAGCTTCGCCGCTTCCGGCGAGTTCTCGCGCATGAGCGCCATCTACTTCAGCTTTGTCACGTTGGCTACGCTCGGCTACGGGGACATCGTGCCGCGCGCGGATGTCGCGCGCGGCCTTGCGATCATCGAAGGGGTCGGGGGGCAACTTTTCCTGGCCGTCATGGTCGCGCGCCTGGTGAGCCTCTATGGTCGGGAGAAAAGGGCGGAAAACACCTAGTGCTTTTTGCGATCGCTTTGGACCGCGACGGATAAACAGAAATGAGGTGAATGCGTGAAGAACAAAGACATGAAAGACCTGATCAAAAAGGCGCGCAAGCTCGCCAGTCCTTTCCGCGTGACCGACGACCGTTTCCGTCTCAAGGACTTCGACCCCGCCGATACGCTCGAATTTAACTCCGAGGACAAGCCACGGGCCAAAGAAGCGCTCGGCATGGGCGTCGAGCTGCTGGCCGAGCTTCAGGACATGCTTTACGCACAGGACCGCTGGGCCGTGCTGATCATGTTCCAGGCGATGGACGCGGCGGGAAAAGACGGCGCGATCAAGCATGTCATGTCCGGCGTTAATCCGCAGGGCTGTCAGGTTTTTTCTTTCAAGTCGCCGACCAGCGAGGATCTCGACCACGATTTCCTCTGGCGCTGCATCAAATGTTTGCCGGAGCGCGGTCGCATCGGCATTTTCAATCGCAGTTACTACGAGGAGACGCTGGTCGTGCGGGTGCATCCGGAATTTTTGGAGAAGCAAAAGCTGCCGGCCGAGCTGGTCACCAAGGACATCTGGAAGGAGCGCTTCCACGATATCCGTGCCTTCGAGCGCTACCTCGTCCGCAACGGCGTCGCCATCCGCAAATTCTTTCTGAATGTGTCGAAAAAAGAGCAGAAAAAGCGGTTTCTCGAGCGCATCGATGAGCCAGAGAAGAACTGGAAGTTCTCGGCGAACGACGCCAAGGAGCGCGAACACTGGGACGATTACATGGAAGCCTACGAGGATACGATCCGGAACACCGCCACGGAAGAGGCGCCTTGGTACGTCGTGCCCGCCGACAACAAGTGGTTTACGCGCGTCGTCGTCGCCGCCGGCGTCATCGAGGCGCTGTCTTCTTTGGACCTCGATTATCCGAAAGTGGGCCGGGAGAAGCTGAACGAACTGGCGGCGGCAAGAGAGAGCTTGTAGGGCGTCCGGTGAGAATGATGGGAGAAGGAGAAGAACCAAAAAGCAAGTGGAAGGCGTTCGTGCCGACCGCGCAATGGTTTCCCGATTACCGGCCGGGGTGGCTCGGGCCGGATTTGGTAGCGGGCGTTACTTTGGCCGCATATGCCATACCCGTTTCGCTCGCCTACGCGGGGCTGGCCGGCTTGCCGCCGCAAGTCGGAATCTACGGCTATATGCTCGGCGGCGTCGGGTACGCGCTGTTCGGCTCGTCGCGTCAGCTCGCCGTGGGACCGACTTCGGCGATCTCTTTGATGGTGGGAGGCACGCTGGCGCAAATGGCGGGAAACGACGCGGTACTTTACGGCCAGATCGCGACCCTCGCCGGCTTCACCGTGGCGGCTCTCAGCATTCTCGCCTTCGCGCTGCGGCTGAGCGCGCTCACGAACTTCATCAGCGAGACTATTTTGCTCGGCTTCAAGGCCGGCGCCGGTTTGACCATTGCGTCGACGCAGTTGGCGGCTTTTTTCGGCGTGCCGGGCGGCGGCGATAACTTCTTCGAGCGTGTTTTTAAGGTCGGCGCGCAGCTCGGCCTCGGACAAATCAATCCGGCGATCGCCATCGTCGGATCGACCGCGCTGGCGCTTTTGATTGCCGGCCAAAGGTACCTACCCGGACGTCCGACGGCGCTGATGGTCGTCGCGCTGTCGATCGCCGCGGTCACGTTCACCCCGCTCGGCGAGCTGTCGTTGGTGCTGGTGGGAAGCGTCCCCGCCGGCTTGCCTCATCTTAGCCTGCCCACTATCCGGCCGCGCGACGTCGACGAATTGCTGCCGCTGGCGTTCGGCTGCGTTCTGCTCGCCTATATCGAAGGCGTGTCGGCGGCGCGCACGTTTGCGGCGAAGCACGGTTATACGCTCGACGCGCGGCAGGAGCTTTTAGGACTCGGCGGGGCAAATCTGCTCGCCGCGCTCGGCGGCGGCTATCCGGTGGCCGGCGGGCTGTCCCAGTCCGCGGTCAACGACAAAGGCGGCGCGAAAACACCCATGGCTCTGGTGTTCGCGTCGCTGGCGCTAGCGCTCTGCCTCGTATTTCTCACCGATCTCGTGCGCAATCTGCCGAAGGCGGTCCTGGCTGCGATCGTGCTCGTAGCGGTCTCGGGATTGATCAATCTTAAGGAAATGATTCACCTGCGCCGCGTAAGCCGCTTCGAGTTCAGGGTCGTCATGGTCGCCTTTTGGGGCGTCTTGTTGCTCGGGATATTGAAAGGCGTTTTGCTTGCCGCAATCCTCACTGTTTTAGCCTTGCTCGGGCGCGCGGCCCAGCCGAACGTTGCCTTTCTCGGGCGCATTCCCAACACCCGCCGCTTCTACGATCAGGCGGGTAATCCCGACATCGAACCTATCCCGGGCGTGTTGATATACCGCGTCGAGGCCTCGTTGCTGTATTTCAACGCCGATAACGTGCGTCAGGCGATTCTCGCTCGCGTCCGGACCGATAAGCCGCGCCTCGTGATCGGCGATCTCTCCAATTCTCCCTTGGTCGATTTGACCGGCGTACGCATGCTGGCGAAGCTGAGCGCCGATTTGACGGACTGCGGCGCGGTCTTGCGCCTGGCGGAGATTCGCGGCGAGACGCGCGATTTGTTGCGTGCGGAAGGCCTGGAGAAACATTTCGGCTCCATCGATCGTTTCACGTCGGTCGCGGACGCCCTGGAACAATTTGAGGCGGATCAGCAATTGAAGAAAATTGCGCTCTGAAGAGACAAAATTCACCTTCCTGGGGCGTCACACAATTGTAACACGCCGATGATAATCAAAAGTTTTCATAGTCCATCTTGATTGTGCGTCTGGCATCGCAACCAGGCAACGCGATCACACTTGTTCCACCTGACTAGAGGAGACTAGAATGAAGTCTGCAGCCTGCGCGCGGACAAAGACCGCGAAGCCTTCATCGCTTTGGCCAGAGAAGTGCCGGATGAGCAGACGTGGCCGTTAGTTCAGAAGCGGATCGTTCGAGGATTCGCTTTTAAAGTGGGCCGGCCCCCGGGGTTCTTCTTGACGATGGACTGTGAATCTGAAGACGAGGCCCGCAGCTATGTTGAACAGTTGCCGCCTATCCGGGAGGGTTGGGTCGATTACCAAATCGATCCGATAGCCGCGGTTCTGATTTCGATTCAGCCCCGAGGGGGCCGTCTTTCGTTCGCTAAGCCGTCTGGCAGGCAACTCGGACGGGTGAGCCTCGGCTCCAGGGCCGCGCACCAGACTTTACGCTGGCGTTAAAGGAGATTATTGTAATTGCGTTGGGCATTACTTTGAGTGAAGAAACTGAGAACCTCCCTGAAGTGAATAGGGACCGTGCCGATGCGCTGGTGTTTTTCGGGGCGACAGGAGATCTCGCCCATAAAAAAATATTCCCCGCCCTACAAGCGCTGACCAAACGCGGCCATCTAGACGTTCCCGTCATCGGCATTGCCAAAGCCGGCTGGACGCTGGATCAGCTGAAGTCGCGCGCCAAGGACAGCGTCGAGCGGTACGGCGGTCTCGACGCCGGCGCTTTCGCCCAGCTAAGCCGCCGCCTTCTCTACATTGATGGCGATTACGGTGATCCAGCCACTTTTCAACAGCTCCGCCGAGAGCTCGGCGACGCAAAGCACCCCATGCATTATCTGGCGATCCCGCCCAACCTTTTTGAGATCGTCATTCACCAGCTGCGAGATTCCGGCTGCGCGCGCGGCGCGCGGGTTGTCATTGAGAAGCCGTTCGGACGCAACCTCGCCACGGCCAAAGCCTTGAACGCGGTCGTGCACCATAGTTTCGGCGAAGAAAATGTATTTCGCATCGATCATTACCTGGGGAAAAACACGGTGCAAAACCTGCTTTTCTTCCGCTTTGCCAATTCATTCCTCGAACCGCTGTGGAACCGGCAATACGTCGAGAGCGTCGAGATCACGATGGCGGAAGCGTTCGGCGTCGAGGGCCGCGGCAAGTTCTACGATCAGACCGGCGCGCTGCGCGACGTCGTACAGAACCATCTGCTCCAGGTTCTAACGAACATCGCCATGGAGCCTCCGCCCGGTCTGGATACTGAAATGCTGCGCGACGAAAAGGTCAAAGTGCTCAAAGGTATCCGCTCGCTCAAGGCGCAGGATGTTATACGCGGTCAGTTTCGCGGTTATCGCGACGAGGCGGGTGTTCGGGCCGACTCACAGACGGAAACCTTTGTCGCACTCAAGCTCGAGATTAACTCGTGGCGCTGGAAAGGAGTGCCGTTCTTTATCCGGGCGGGGAAGTGTCTTCCCGTGACGGCGACGGAAGTGCTCGTCAAGCTGCGGCAGCCGCCGTCCGTCTTCACGGAAATTCCACCGCCTGCGAACTATTTCCGCTTCCGCGTTACCCCCAACCTGATGATCGCAATCGGCGCTTTAGTGAAAAAGGCGGGCGATGCGACCGAGGGTCAGCAGACCGAGCTTGTCATCAGCGAGGAATCCGATCCCGCAGAGATGGGGGCCTACGAGGAACTCTTGTTCGACGCTATGCGAGGAAATTCGGCCCGTTTTGCCCGTCAGGATTACGTCGAGCAGGCTTGGCGCATCGTCGATCCCGTTTTAGATGATATCGTTCCAGTTCACGAGTATGAGCCCGGTACCTGGGGACCGCCGGCCGCGGCCGCGCTGGCGCCCCCTGGCAGTTGGTTCGATCCGGACCTCGGCTGACACTCTCCTAAGCATTGGACCAAAGTCCAATAGCCCCCTATTCCGCTCCTCAACTACACTCAAGACAATCTCAATTTGCTCGGCGTTCGAGGTGTGCCCGGAGCTCGGCTCGCGGTGTTGCGGGGAGGAAAAGTGATGGCGATGGATGAGCCGATCTTAAAAAACAAAATCCATCGCACCGCCGGCGAAGAGCGAATAAGGCGGCAGCAAGAAATGACGATTGCAAACAGAAGATTGGTGGCCCTTTTTGTCGAGAGGTCCTCGCGACAATGGGTCGTGCGCGATCCCGAGGGAAATTTCTGGCTGATTCCCGCGGTCGAGGACGGCTGGGGGCATCGCCAACCGTTCCAGCTGACCGACGAAGCGGAGCTCGAGCCGGTCCCGGGACATTATATTTACATGCTCGACTTGCCGTTTTGACTCGAACAGAGGTGGCTATGAATGCCGAACAAATTCGTCTTGAAGAGGCGCGGGTAGGGAAGGTTTCCTGGAAGAAGTGGGGGCCTTATCTGAGCGAAAGGCAGTGGGGGACCGTGCGCGAGGACTACAGCGAAGGCGGCGACGCCTGGAATTACTTCGGTCACGACCAGGCGCGTTCGCGCGCCTATCGCTGGGGCGAGGACGGGCTGGCGGGGATCTCCGACGATCAGCAGAATTTATGCTTCGCCCTTGCGCTCTGGAACGGTAAGGACCCGATTCTCAAAGAGCGGCTGTTCGGTTTGACCAACAGCGAGAGCAATCACGGCGAGGACGTCAAGGAATATTACTTCTACCTCGACTCGACCCCGACGCACTCGTACATGAAGTATCTCTACAAATATCCGCAGGCCGCCTATCCCTACAGCCGTCTGGTCGAGACCAGCCGCGTACGCGGCCGGAAGGAGATGGAGTATGAGCTCCTCGATACCGGCGTCTTCAACGAGAATCGCTACTTCGACGTCTTCGTCGAGTACGCCAAGGCGTCCCCTGAAGATATTTTAATCCAGTTCAGTATTCACAATCGGGGTCCGGAGCCCGCCGAGCTCCATCTCTTGCCGACGCTCTGGTTTCGCAATCAGTGGTCGTGGCACGGCTATTCCGCAAGACCGGTGCTGCGGCAGATGGCCGGCGCCGGCGGCGTCAAATCCAGCGATGCCAAGCTGGGCGAGCGCTATCTCTACTGCGAGGGCGCGGCGAATTTTCTCTTCACCGAAAATGAAACCAATATGCAGCGCATCTTCGGCGTTCCGAACCGCACCCCATACGTCAAGGACGGCATCAACAATGCCGTCGTCCATGGGCAGGAAGGCGCAGTCAATCCCGAGAAAAAGGGGACCAAGGTTGCGGCGCACTATAAGCTTTCGGTGAAGCCGGGCGAATGCCGGGTCGTTCGGCTCCGGCTTACGGATGTCGTGCCCGCGGGCGCAGCCGCGGGCAACGGCGAACAAGCGGGCCAGTTCGGCGGCGGTTTCGAAGCTGTGCTGGATGCGCGCCGCAGCGAAGCGGACGAATTCTACAAGGGGATGACCCCCGCGACATCAAACGCGGACGAGGCGAACGTCTTTCGACAGGCTTTAGCCGGGATGTTGTGGTCCAAGCAGTTCTATCATTACGACGTCGACAAGTGGCTCGAAGAGCGCGGCTCTGATCCCTTCAAGGCGGTGCGCAAGGCCGCGCCGCGGAACGAGCACTGGCACCACATGTACAACGGCGATGTGATCTCCATGCCCGACAAGTGGGAATACCCTTGGTACGCGGCATGGGACCTCGCCTTCCATGTCGTTGCGCTGACGCTGGTCGATGTCGATTTTGGCAAGCAGCAGCTGAAGCTCATGCTCCGCGAGCGCTATATGCACCCCAATGGGCAGATCCCGGCTTACGAGTGGAACTTCGGCGACGTCAATCCGCCGGTGCATGCTTGGTCAACGATCTTCACCTATTGGCTCGAGAAAGGACAAAAAGGCGAGGGGGACAGAGACTGGCTCAAGAGCAACTTTCAAAAGCTGCTCTTGAATTTCACCTGGTGGGTCAACCGCAAGGACCGCTCGGGACGGAACGTCTTCGAGGGCGGTTTTCTCGGCCTCGACAATATCGGCGTGTTCGATCGCAGCGCGCCGCTCCCGACCGGCGGCTACCTCGAACAGGCCGACGGGACCGCCTGGATGGCGCTTTTCTGTGAGAACATGCTGGAGATCTCCGCCGAGCTCGCGCTGACCGACCCGGACTATGCGGACATGGCGCTCAAGTTCGTCGAGCACTTTTTCTGGATCGCCTCCTCCATGGCGCAAGTAGGGGACGACACCGGCATGTGGGACGAGGAGGACGGCTTTTTCTACGACGTGCTGCGCTTGCCCAACGGCCAGGCGCAGCGGCTTAAAGTCCGCTCCATGGTCGGTCTGTTGCCGCTTTGCGCCGCCACGGTTTTCAACGGCGAGGTGCTGACGAAATATCCTGAGCTTATGGAGCGTGCCCGCAATTTTCTCGAAGCGCGTCCCGAGGTGCGCGCGGCGATTCACGACCCCGTCAAGACGGGCGTCGCCGGCCGTCGGCTCGCCTCGATCCTGGACGAGCCCAAGCTTCGGCGGGTGCTGGCGAAGATGCTCGACGAGAACGAGTTTCTGAGCCCCTACGGCCTGCGCTCGCTGTCGCACTACCACGCCGACCACCCCTACGTCTTCCAGACGGGCGGCCAGGAGTTTCGCGTATCCTATTTGCCGGCAGAGTCCGACACCGGCATGTTCGGCGGCAACTCGAACTGGCGCGGGCCGATCTGGATGCCGGTGAACCTGCTGATCATTCGGGCGCTGCTGCAATACTATGCCTACTACGGGGATGAGTTTATCGTGGAGTGTCCGACCGGCTCGGGAAATAAAATGAATTTGTATCAAGTGGCGGAGGAGATCGGGCGCCGCCTGACGCGGATTTTCTTGCGCGACAAGGACGGGCGACGCCCGGTTTACGGCGGGGCGGAAAAATTTCAGCGCGATCCGCACTGGCGCGATTGCATTTTGTTCTACGAATATTTCCACGGCGACAACGGCGCCGGCCTGGGAGCAAGCCATCAGACCGGATGGACCGGGGTGATCGCTCGAATCATGCATGTCTTCGCGACGATCTCGCCGGCTGCCCTGCTCGAAGGGGGCAAGAAACAATACGCGAAGAGCAGCGCGTCTGCCGAGCCGAGCGGCAGAAAGGACCCCAGCGGGAAAGGCGCTGCCGCCTAAAGTCAAAGCGTGAAAACAGCCAAGTATTCGTCGCTGTATCAGATCAACACCCGCGTCTGGCTGACCGAGCTGTCGCGGAAGCTCGCCCGAAGAGCGACGCTCGACGACATTCCCGATGTGGAGCTCGACCGGCTCGCGGAGATGGGCTTCGACTGGATATGGTTTTTGAGCGTGTGGCAGACCGGCGCAGCCGGGCAGCGGGTCTCGCGCAGCAACCCCGACTGGCGTCAGGAATTTCGGCACACTCTGCCGGACTTGCGCGAAGAAGAAGACATCGGCGGGTCGGGTTTCGCGATCGCCGCTTACACCGTGCACCGCGATCTGGGCGGCGACGACGCATTGGCGCGATTGCGTGAGCGGCTCCGCAAACGCGGCTTGCGTTTGCTGCTCGATTTCGTTCCCAATCACACCGGTCTCGATCACCATTGGGTCGCGGAGCACCCAGACTACTACGTCGGCGGGAGCGAGCTCGATCTCGCGCGGGGGCCGAAGAACTATACCTGGGTGAAATGCAACGGCGACGATCGGCTGTTGGCCCACGGGCGCGATCCCTACTTCCCGGGCTGGCCGGATACGCTTCAGCTCAATTACGGCAACCCCGCGGCGCAGGAGGCGCTCGCCGGCGAGTTGATCAAAATCGCCGGCCAATGCGACGGCGTGCGCTGCGACATGGCGATGCTCGTCCTGCCGGAGGTATTCGAACGGACGTGGGGCATCCGCGCGAAGCCCTTCTGGCCGGACGCCATAGCGCGAGTGCGCGAAAAATCGCCGCGTTTCTGTTTCATGGCGGAGGTCTACTGGGACCTCGAATGGAGGATGCAGCAGCAGGGCTTCGATTACACTTACGACAAACGGCTGTACGACCGGCTGCGCGACGGTCATGCGCGGCCGGTGCGCGAACATTTTCACGCCGGGATGGATTACCAGGACAAGCTCGTGCGGTTCCTGGAAAACCACGACGAGCCGCGCGCCGCGGCGGCGTTCACACCGGAGATGCATCGCGCCGCCGCCGTCATTACGTTCCTCTCGCCGGGGCTGCGCTTCTTTCACCAGGGACAATTCGAGGGGCACAAGAAACGAATTTCACCGCATCTCGTCCGCGCGCCGGAGGAGCCCGTCGATGAGAACGTTCACAAGCTCTACGACCGGCTGCTCGCCGTCCTGCGCGATCCGATAGTCCGCAAGGGCGACTGGCGCCTGCTCGAATGCGTTCCCGCCTGGGAAGGCAACTGGACCGCGGATTATTTTGTTGCATTTGCGTGGGACGGCCCGGGTGAAGAGCGGCTGCTGGTAACGGTGAACTATGCGCCGAACCAGAGCCAGTGCTATGTGCGACTGCCTTTCCCCGGCCTCGGCGAACGGAAATGGCGGTTGCGGGATCTGCTGGGCGACGCGCGCTACGATCGCGACGGCCAGGACCTGCAATCGCGCGGGCTTTATTTGGATGCCGCTCCGTGGCAGGTCCACGTGTTCGACATGAGGAGCGAGTAGGAGTCTGCCGTGACGAAGCTTGCGAGCGTTATGAAAACTCCGTCCGCAAAAACCGGCGCGCCCGAGGATTTCTCGCTGGTTTTGGGCGGGCCGGTTTTCCAGCTTCTGCGCCGTTCGCATTTGACCGATGACGCGCTGGATCTCGTCCGCCGGCGCGTCGTCGTCATCGCGCTGTTCGCCTGGCTGCCGCTGCTCGCGCTCTCGGCCGTCGAGGGGCTGGCGCTCGGCGGCCGCGCCGCTGTGCCGTTTCTGCTCGACATCGAAGCGCACATCCGCTTTCTCGTCGCGCTGCCGCTCTTGATCCTCGCCGAGCTCGTGGTGCATCAGCGCATGCGCTTGATCGTGCCGCAATTTCTCGAGCGCAATCTGATTCCGAAGAGTGCTTTGTCGCAATTCGATGACGCCGTCGCGTCGGCGTTCCGGCTGCGCAATTCGGTCGTTGCGGAAGTCCTGCTGATCGCGTTCGTGTATATCGTCGGTATCCTTGTTGTTTGGCGACATTACGTCGCCCTTTCCGCCGCGACATGGTATGCGACTCCGAGCGCGCAAGGTCTGAACCTCTCCGCCACGGGCGTCTGGTATGTCTATATAAGCTTACCGCTCTATCAGTTTCTGCTCGTGCGCTGGTACTATCGGATCTTCATCTGGACGCGCTTTCTCTTTCAGGTCTCGCGCATCGAGTTGAGCCTGATCCCTACGCATCCGGACCGCGTCGGCGGCCTCGGATTTCTCGGCAACATCGTCTACGCCTTCGCTCCGCTGGCGCTGGCGCACGGCGCGATGACCGCGGGACCGATCGCCAATCGTATTTTTTACCTCGGCGCGGCGCTGCCCCAATTCATGATGGAGATCCTCGGCATCGTTCTCTTTTTGCTCTTGATCGTCCTGGTACCGCTTTTGGTGTTCGCGCCCCGGCTGGCTCAGGCGAAGCGGGTGGGTCTGCGCGAATACGGGGCGCTCGCCGAGCGTTACGTGCGGGAGTTCGACACGAAATGGCTGCGCGGCGGCGCGGCCGAAGACGAGTCTCTGGTCGGCAGCGCCGACATCCAGTCGCTCGCCGATCTCGCCAACAGTTACGACGTCGTGCGGACGATGCAGCTTGCGCCGATCTCGCGAGATACCGTGATTCGTCTTGTGGTCGCTACCGCCCTGCCGATCGTACCGCTGGCGCTCACGATGATGTCGCTGGAGGAGGCGCTTAAAAACCTGCTGGGGATATTGTTCTGAGCAGAGGCGAGCCATTTCGTCTTCGCTCCCCGGGGCGATCTCCAATTTCGCTCTTAACTGGATGGTAGTCGGTGGAAACTCACTCGTCGTTTGAACGGCGTCTCTGGTTGTTTTCGCCGCGAGCGGATTTTTGGCTCGCCTGCGGCGGGGCTTCGGCTGGAATACTCGCGGCAATCGTTCTTATCTTTATACACGGAGATCGCGAGCTCGACGCGGTCGATTTCGTTCTGTCCGAGTTCCATCTCGGAGCGACCTACGATGCCGTGATTCGGCGACGGCTGTGGCATTACCGTCGAATCGACGTGCTCGCCGTTCCGCTGTCTATTCTCGCGCTGAGCTATGCGCTTGCGCTCGGCGGTCAAACGATCGTGCTCACATCGATCGCAATGTATGCGGCGGTCTGGCACCGCGGCCGGCAGAGCTTCGGCGTGGCGCGTTTTTACCAGCGTCAAGTCGGCGGCGCGGTGTCGCGCGCGCACGATCTTTTGTTTCGCGGCGCCGTCTACCTGCCGATGGTGGCGGCCATGCTGGCCTACACCCATTTGGCACCGAAGAATTATGAGGATGAACCTTATCTGGCACTGAACCTCGGCGCCGAAGCGACCGCACTCGTCGGCATCGCCGCTGCGCTCTGCGTCGGCGCCTATCTCGGCTGGTTGTTGTGGCGCCGGCTGAGCGCCGGGAATAGAGCGCCCGAGCGGCTGATTCATCCCGGCGAATGGTGGGTGGTGCTCGCGCACGCCGTCGCCTTCGGCAGCAGTTACGCTTTTGGCGCGTCCAATGCGTCCTTTCTGCTGGTCCTCGCCGTGCATCATGAAGTGCAATACCTCTACTTCACCTATGCGATGTCACGCCGTTTGCCGGGATTCCAGGCGCTCGGCCGAACGGCCGCCGAGGCGCCGACCGGCTCTCATTCGCGGCCGCCGATCGCCGAAGCAGAACACGCCGCGTCTTTTTTTCTCTGGCCGGTGATCGGATTTACCGCCGCGGCGGTCGGCGGATGGCTGCAGTTCGCATGGCTCGCACCCTTGGGGATCGGCGGGCTCTTTTGTCACTACTGGCTCGACGGGCGCATCTGGACGCGGCGTTCGTTTCAGAATTGATGTGAGGTGAAAAATATGAAGTGGAAATGGCTGCCGCCGATACTTCTGATTTGCACCAGCCTCGGCGCGTGCGCCAGCATCGGCCCCCGCACGGTGGCGCGCGATCGATTCGATTACATCGCGGCGATTTCGGAGTCCTGGAAGGCGCAGATGCTTCTCAATCTCGTCAAAGTCCGCTATGCGGATGCGCCGGTTTTTCTGGATGTCGCCTCGGTGATCACCCAGACCGGCTACCAGGGCACATTTGGAGTTTCGGGCTCCTGGTTCAATAATCCCTTTAGTTCGGTGGCGGGCGTTACCGCCGCCGGAACTTACGGAGAAAAGCCGACCGTCACTTACGCCCCCCTTAGCGGGGAAAAATTCGCCCGCAGTCTCATGACTCCGATCCCGCCCGCGGCAATTCTAAGTTTTCTCCAGGCCGGCTACCCGGTCGACGTGGTGCTACGGCTCACCGTGCACACCGTCAACGGCATCCGTAGCCGCTACGGCTACGGCGCACGAGCGCGCGAAGCCGACCCCGAGTTTTTTTCGCTGATCGAGAAGCTGCGCGACATTCAGCAATCCGGACAGATCGGCCTGCGCGTGAAAAAAAGCGGCGACCAAACGGCGTCCTTACTCTTGTTCAGCAAGCATCCAAATCCGGCGATAGATGCCAAGCGTGACGACGTGCGCAAACTCCTCGGTCTCGATCCGAAGGCGGAAGAATTTAACGTGGTTTACGGCTCGGTGGCCGCTAGTGACCATGAGATAGCGATGCTTACCCGTTCCGTGCTCGAAATCCTTACCGATCTTTCCTCTTATATTGACGTGCCGGCGGCCGATGTGGAGCAAAAGCGCACCTTTCCTTCCCCCGAGCCGGAGCTCGTCAACGGTGTTCCCGTGCCGGCGCTTATCCGGATTCTCAGCTCCTCGCAAAAACCCGACGACGCCTATGCCGCGGTGCCGTATCGTCAAGAATGGTATTGGATCGACGACAAGGACTTTGCTTCCAAGCGACTTTTTTCTTTCATCATGTTTCTCTTCACGCTCACCGACACGGGTGATAAGCAAGGCGCGCCGATTATAACGATCCCCGTCGGGTGAAAAGACAAATCGATTTCAAACTTCGGGGGGATCTGCGCGGAGCTCGGCGTCGCCAAGATACTGGGAAAAAATCCGCACACTTTCGGGGAGGCTTTAGACATGGCGGAAATCAAGAGCGACATCACGCGCAACGTTCTCGCGGTGCTCTTCATCGTGGGGCTGCTCGGAGCCTCGATCTGGATTTTGCGTCCGTTTCTGGGGGCGGTCGTGTGGTCGGCGACGATTGTCGTCGCGACGTGGCCGCTGATGATCGCCCTGCAGGGGCGGCTATGGGGCAAGCGTTCGCTTGCGGTTGCAGCGATGACGCTCCTGCTTCTCGCCGTTCTGGTCGTGCCGCTGACGTTCGCTATCGGGACGATCGTCTCGAACGTCGACGAAGCCGTTCTATGGATAAAATCGCTGGAGACTTTCAAGACGCCGGCACCGCCGGATTGGCTCGCCGCGCTTCCGTTCGTCGGCGGGCGCGCGGTCGAGTTATGGAACCGCGCGGCGGCGGCAGGCGGGCAAGAAATCACCGCATGGGTGCTGCCCTACGCAGGCGGCGTGATGAAGTGGTTTGTTGCCCGGCTGGGAAACGTCGGCGTTCTGCTGGTGGAATTTTTGTTGACCGTGCTTCTCGCCGCTGCGATGTACGCCAACGGCGAGCGCGCCTCGGCGCGGCTTGTCCGTTTCGGCAGGCGCCTGGCGGGATCAGGCGGCGAAAACTCGGTTTATTTGGCGGGTCAAACGATTCGTGGCGTCGCTCTCGGCGTCGTCGTAACCGCGCTCGCGCAAGCGGCTTTCGGCGCCCTCGGCCTGGTGATCGCCGGCGTGCCGTTCGCCGGCCTGCTCAGCGGAGCGATGCTGATTTTAGCTATCGCGCAGATCGGCGTTGTGCCGGTTCTCGCCCCTGCGGTCGCTTGGCTTTACTGGAGCGTCGGCTCGGCTTGGGGAACGTTCCTGCTCGTCTGGACAATCGTCGCCGGCATGATGGATAATTTTTTGCGCCCGATTCTGATCAGAAGAGGCGCCGATCTGCCATTGCTGCTCGTCTTCGCCGGCGTGATCGGCGGCCTTCTCGCCTTCGGTCTCATCGGCATTTTCGTCGGCCCGGTCGTGCTCGCGGTGGCCGATACGCTGCTGAACGCCTGGATCGATGCCGAACGGGAAACCGATCAGTCCGCCGAATCGCAACCTGGCGAGTAATCGTCGGAGCTTTGCGCGACGGCGTGACTGCTGAGCAAATTTTTTCACTTTGGATTGGCGCAATGGCGTGCCGGATAGAGTCTTACGTCCGGGCTGTCACGGCATTGGACCAAAGTCCAATATCCAGACCAGGCGGTGTCTGTTACCAGAATCGTTAGCGTCCAGACGCGCCCGCGCGCCGTGTCATGTTCGGCATGAGAACGGAAGGCGGCGATTCGTCTCTGGATCCGTGGAGTTGCCCCCCCGCGACAATTATTGCGAGGCGTTGAATGAAAAGATTGTGTCCCGTCTTTTGCGTGTTCACGGGCCTCGCCATTTCCTTTGGAATCGCCGGCGTGGCCGGCGCGCACTCTGGAATCGTGGACGGCTACGGCTGCCATCGGGGCACGGACAAGATCAGTTACCACTGTCATCAGGGGCAGTTCGCGGGGCAGACGTTCAAGTCGAAAGAGGATTTCCTGCGCGAGCTGCGCGGTGCGCCGTCGGAGCGTTTGTCTCCGAAAAATAATCCGGCTCCAACCAAAAAGACCGATGAGTAGATTTTCTCAACATGCCGAGTGCGGACTTGCGGGCGTCCGCTGATATATTGAAGCTTTTGCAATCGCCGTGAGAATGTCGCCGCTGATCGTCTTATGAAATTGCCGCGCCCCGCCGTTTTTCTCAAAGCCGCCGCCATTTCGGGGCTCTTCTGCTGGTCGTGGATCGGCAAGTTTTTCGTCGTTCAGAGCGAGTTGACGCTGGCCATTCACAATGCCTTCATGGAAGCGGGCATTCGCGTCGCGCTTCCACAGCGGGAGGTGCACCTTCATGAGCTGGAAGGGACTGCCGCATGGGCCGATGGGTCGCATGACGCGGGAGAAAACAAACGCTCGGAAAAATGCCCTACCGGTTTCACAGCCAGCAAAATAACCCGCAACTATGGCAGTAAGATGGCACTGGTCTGTACTAGTGGATCGGTGACGTTGACTTCGCATCCAAACGGCTGGTTTCTTTTATAATTTTTCTCTTCACGCCACCGACAGGTGCGCTGAACAGGGTTCGATGCAGAACCTGCGCAGGTGCGTGGAAAAGACTGGAGCCACCCGCCGGACTCGAACCGGCGACCTGTTGGTTACGGTAGCAGCTGTCCCCTGGCTCATGTGTCTCCAATGAGTCAATGACCTACGCGCCAAGCCTGGCATCGACTTTTCGAATCAACTGGACATTTCTCTTGCCCTGGAGTAATGGGATTCCAACTCATTGGTTAAAAAAAGGAGAGAAAGATGCCTTTCTACAAAATCGCCGAGATGCAGCAGAACCCTGCCACGGCGAATCCACGCCAGTTCGTGCAGAGCGCCGTCGGGGAATTCATGAAGGCGGGAATCATCACAAAACCGGACGAAGAGGGGCCGCCGCTCCATATGCATCCCAACGAGGAGCAGTTCACGCTCGTCCTGGAGGGCAAGCTCCACTTCGTTCTCGGCGATGAAGAGCGCATCTGCGAGCGCGGCGACCTGATCCACATCCCGCGCTTTACCAACCATCGAAGCCGCGCCATCGACGGCCCGGCGGTTTTCTTCACGGTCAAGAGCCCCGCCGGGGACGGCGATCTGGACCAGGACTACAACAAGGCGCAGGGCGCCGAAGAAGCCGAGAAGCGTTTCGCGGCGGCCAAGAAAAACCTGTAACGTCTCCGGCAGCGACGTTTTCCCGAGCCCATGGCGAGGAGGATAACCATGAAGAAAAGAGTCGCCGCGTTGAGTGCGCTGGTTCTCGTCCTTGGCGCTTCATCCTTGGCCTCCGCGCAGAAGCCGCTCACCATCAGGCTGGGGGTCCATGGCGCGGTCCAGGGCGCGCCCGACGTCATTGCGATCCGCCAGGGATTTTTCAAGCAGGAGAAGCTGGAAGTCGATTGGCGGCGCTTCGGTGTCGGTAAGGAGGGGCGCGACGCGATGATCGCCGGCGCGATCGACATCAACGCCACGGCCACGACCCCGTTCCTGATCGGCCTGGAAAAGGGCGTGCCCTACACGGTGGTCGCCGTCAATTCGCTCTTCTGCGGCACCAATCATATGGTGGTGCGGAAAGATTCCGATATTCAAAATATCGCTCAGTTGAAGGGCAGGAGGATCGCCCTAGCGAAGGGGACGATCACCGAATACGTCTTCGTCGCGCGCATCGCGCCGGCCTTCGGCCTTAAGCCGGGCGACTACGAGGTCGCCAACGTTCCCGATCAGAAAGACCGCATCCCGACGCTCGTCGCCAAGGCGGTGGACGCGACCGGCGTCGGCGATCCGTACGTCGCGGTCGCCGAGCACGAGGGCTTGGTGCGGAGCCTCGGAGACTTTTGCAAGTACGATACGCTGCCGTTTTTGGCGACCGTGACGAACAAGGTCATCAAGGAGAATCCGGATGCGGTAGTCGCCTATTTGAGGGGCTGGCTGAGGGCCGTGAGGCTCTTGAAGGAGCAGCCGGATAAGGCCGCCAAGGTATACTTGGAGGAGCAGGAGTCGCTCGGCCGCAGTGTGCCCGTATCGGTTCTCGATAAAACGCTGCGCCGGATGCGTTGGGAGCCGGACATCACGCCCGAGATCGAAAAGTACCTGGCCGATCAGGCCAAAGACCTCGTCGCCGGCGCCGGCGAAGGGCGCCTCGACTCCATCCCCGACATCCCCAAGGCGCTCAACAAAGCACTGCTGCAAAAAGCCAGGGTCGGGCTTTAGAATTCTTTCCGATGCGGCGTGCGCTGGTCCCCTTCGCGGAGGCAGCCTTTCCCTTTGTCGTCGTCGGAATTCTATGGCAGGCCTTCGCTCTCTTCGGGCCGTTCCCGCCCAAGCTCTTCCCCCAGGTCCAGACGATCTTTGCGGCCTTCATCCGCCTCACCGCCAGCGGGATTCTGCCGGTCCACGCGCTCAGCACGATCCTGCGGCTGATCCTCGGCTTTCTTATCGGTGCGGTCGCCGGCGTCGCGTTCGGAATCGCGATGGGACGCTATCGCCTGGCCGAGAATCTTCTCTTACCGATCATAAGCCTCGGCAATCCCATCCCGGGTCTTGCCTACGCGCCTCTGTTCGTCATCTGGTTCGGCCTGGGCAACGTGCCGGCGGTGCTCCTCGTCGGCTTCGCCTCCGCCTTTCCCATTGTCTTGAACACCTGGACCGGCGTGAAGGCGATCAAGGAGATCTGGATCCGCGCGGCCGAATCGCTGGGCGCGCGCGACCGCCAGCTTTTTTGGAAAATCGTTCTTCCCGGCGCCTTGCCCTACATCCTGACGGGCTTGCGAATCGGCGTGGCGCGCGCCTGGCGCGTTCTCGTCGCCGTCGAGATGCTCACGTCGGTCCGGCTCGGCCTCGGCTGGCTCATCTTCGGGGCGCGGGAGTTTCTCAATACCGACGTGATGCTCGCCGGCATCGCTGTCATCGGCATCGTCGGCCTTGCTTTGGAGAAACTCGTCTTTCAAAAACTCGAGGCGCTGACCGTCGTGCGCTGGGGGATGATGGAGCAATGAGGGTGCGATCGACTCTCGGCGCGCTGACATCCATCGCGGTCGCGTGCGCGGTCTGGGAAGGGTTCGCGCGGAGCGGCTTTGTCGCCCCGGCTCTTGCTCCGTCCCTGGAAGCGATCGGCGCGGCCTTCGTCCGGATGGTTCTCAGCGGCACGCTGCTGCGGCACACGCTCTACACGCTTTACCGCGTCCTTTTCGGCTTCGTTCTCGCCGGCGCGGTGGGCGTTCCCATCGGCATCTTGATGGGGCGGTTTCGCCGCGTCGAGCGCTTCTTCGGTCCGCTGGTCAGCGTCTTGATGCCGATCCCATCGCTGGCGTGGGTGCCGGTCTTCATCCTCTGGTTCGGTCTGGGGAACGCCGCCACCATCGCGCTTGTGTTTTATGCGGCCACCTTCCCGGTGATCGTAAATACCTGGACGGGGGTACGCTCCGTCAACCGCCTCTGGATCCGCTCGGCCGAGGCGATGGGGGCCGACGAGCGGGCGCTGTTTCACAAAGTCGTCCTGCCCGGGGCGCTGCCTTTCGTCATCGCCGGCCTGCGCCAATCCTTCGCCCGCGCCTGGATCGCCGTCGTGGGCGGTGAGATGATCGCCGCGACGAGCTGGGGCCTCGGCTGGGTGATCTTCGACTCCAAGGAGTTTCTCCGCACCGACGTCATGATGGCGAGTCTGGCGGCGATCGGCATGATCGGCCTGGCTTTCGAGCGGCTGGTGTTCGGGACCTTCGAGCGGCGCACCGTCGGGCGCTGGGGCATGGTCAAAGCGGTCCGAGGTTAGCTCATGCATCAGATCGAGCTCCGCAACGTCAGCCTCGAATATAATTCCGCCGCGAGCCTCGTGACGGCGCTGCGAAACGTGAGCTTCGGCGTCGACGCCTCGGAGTTCCTGTGCGTGGTCGGCCAGAGCGGCTGCGGCAAGACCACGATGCTCAACATCATCGCCGGCTTCCTGCAGCCGACCGGGGGAGAGATCCTGATCAGCGGCAAGGCGGTCAAGGGCAAGGGGCTCGACCGCGGCATCGTGTTTCAGGATTTCGCCCAGCTCTTTCCCTGGCGCACGGCCCAGCGAAACGTCGAGTTCGGCCTCGAGATGAAGGGGCTCGCGAAGCAAGAGCGCGAGGAGATCGCGCTGCGCTTCTTGAAGCTCGTGAATCTCGAAAAGTTCGCCCGCGCCTATCCGCACGAGCTCTCGGGAGGGATGCAGCAGCGCGTCGCCATCGCTCGCGCCCTCGCTTATAATCCCGCGGTCCTGCTCATGGACGAGCCCTTCGCGGCGCTCGACGCGCTCACGCGCGAGGAGATGCAGCTCTTTTTGGTGGACGTCTGGAGGGAGACGAGGAAGACCGTCATCTACGTAACGCATAACGTCGCCGAAGCGGTCTACCTGGCGGACCGCGTCATCGTCCTCTCGCCCCATCCGGGCACGGTCAAGGCCGAAGTCAGGGTCGCGCTCCCCCGGCCGCGGGATATCTTGAGCGTAGAATTTCTCGACAAACAGAAGGAGATCGTCAGCCACATCGTGGCGCGCAAATAATCGAGCCCGTAAAAAGGAGGTAACCATGGTACGGAGGCAATCGATGCGGCCCGTGTTTTTCGTCCTTGCCATGACAGTTTTCGTCGCCGCGAGCGGATCTGGCCTCGAACGCGCCTTCGCTCAAGGCGTGACGATCCGTCAGGGCTATCAAACCAACATCTGGGGCATGCCGACCTATTATCTGCTCCACTCCGGTCAACTGGAGAAGCGCGGGCTCAAATTCGAGGAGTTTGCGGTCGCCTCGGGCAACCTGACGATGCAGCAGATGGTCGCGCGCCAGGTGGACCTCGGCACCTACGCGGGACAATCGTTCGTCATCGGCCACGACACCGGAAAGCTCGTGGCGATCGCCCAAATTGAGAAGGTCGGGAAAAGCGCGTGCGTCTCCGCGCGAAAGGACTTGAACCTCGCCAAAGTGGCCCAGCTCAAGGGACTGAAGGTCGGCAATCAGGCCGGCTCCTCGATCGGCAACACCTTCGTGGACATCATCGCGCCGCGGGCGGGTTTGAAGAAGGAGGACTATCAAGAGGTGAGGATGAACGTGAACGAAATGGTGGCGGCCGCGGCCGCCAAGTCGATCGACGCTTTCGTCACGGTCGATCCCTACTGCACCATCGCCGAGGACGAAGGGATCGCCAAGACGATCGTGAACATGTACGAGTACGATCCGATGCCGGTGTACATGGCCGCGACGCCGGAGTTCGTCGAGAAGCACCCGGCGGCGGTGGTCGATTATTTGAAGGCCTGGCTCGACGTCGGCAAGGACTTCAAGCAGAACCCGCGCAAGACCTCGGACGTCATCTACGGCTTCTTCACCTCCAAGGGCTACACGATGAGCCGCGAGACCTTCGGCAAGGCGATGGCGAACGTCGAGATGGACATCGGCTTCCCGGCCGACACGCGAACCTATCTGCAACAGATAGCCGAAGGATTGTTGAAGGAAAAGAAGATCAACGCCATCCCGGACTGGAACAAGGCGCTCCGGCCCGAGTTCATGACGAAAGCGCGGTAACGGAGGACAGAGAAAATGGCTGTTCAGGTTCGTCGAGTCGTCACCGGACATGATGCCAACGGGCGCGCGGTCGTGAAGATCAATGAGGTCTGCAAGAACGTCGTCTCGAACCGGCCGGGCGCTTCGAGCTGCGTCGTCTGGACCACCGAATCTTTTCCCGTCAACAACACCGGCGGCGACGACGCGGCGTTGCGGCAGGTCGGCACGACGCTGAAGAATGGCACAGTTTTTCGCGTCATCGAGTTTGCGCCGGGAGTGACGCCGCGGAACCACCGGACGGATTCGATCGACTACGCGGTCGTCATCTCGGGCGGGATCGACATGGAGCTCGACGGCTCGTCCGTCCATCTGAAGGCGGGCGATGTGCTCGTGCAGCGCGGCACGATCCACAACTGGATCAATCGCGGCAGCGAGCCGTGTGTGATGGCTTTTGTCCTGATCGATGCCGCGCCGGTCGAGGTCGCCGGGAAGATTCTCCGCGCCGCAGGTTAATCTCGCGCAGGAATAATCGGCAATAGCAGATGAGCCTCGCGCTCGGCGCCGCAGTGGAGAGTTACCCTGCCGCTGAAGATCTCCCGCGGCCGGTCGCGGGGATCGTCGTGGAGAAACGGCCCGCAGCCTTTGAGCTCATTCTTGAAACTGGCGATCCGCGCGCCGCTCGCTCCTGAATACTCATAATCTTTTCCGCGCACGGTAAGAGCGATCCGGTAGCCGGCGGGCACGACGATGGAAGTTGGCCAGATTTCCACATCCAGTCCGACGACCTCGCCGGGCCTCAGCGGCTCCTTGTCGTCGTGCGTGTGATATGGACGGTAGGGCGTGCTGAGCTCGGGATCGAGCTTGCGCTGCGAGACGCGCAGCCAGCCTTGGCCGATCGGAGTGTGCGGATCGATGGCGCCCTGAAAGACAACCTCCTTTCCATCGGGGGAAAATACGCGCAGCACGACGAAGATATCCGCGTCCGTCGTCGAGGATGAGACGAAGAGTTTGGCGGTCGACGGTCCGGTGATCTCCGTCTCCTGCTCCAGCGGCGGCGACAGAAAAGTGACGCCGTCGCCCATCGCGTCATACTCGACTCGTCCGCCGGTGGCGATCGGAGCCCAACTCAAGCGCCGATCGCGCGGATCGAGGTAGAGCTTGGTCCAACGGGTGCGCGCGATGGGCCACTCGTTTTCCGTGCGTTCGACGAAGCCGTCGAGACGGCGCACCTGAAGCCGGACGCGCGGCTCATGATCCCAGCCGTTCTCGAAGCCCTGCAAGAAATAATCGAAGAAGCGTTTCTGCAGCAGACGCCCGTAATCGGTATAAAAATGGGTCCAGTGCTCGAGACCGTGCAGCTCGAGCCATTTCTGCTGCGACGCCGCGCGGACGAAGCCCTCGACGTTGCCGCGCAAGTGGAGACCGTGGCCGCCCCAGTTACCTGCAGAGAGAAGCGGCACATGAATCTTCGACCAGACCGGCGACCGGGCTCTGTGATAGCCGTCGTCGAGCGGGTGCGCGAGGATCTCGTTGCCAAGGTCGCATCGATTGCCGGCCAGCTCTTCCTCCGAAAGGGTCTCGGGTCCACAGACGAGCTCGTCCGTGATGCGGCTTCGCGGCCCGCGTGCGCCGAGACCGTGCTGCACGGTCTTCACCTGCATGTCGTACCAATTCGTCCAGAACGTAGATAGAATTCCGCCATGGCGGGTCATGTCGCGATACCAGTCGGCGGCGCCCTCCCACACGCACATCGCCGCAAGATGCGGCGGCGCGAGAGCGGCCACATGCCATTGGTTGATCGCATAGTAAGAGATGCCGTTGAGGCCGACTTTGCCGTTGCTCCACGGCTGGACTCCCGCCCACTCGATGCAGTTATAGAAATCTTTGGTCTCGCGCGGCGAGAAGTGATCGATAGTTCCAGGCGAGCGGCCGCAGCCGCGCGAGTCCACGCGCACGCAGGCGTAGCCGCCCGGCACCCATTTCTCCGGATCGACCACTTCCCAATTTTGATACTTGTTGCTCGATGCCGCCGCCACGTCCGGGTGCGCGGCGGTCATGAGCTCCCACTGATTCGGATAGCCTTCCTGGAATGCGAGTCCTTTGGCGTACGGACCGTAGCTGAGAAGGACCGGATACTTGCCATCAACGACCGGCCGAAAGACGTCGGCGGCGAGGACCAGACCGTCGTCCATCGCGATCGGCAAGTCCCAATCGATGCGCATGCCGTCGCGGATTTCCGATCGATGTGCCATCTGCAAACCGCCCTCACTCAATTCCAGAAAGGAAACGTGCGCCTCGTTGCGTTCTCTCGGACCGCAGTGTACGCTTTCGGCGAATCATAACGAGAGCGATCGGCGAAGGAAAGCCAGAAAGAGTCATGGCGATTCCCGACACGATGAAAGCGGCGGTGCTCCACGGCGCCGATGATATGCGCGTCGAGCGCCAGCCGGTGCCGCAACCCGGCCCTGGCGAAGTCCTCCTGAAAGTGGAAGTCGCCTCGATCTGCGGCACCGACATCAAGGTCTTGCACCGCACGCTCCAGGGACAACCCCCCGGAGACTTCATCATGGGCCATGAGTACGCCGGCACCGTCGCCGCGCTGGGACCGGGCGTCGATGAATTTCGAATCGGCGACCGCGTCGCGGTGGAGGTCCACAAAGGGTGCGAGCGCTGCGAGAACTGCATCAAGGGCTGGTACACCTCCTGCCTGAATTACGGCAATCTGGAAAAAGGACACCGGGCGAAGGGCCTCACTTGCGACGGCGGCTTCGCCGAATACGCCGTCAACCACATCAATACGCTCTACCGCCTGCCCGATAATCTCACGTTTGAACAGGCTTGCATGGTCACCACCGCCGCCTCGCCGCTGTGGGCGATCGATCTCATGGGCGGCTACATCGCCGGCGAAACGGTGCTTGTCCTCGGGCCGGGGCCGATCGGCCTCATCGCGGTGCAGCTCTGCAAGGCGCTCGGCGCCGAGCGCGTCATCTTGAGCGGCACGCGCGATTCGCGCCTGGAGATCGGCCGGCGCCTGGGCGCGGATTTTACGATCAACGTGCGCAAAGAGAATCTGGCCGAGCGCGTCCGCGAGATCACCCACGGAAAGGGGGCGGACTCCGTTCTCGAGTGCGCGGGCGGTCCGACCTCGATGCAGGAGGCGCTCGAAAACGTCCGGCGCGGGGGCCGCATCGGCGTGGTGGCATGGTACACCGGACCGGTGCAGATGGACATGAACCTCGCGGTCCGAAGCAACGTCCGCATCTACGCCGCGCGCGGCGAGGGCGGCATGAACTCCGGCCGCTCGTTGGCGCTCATGAGCGCGGGAAAGATCGTGGCCGACCCCATCATCACGCACCATTTCAGTCTGGACCAGATTCACGACGCATTCCGGACCTACGTCGAGCGGATCGATAATGCATTGAAGGTCGCCATCCATATTTAGCGCTTGGCGACGAGCGTCGCGTCCTTGCGTTCTCTGTCCTAGCCGATTCTCTTCTCGCCGCCGCGTCGCTAACGGGGAGGAAAGGTATGAGCCGACATATTTTGCTGGCGAGCCTCATGACCGTAGTCATCCTCGCTGTCCTGGCGGGCATCGCGGGTGCTCAGGCTCCAGGACGGAAACTCGTCATCGGGATGCCGGTTACGCCGCCGAATCTGCCTCACGTCGGCGTCTATATCGCCAAAGAGCTCGGCTACTTCGACGAGGAAGGAATCAATGTCGAATTGACCGCGTTTGAATCGGGGCTCCAGTCGCTGCGCGGAGGCATCACCGGCGGGCTGGATATCGTCGGAGCCAGCAGCGAGCCGGTGATCACGGTCATCGGCCGCGGCGCAAAAATCCGCAGCATATTCAGTTACGCTCACAGGCTCACGGTAGTCCTGGCGGCTCAGGAAAATATCCGCAGAACCGCCGATCTGCGCGGGAAGAACCTCGGCATCCAGGACGTCGGAGCATTTCGCGAGGTGATGACCCGCGCCGTCCTTCAAAGCGCCGGACTCACGCCGCAAGACGTGAACTACATCTCGGTGTCGAGCGCGGGTTACATATCCGCGCTTCTCAGCGACAAGATCGACACCGCCGTGCTTCACATCGACCAGGCCTACATGGCGCGGACTAAGAAAGCTTCTCTACATCCTCTGGTTCCGCTCTGGGAAGTCATGCCTACCTACTGGTATGGGACCTTTAGCGCCAATGAAGAGTTGCTGCGCAAGGAGCCGGACCTTTTTGCGCGCGCCGTTGCGGCGATCATCAAGGCCCACCGCTTCATGTACCGCAATAAGGAGCGCACCCTTGACCTGGCAAGCAAGCATACGGGCTATCCGAAGGACGTGCTGGGACCCGCGTACGATGCTCTATCCGCGGCGAAGGTCTGGCCGGTGAACGACGGGATGCCCGCGGAGATGGTGAACACGACCATCAACAAGCTGGTTGAAATCGGAATGCTGAAGGAGAGCGAGAAGCCGAAGGTCGATCAAATTGTGGATCGCGGCCCGGCGAACGCCGCTTTGACCAGGCTCGGCCGTTGGACGGATGATCCCGGCTGGAAATAGTAAAGACGTAATTACGACAGCCCCTCGACTCCCAAATCGGCCGCTAGGCGCTGTAAATCTTTATACAGTGTTTCGTTCAGTGGGATACCCGCGGCGCTGCGCTCGACAAAGGTCGCGTGGCTCTGCTCGCCCGGAAGCCGGATGCGCTCGACGCCGGACATCTTTTTCGAATCGCGCATCTCTCGCGCCACTCGATCGACATTGCGCTTGAACGTTTCAACCGCCGAGAAGCGCGCCACGTCGAGCGCGGCGATCGCCTGCCCCGTGTTCGTCGGCGTCGTGTCGTCCTTGTTGAAATCGATCACATCGCGGCCGAGCGCCGCGCCGTTCAACGTCCCCGCGAGCAGGCCGAAGACGAGCGCGAGGCCGTATCCCTTGTAGTCTCCGATTGGAAGCAGAAAGCCGTCTGCGGCGCGCTTGGGGTCGGTGAGAGATTTGCCCTCGGCATCGATCATCCAGCCCTCCGGCATCGGCTCGCCGCGCAGCGCCTTGGTCTTCACCTTGCCGTAGGCCGCCACGCTCGTCGCCATATCGAGCACGATCGGCTGCTCCTCGAGGGCCGGGACCGCGACGGCGATCGGATTGGTGCTGAGCAGCAATTCGACGCCGCCCCACGGCGGCATATGGTTGGCGTTGCCGACCGCCAGATAGATGCCGATCATGTCCCGCGCGAGCGGCATCATGGCGTAGAGCGCCGCCGGCCCCGCGTGGTTGCTGTTGCGCACGCCGACCCAGCCGATTCCCGCGCGCGCGGCTTTTTCCATCGCGACGCGCGCGGCGAAGCTGAGCGCGAGATGCCCCATGCCGTTGTCGCCGTCCACCAGGGCGGTCGCCTCCGTCTCTTGGGCGATGCGGATGTTCGGTCGGACGTTCATGCCGCCGGCTTTGATGCGGCGCACGTATTGGGGCAGGCGGAAAATTCCGTGGCCGTCGGCGCCGCGGAGATCGGCGCGGATCATGAGCTCGGCCGCCCGCTCCGCGTCCGATCGGGGCAGGCCCACGGCCGCCAGCGCGCGCGCGACGAACGCTTCGAGATGCTGCGATGGGATCCTGCGGTCGGCTGAAGCCATCCCCCTACTTCCCCTTGGGAGGCAGGGGGCTGACGAGATCGCGGTCGGATAGATGGGCGACGGTTTCGCCGGTCTCGGTGAAGGTCCGGGTGACCTCGGTGGTGCCGTAGATCCACAGGATCAGGAGCGGGGCCGTCCCGACGTTGACGAAGCGGTGCGGCTTGTCGGCCGGAACGAGCGTGGTGTCGTAGGCGCCGAGGCGATGGCGCCGACCGTCGATCTCCGCCTCCGCCTCGCCTTCGAGAATCGTCACCTGCTCGTCGCAGTTGTGCGAATGCATCGGCACCTTGGCCCCGGCGGGAAAGCGGGTCAGCCCGGTGGTCAGGTGCTGCGAGCCGATGCCTTTGGTAGCCAGCGGAATAGTCTGGATGCCGTTGCCGCGGTCAAACACCGGCAGCGAATCGATTTTTAAAATGCGCGCCTCTGCCATGGCTAATCTCCTCTACGCCCCCGGGAATCTAACTACTCGGCCGAAGAGCTGTCAAGCAGGGAGGTGGATTGACAACACTCTCGTATATGACTTAGAAAACTCTGTCTGGGCAAAGCCCAAGGAGGCGTTATGGTCACACGCAGCACTTCGAGTTTCGGCCTGGTCGGCACCGATTGGCAGGAGCGGATCAACTGGGAGCGGCTCCGTAAATATCGTCTCAACCGCGCGCGCGAGGCGATGAAGCGAAGCGGGCTGGGCGCGCTGCTCGCGATGTACGATGAAAACGTCCGCTACATATCCAGCACCGTCACGCCCGGCTGGTGCCGGTTGAAGCCGGGGCTCCGCTACGCGCTCCTCTGCGAAGGGGCCGAGCCCGTGCTCTTCGAGCAGGGCGACATCGGCATCCAGATCAACCGCCACTGCCCGTGGATTCCACGCGACAACGTGCGCTACGCCTACTCATGGATCAAGGGCGCGGTCGGCGGCGCGTCGCGCCAGCAGGTGAAAAAATTCACCAACGGCATCCTGGAAGAGATGCGAAAGTACGGCGTCGAGAAGGCGCAGCTCGGCGTCGATTTCGTCGACCTCAACATGATCAACGCCTTTAAAGAGGCGGGCATCGAATGGACCGACGGCGCCTCGCCGATGGTCGAGGCGCGCGCGATCAAGAACAATGACGAGCTGGAGGCGATGCGTATCGTCGCCGCGATCTGCGACGCCTGTCACACGGCGATCTCCCATTTCATCACGCCGGGGATGCAGGAGCATCAGATCACCGCCTTCGCCATGAATTTTCTCTACAACATTCCCGGTATCGAGGACGTCGAGGATATCATCGTCTCCTCGGGACCCAACAGCTGGCCCAACTGGCGCCACTTCTCCGACCGCATCATCCAGCCCGGCGATCTCGTGATCATCGACATGGCGGCGGTCACGTGGAACGGCTACAAGAGCTGCATGTACCGGACGTACTGCGTGGGAAAGAAGCCGACCAAAGAGCAGAACGATTTTTATCATATCGCCTACGACTGGCTCTATCGCGCGATCGAAAAGGTCAAGCCCGGCGCGACGACCAAGGACATCGCCGAGGTCTGGCCGTCGGCGATGGAGACCTGGGGATACAAGGAAGAGGATCAGGCCGCGGCGAACCTGTGGGGCCACGGCCTCGGCCTCGCGCAGTACGACACGCCGGTCATCTCACGGATCTACTCTCTCGACTTCCCGGTCGAGATCCGGCCCGGCATGAGCTTCGCCCTCGAGACGCAGCACGGCAAGCCGCTGCAATGGGGCGTGAGATTGGAAGAGATGATGGTGGTGACGGAGAAAGGGCCGGAGGTAACGACGCAATTTCCGATCGAAGAGATAACGGTCATCGACTAGATCGAGAGGCGCCCGGCCAACTCAGCTCCATTTCCGCCCGGGGGAACGATGCAAGTCTCCCAGCCGCGCGATTATAAATTGATCGTCGAGAAGGACGTCGCGATCCCGAGCCGGGACGGCGCGATCCTCTACGCCGACGTGTTCCGCCCCGACGGCGGCGGCGAGCGCTTTCCCGCCATCATGAACATCGGCGTCTATCAAAAAGACAAGCTGTGGATTCCCCCGGCGGACCTGGAGGAAAAGCCGAACCCTTACATGAACTGGGAGACGGCGAACCCGCTGTGGTGGATTCCGCGCGGCTACGCGCTCGTGCGCGTGGACGCCCGCGGCTCGGGCAAATCGCCCGGCCAGTCGGAGCCGAGCTCATACCAGGAGGCGCTGGATTTTTTCGACGCGATCGAGTGGATCGCCAAACGGCCGTGGTGCAGCGGCAAGATCGGCACGCTCGGCATCTCGTATCACGCCGCTTCCCAGTGGCGCGTGGCGAATCTTCAGCCGCCGTCGCTGAAGGCGATTCTCCCCTGGGAAGGGCGCGCCGACCAGTACCGCGACCAGGCCTATCATGGCGGCATCTTCGCGATGGGGTTCATGTCCATGTGGCACACTATGCAGACGGCGCATCACCTGCTCGGCCCGCCGCGCCGCTACAACCCGGACGCCTTCCACAACGATCTCTTGTGGCATTACATGCGGCACGATCTCGATTCCGAATACTGGCGCGCCGCGAGCGCGCAGTGGGACAAGATCACGGTGCCGGTCTACAGCGCCGGCAACTGGACCTCGTTCGCGCTCCATCTCCGCGGCAACACCGAGGCGTTCATGTGCGCCGCATCCAAAAAAAAGAAGCTCCGCATCCACAGCGGCACGCATTTTCACGCGTTCTACTCCGAGGAGGGGCGGACGGATCAGCTTCGCTGGTTCGACTACTGGCTCAAGGGCATCGACACGGGCATCATGGACGAGCCGCCGGTCAAGCTCGAGATCCGCACCGGCGGCGGCAGGGGACGCTACGATTTCCGCTTCGAGAACGAATGGCCGATCGCCCGGACGAAGTGGACTCAAATGTATCTCGAGATCGCGCCGTCCGCGGGGATGGACGGCCGGCTCGTCGCGGCGCCGCCGCGAAACGCCGCCAAGATCACCTATGCGGCGGGCGGCGGATCGGTGGCGGTACACGGCCACGGCGGCGCCGGCAAGAGCGGCGCCTCGTTCGAGACTCCTCCAATGGAAGAGGAGACGGAGATCACCGGTCCGCTGGTGCTCGTTCTATGGGTGTCGAGCACATCCGAGGACACGGATATCTACGCGACGCTGCGCAACATCGGGCCCGACGGGAAGGATGTGTTCGAGATCGGATCGCAGGGCCAGCCGGTGCCGCTGACCAAGGGCTGGCTCCGCGCCTCGCAGCGTAAGCTCGACGCCGCGCGCTCGCTGCCTTATCGCCCCTACCATACGCACGACGAGCGCCGATGGCTCGAGCCGGGCGAACCGGTCGAGTGCCAGGTCGAAATCTGGCCCACCTCGATCGTCCTGCAAAAAGGGCACCGGCTGCGCCTCGACATCCAGCCCTCGGATGGCATCGGCAGCGCGCCCTATACACACTATCAAGCGGACTACAATCTGGGCGCGGAAAATACGATCTACGCCGGAGGAGACCAGCCCTCTTACCTGCTGTTGCCGGTCATTCCCCCCAAGACTCGTTAGCAGGATAAAAATGTCCAGCTTCCAATTCGGCGGCGATATCGTTTGGCGGCCAAGCGCCGATGTCGTCGCGCGGAGCCGTCTGCGGGAATTTATGGACCGCTACGGCATCGGCGGTCTCGAAGAGTTGCAGCGGCGCTCGACCGAAGATGTCGAATGGTTCTGGGGCGCGGTCCTCGAAGCGCTGGGGATCGAATTCTACCAACCTTACGATCAAATTCTGGATGCCTCCAAAGGCATCGCCTGGGCGCGCTGGTGCACGGGCGGGAAGATGAACATCGTCCACAACTGTCTGGATAAATGGCGTGCGACGCCGGTCGCGCTCCGGAAGGCGGTCTGCTGGGAAGGTGAGGACGGCGAGATTCGTGCGCTCACGTACGAACAGCTCGACCGCGACGTCTGCCGCTTGGCCAACGCGCTCCGCGCGCTCGGAATGAAAAAAGGAGACGTGGCCGCGCTGTTCATGCCGATGGTGCCCGAGAGCGTCGCGGCGCTTCTCGCCGTGGCGAAGCTCGGCGGCATAGCGCTCCCGCTCTTCTCCGGTTACGGCGCCGCGGCAGTGGCAGGGCGGCTTCGCGACAGCGGCGCGAGATTCCTGATGACCGTGGACGGCTTCTACCGCCGCGGGCAACGCGTGCTCTTGAAACCGGTGGCCGACGAGGCTGCGGCGTCTGCGCCGGTGGTGGAGCATGTGCTCGTTCTCAAGCGCCTCGGCGTTTCTATCCCCTGGACTCCCGGCCGCGACCGATGGTGGCACGAGGAGATCGAGCGCCAAAGCGACGCTGCGGAAACGGAGCGAACCGACGCCGAGGAGCCGCTGATGATCTTATATACGTCGGGGACGACCGGCCGGCCCAAAGGCGCGCTCCACACGCACTGCGGCTTCCCGATCAAGGCGGCTCAGGACATGCTCCACGGCTTCGACGTGCGGCGCGAAGACGTTGTGTACTGGGTGACGGACATGGGCTGGATGATGGCCCCCTGGGAGATCTTCGGCGCGACGCTTCTCGGCGCCACGATGGTTCTGTACGAGGGCGCGCTCGACTTTCCGGCGCCGGACCGCTTGTGGGCGCTCGTCGAGCGCCATCGGGTGAGCGTTCTCGGCGTCTCGCCGACGCTGATCCGCGGCCTCATGCGCCACGGCGTTCCGCTGGAGGAGAAACATGATCTCGCAAGCCTCAGAATACTCGGCTCGACGGGCGAGCCATGGAATCCGGACGCGTGGCTCTGGTACTTCCATACCGCCGGGAAAGGCCGCCTGCCGATCATCAACTATTCCGGCGGCACCGAGACTTCGGGCGGCCTGGTCGTCGGCAACGTTCTCTCTCCCCTCAAGCCTTGTGCCTTCGCCGGACCGGTTCCGGGCATCGCCGCCGACGTCGTGGATGAGCAAGGAAAACCGGTGCGCGGCGCGGTCGGCGAGCTTGTCGTGCGAAAACCGTGGATCGGTATGACGCGCGGCTTCTGGAACGATCCCGAGCGCTATTTTGAAACCTACTGGAGCCGATTCCCCGACGTCTGGGTCCATGGGGATTGGGCGGCCGTCGATGAGGATGGTCAATGGTACATACTCGGCCGCTCGGACGACACGATTAAAATCGCCGGCAAGCGGCTGGGCCCCGCCGAGGTCGAATCGATTCTCGCCGGCCATCCGGCCGTGAGCGAAGCGGCGGCGATCGGCATCCCCGATCCGGTGAAGGGCGAGGCGCTGATCTGCTTCTGCGTTCTGAAGCCGGGAAGCGAGGCGAGCGCGGCGCTGCGCGAAGAGCTGCGCGAGAGAGTGGCGGAGCAGCTCGGCAAGCCGCTCAAGCCGCAAGCCGTGAAATTTCTCGACGATCTGCCCAAGACGCGCAACGCGAAGATCATGCGGCGCATCGTCCGCGCCGCTTACTTGAACCAGGAGCCGGGGGACCTTTCCGCCCTCGAGAATCCCCCGAGCGTGGAAGCGGTTCGCAACTCGCGGTAAGCGATCCCGGGTCAGTCGTAGTCGGGCAGCCGGGGGAAGCGCTTCATCTCGTAAGCCGCTTCTGTGTCAAGCATCAAATCCCCAGCATGGACTGGATGAACCCTTCTTCGAACGGCAGGTGAAGCAGCCACTGAAAGAGGCCGTAGAAACATAGCCATGCTATACCCGTGAGAGTGAACGACAACCGCCAACCGACCCGGCTTTGCAGACTCAAGTAAAAAAAAATAAATAGCGGTACAGCGACAGGGAAGCCCACCAAAAAGACCAAGACGATGAAGCCGGCGATCCAAGTCAGGATGCCGGCGATGCGCCGGCGCGCCACGGCGGGATCGACGTCGGTCGAAAGCTCGAGCTCCACCGCGGGACCGCCGGTGTCTTCATCTCCGCCGAAAAATTCGAGAACGAACAGCGTGCCGGCGAGGAGGAAGAGCGGAATGCCGGTGGCGAACGGAAAGAGAGCCGCCTTGAACGACCAGTGCCGCGCCGCGAAGACCGCGTAGGCGGCGACGACCATCAGCATGAGGCTGAAAAGAGAACGGGGCTTAAAGCGCATCCGCCAGCTCCCGGTTGCGGCTGCGCCGCTCCTGCACGAAGGGATAGGCGATGACCAAGACCATGAGAAAAATCAGCACCACGACCACCGGATGAGTGAGCCAGGAGAAGCCGTACCGGTTCATCGAGATGAAGAGGTAGGTCTCGACGACTTTTCCCAAGACGAATCCGAGAACGAACGGCGGCCGCGGCCAGCCGAAAAGCACCATGAGATAGCCGAGCAGGCCGAATATGAAAGTCACGATCAGGTCGGCGATCTGACCGTTGGCGGTGTAGCTGCCGACGAAAACCAGGAACAGCACGAAGGGAATGATCAAGCCGCCTCGGACGTAGGTCACCTTCGCAAGGTGGTTCAGCACCGCGAGGCAGAGAAGCACGGTGATGATATTGGCGATCACCAGCGTCCAGACCATGGAAAAGGTGATCGGCAGATGCTTGGTCAGCATGTCCGGGCCCGGCGTGAGGCCCATGATGAGAAAGCCGCCGAGGAGAATCGCCATCGCGCCTCCCCCCGGCACGCCGAACGCGACCGTCGGGATCAGCTCCCCTCCCTCCTTGGAATTGTTCGCGGCGCCCGGACCCAGCACACCGCGAACGTCTCCTTTGCCGAAGCGCGCGCGGTCCTTGGTATCCTTGGCGCTCTGGACCGCGTGCGCATAGGCCACCCATTGCGCGACGCCGCCGCCGGCTCCGGGCAGAATCCCGATAAAGACGCCGACCGCCGAGCAGCGCACGACGAGCCAGAAATGGCGAAACGTATCCTTGATCCCCTCGATGACGCCGGCCTGCAGATCCTCCGGCTGCCGGTCGCCCGCGATCGCCGTACCGCGTACGGCGAGATCGATGATCTCGGGAATGGCGAATATTCCCACCAGCACCGGAACGAGATCGAGACCGTCCCAGAGATACATGAGGCCCATGTCGAATCTCAGGGTGCCGGATTGCCGCTCCTGGCCGATTGTGGAAATCAGCAGGCCGAAGAGCCCCATCGCGAAACCCCTGATCTGCCCGCGCACGCCGAGTCCGCTGAGGGAAGTGATGCACGCGATCCCGACCATGGCGAGCATGAAGAGTTCGGGGGAGCCGAAGGAGAGTACCAGCGGACGAACGACGGGGATCGCTAGCGCCAGGACCAAAGCGCCGATCAGCGCGCCGACCAGAGAGCTCATCAACGCCGCGCCGAGGGCGCGTCCGGCCTCTCCCTTCTTCGCCATCGGATAGCCGTCGACGACGGTCGCGGCGGAGATCGCCTCGCCCGGAACGCCGAAGAGAATGGAGGTGATGTCGCCCGTCGTCGCCGCAACCGAGTGCATCCCGAGCAAAAACGCGAAACCTTCGGCCGGCGACATCTTGAAGATGAACGGGAGCATGAGAGCCAGCGTCGCGGCGCCGCCGATCCCCGGCAGCAGACCGACGATGAACCCAAGCCCCATCCCGACCATCATCAGGCTGAAGGCTTTCCACTGTAAAACCAGCAGCAGTCCGTCGATCAGCGCGTCGAACATCGTCAATTTTCGATTGCAGAAGTCCGGAAAGGCGGTCGCGTGAATCTAAAATCTAAACTGCAAAAGCTAAAGTGAATCAGCCTTCGAGCTTGATGTACTTGCCCATCTCTTTGAGAGTCTCGGGCGTTTGGTTGAGCAGCGAGGTGAAGTCTTTCAATACCTGCTCGGCCGTAATGTAGTTGAAATCGATCTTGGCCTTCTTGCCCTCGGCCAAGAACTCCGGATCTTTGATCATTTTGGCGAAGGCTTCGCGCAGAATCGCGACGCGCTCGGCCGGAGTTGCCGGCGGGACCGCGAAGGCGCGTCCGATCGCCAGCGGCACCGCGCGGATCCCCATGAGCGCCTTGCCGAGCGCACTGGTCGTCAGATCCTCATCCACCGGCAGGCTCTCGAATCCGGGCGCGGCCACCCGGCCGCGAACGATGGCGCGCACGATGCCCTGATCCGCTGCGAGCTTGATCGTCGTCGCCAGCGCGGCCCAGGCGTCGACTTCCTTGCGTTGAATCGCCAGCTGGATGTCGCCGTTCGAAGGATAGCCCGAAACGAGCTTGAGCTTGGCGCCGGTGAATTCTTTGAGGAGCAGCGGAAAATCGTGGGCGTTCGAGCCGGGACCGGTCGTGCCGACGATGAGCTCCTGGTTCGCCTTGCGAACATCGTCGAAACTTTTGTAGGGCAGATCCGATCGGATGGACAGCGCGACGCCGTCCGCGCCCGTCGAACCCAGCCACTGAAACTTGCGCACGTCGAAGCGCACCTGCTCGACCTTGGCGAGCTGAGCGACGGCGACGTTCGGGTTGGAAGCGAGGATCGTCAGCCCGTCCGGCTTGGCCACGTTGAAGACATTGTTGGTCGCAAGCATGTGCGCCGCGCCCGGCATCTCTTGTACGATCACCACGGGCTTTCCCGGGATGTATTTTCCGAGATGGTGGCCGACAATCTGCGTCGCCGCGATCAGGCTGCCGGCGCCTTTGGCCCCGATGATGACGGTGACGGTCTTTCCTTCAAAGAAATTCGTTTGCGCGCGCGCGGGCAAAACGATCGCGGTCAACAACAGAATGCTGACTGGTGCGGCCAGTATCCACATGCGTTTCATAGCGCCTCCTGACTCTCGCTGACTTCGAGCAAACGGAGCCTACCCAAGGGGCGATCGTACTGTCAAGAGGCGCGCGCGGCGGTTGCGGAACTTTTGATCGGGTGCTAGCGTCCGCATTTTTGGAGGATTCAATGAAGCGTCGAGCCGCATCGCCGAAGGCAGGTAAGAGTAAGCAGCGTAGGACTCCCGCGATCGATATTCACGCCCATTTCGTCCCTGAAGAGTATCTTAAGATCGTCGGGAGCGAAGGCGAGCCGCGCGGAGTGGGTCTTCGCTCCACTCCGACCGGGCCGATTATCCAGGTCGGGCCCGTCCCGATCGGCCCGATCACCGCGGACTACCACGATCTCGCTCTCCGGCTGAAGACGATGGACAAAATCGGAGTGACGGTGCATGCGCTCTCGCTCATGCCGCCGATGACCTACTGGGCGGACGAAACACTCGCAGCCCGGCTGGCACGGCTCGTGAACGACGCGATGGCGCAGGCGGGCCGCGCCCATCCCGATCGCTTCGTCTTCCTCGCCACTCTGCCCATGCAGGATCCCGCGGCCGCGGTCGGCGAGGTGGAGCGCGCGGCGGCGGAGCTCGGCTGCCGCGGCGTTTATCTCGGGACCAACGTGCGCGGCAAGGAGCTGAGCGATCCGTCGTTCTTGCCGGTGTTCGAGCGGATTCACTCCCTGGGCATTCCGGTCTTTCTCCACCCGCTCAACGTCATCGGCGCGCAGCGGCTCGGCCACTACCACCTGCACAACCTCCTGGGCAATCCCTTCGACACCGCCGTCGCCGCCGCGAACCTGATCTTCAGCGGACACCTCGATCGCTTTCCCAAGCTTCAAGTCTGCCTGCCGCACGCCGGCGGCGCGCTGCCCTATCTCATCGGTCGCCTCAACCATGGGTGGAAGGTGCGCCAAGAGTGCAAGGCGTTAAAGAAGCCGCCCGCGAGTTATCTGCGCCGCTTCACCTACGACACGATCAGCCACGCGCCGGAGTCGCTCCGCTATCTCATCGATCTCGTCGGCGCCGACCGCGTGATGCTCGGCAGCGACTACTGCTTCGATATGGGCTATGAGCGGCCGGTCGAAGTGGTTACCACTCTCAAGCTCGGCCGCGCCGAGGAGGAAAAAATTCTCGGGGGCAACGCGAAGAGACTGCTGCGCCTGAAGTAGCGCTAAGACTTCAGCGGCAGGGTGACCGGCTCATGCCGCTCCGCCGAAAGGTCGGCGGCGAGCGTCACCTCCATCACCTGCCGCGCCTGTTCCGGCGTCACCAGCACGGGCCGGTCGAGCGCGACCGCCTCGATGAAGTGGATCGTCTCCGCCTGCATAGGTCCCTGGTAGACGTGGCCGACCGGCTCGCCCGGCATCGTAGAGAGAGGCAGCATCATGCCCTGCTTCATCGTGTTGAGCACGATGTCGCGGTGGCTGTCGTCGATCAGGAGGGCGCCTTCGGTCGCGACGACTTCGATCGTCGTGGTCGAGAAGTGCGGATAGCCGGGCGGCAGCGCCCAGCCCGCGCCGATGGTAAAGGCGGCGCCGTCCTCCATCGTGACAATGATCCACTGGCAATCGGGCACGCCGTGGCTCTTCTTCATGACGCCGTAGACTGCTTCGGAGTAGACCCGCACCGGCTTGACCCCGCCGAAGCACCAGAGAATGAAGTCGATGTCGTGGGTCGCTTCCATCACCGCGGGCGAGAGGCGGATGCGCCCGCCGATCTTGTTGCCGATCGAGCGCGAGACGTTGCGGCTCACGAGCGCGGTCACGGGCCGGCCGAGCGTGCCGTCGTCGAGGCACTTCTTCACGTAGGCGTACTTCGGGTTGAAGCGCTGCGTATAGCCGATGGTGAATTTGAGCTTTTCTCTTTTCGCCAGCGCCGTCATCTCGTCCGCTTCCGCGAGCGCGAGCCCCATCGGCTTTTCCAGCAGGGTGTGTTTCTTCGCGACCAGGCAGTCCTTGGCGATCGGGTAGTGGGTTGTCTCGGGCGTGCTGCAGACGAAGACGGCGTCGATGTCGTCGCGGCGGAGGAGCTCATGGTAATCCGCGGTCGCTGTCTTGGCCCGGATCGCCTCAGCCACTCGGTGGAGTTTCGCGGCATCGATTTCGGCGACGTGCACGCTCTCGACCAAAGGATGATTGGCCGCGACCTGCGCGCGGATATCGCCGATCCATCCAGTGCCGATGATCCCGACGTTGATCTTTCGAGCCGCCATTTTATATCTCCCGAGGGCGATGAAAACTACCGGTCACGGCGGCAAAGTACTCGAGATTCCGGTGCGGATCAAGCATGGGCATGGAATGAAGACCGTATTGGTTTTCCGGTCGGCGTATAGTAGGCTCCCGGCGTGACTTTTTATAGATGAGGGGTGAGCACGAAGGAGGCTTTATGCTCTTCGGGTTTAAATTGAAACTGGTCCTCATTTTCTTTCTGGCGCCAATCTTGGGTGCCATCGCGGCGGCGCAGGAATTTCCTGCCAAGCCGATCGAGCTCATCGTGCCATACGCCCCCGGGGGCTCTCACGATTTGACGGCCCGCGCTCTTACGAGCGTGGCCCATCAGTATCTCGGCCAGCCGATGCTGGTGGTGCTGAAGCCTGGTGGTGGCGGCGCGGTGGGTTCTCAATACGCGATCCGCGCGAAGCCCGACGGCTACACGTTGATGCTCGGCGGCTCCGGTCCCAATACGATCTTTCCCCTGGTGCAGAAAGCGCCCGTCGGTCCGGATCAGTTTGTTGCGATTGCGCGGATCAACTACAGCCCGGCGATCTTCGCCGTGCGCGCCGAGGCACCGTGGAAGAGCTTCCGCGAGGTCATCGACTACATGAAGAAGAACCCCGGCAAGCTCAACTTCGCCAACACCGGGACCTGGGGCGCGGGCGATTTTCCCATGCGCATGGTCGCCCGCGCGGCGGGGGTCGAGTACAACAATATCCCGTTCGATGGCGGCGGCCCCGCGCTGATCGCCGTGCTCGGCGGCCACGCGGACGGGAGCTTTCTCTACACCGCCCAATTGCTGCCGCAGATCGGCGCGGGAAAGATGCGCGCCCTTGCGGTCAGCGACGCGCGCCGGCTGCGCGACCTCCCCAACGTCCCGACGCTCCGCGAAGAGGGGGTCGATGTCGTCTTCACCCAATGGCGCGCGGTGCTGGCGCCCAAGGGCATTCCGCAGCCGATCGCGCAAAAGCTGGAAACCGCGTTCAAGCATATGACCGAGGACGGCTCGTTCCAGGCCTTGGTCAAGCAGCTCGGCGATGAGATTCAGTTCCAAACCGGCAAGGAATTCGAGGCGACGTGGCGGCAGGAATGGGACGGCTTCGCCAAAGTCGTCGCCGGCGCGCAGAAATAACCCATGCTCCGACGCAGTGCGGCGGCGGCTCTGGCGCTAGGCTTCGGCGTCGCGGCGGCCTACGAGTCGGCGAAGCTTCCATTCGGGACGGTGCACAGCCCTGGACCGGGATTTTTCCCGTGGTGGACGAGCGTCCTCATCGCGGCGCTCGCGCTGATTTTCCTGGGGCAGGCGCTGAGGGCGCGCGCAAAAATCGAGGTTGAAGCCAGCGGACGAATCGCCAAGGTGCTCGCGCTTCTGGCCGTTCTGGCGCTTTATACTTTCCTGCTCGAGCCGCTCGGCTATCCGCTGTGCACGTTTCTCCTCGTGCTGTTCATGCTGCGCGTGACCGATCCCCAACGGTGGTCGGTCGCTCTCGGCATGGCGGGGCTCACCGCGGTCGCCTCGTACGTCGTCTTCGCCGTCTGGCTGAGCGTGCCGCTGCCGCGCGGGCCGCTGTAAAAATAAGATGAAGGATGCAACCATAATTCATACTTGAAGCGAGCGGCCGAATGGAGATCTTGAGCAACCTCGCGACCGGCTTCGCCCTCGCGCTGACACCGGTCAATCTCCTCTACTGTTTTCTGGGCTCGTTTATCGGCACCGCCATCGGCGTCCTGCCCGGCCTCGGCCCGCCGGCGACGATCGCGCTCCTGCTGCCGGTCACCTACGGCATCCCCGCCACCTCCGCGGTCATCTTGCTCGCGGGAATTTTCTACGGCGCGATGTACGGCGGCTCGACGACTTCGATCCTCTTGAATATCCCCGGCGAGGCGGCCTCGGTCGTGACCTGTCTCGACGGCTATCAGATGGCGCGACAGGGAAAGGCGGGCGCCGCGCTTGCGATCTCGGCGTTCGGCTCTTTCATCGCCGGCACGCTCGCGATCGTCGGCTTGATGCTGCTCGCGCCGCCGCTCGCCTCCTTCGCGCTCAAGTTCGGCCCGGCGGAGAACTTCGCGCTGCTCGTTCTCGGCCTCATGATGGTCGGCTATCTCGCGGGCGCGTCGCTCACCAAAGGGCTCATGATGGCCGGCCTCGGCCTTTTGCTCGGCACCGTCGGTCTCGATCCGATCGTGGGGACGCAGAGATTCACCTTCGGATTCTTCAAGCTCAGCGAGGGGTTCGACTTCATCCTCGTGGCGATGGGGCTCTTCGGCATCGGTGAGGTCCTGGCGAACGTCGAGCAGACGATCACCGCCGACGTCTTCCAGACCAAGATCCGCGGCCTCTTGCCGAGTCGGGAAGAATGGCGCGCCGCGGCGGCGCCGATCGCGCGTGGATCGCTGCTGGGATTTTTCATCGGCGTCCTGCCCGGCGGCGGCGCGATCATCTCGTCGTTCATCTCCTACGCGCTGGAAAAAAAGTTGAGCAATCATCCCGAGCGCTTCGGCAAGGGAGCGATCGAAGGCGTGGCGGCGCCGGAATCGGCGAACAACAGCGCGGCGACGAGCTCGTTCGTCCCGCTGCTCACGCTCGGCATTCCGGGCAACGCCTCGATCGCGATGATCTTCGCCGCGCTGATGATTCACGGCATCAGGCCAGGCCCGCTCTTGGTCGCGGAAAGACCCGAGGTCTTCTGGGGGCTCGTCGCCTCGATGTACATCGGCAACATCATGCTGCTGGTCTTGAATCTCCCCCTGATCGGCCTCTGGGTGAAGCTGCTCAAAGTTCCCTACCCGCTGTTGGCGCCGCTCATTCTCGTCTTCGTGCTGATCGGCGCCTACAGCGTGAACAACAGCAGCTTCGACGTCGGGGTCACGATCGCCTTCGGCGTTTTAGGCTATCTCTTGCGCAAGTTCGACTTTGAGCCGGCACCGCTGGTGCTCGCGATGATTCTCGGCCCGCAGCTCGAGGCGTCGCTGCGCCGTTCGCTGATATATTCCAGGGGCGATCTCTTGATCTTCTTCGAGCGTCCGATCGCCGCGGCGCTGCTGGCGCTGGCGCTGCTGATGCTGCTTTCACCTATTTTCCGCACAGTGTTGAGCCGGAAGTTCTGGCAGTTTGTGGCGCCGGAGACGCGCGGCAAGCCCGACGCCGGTTCTGTTTGAATGGAATCGCTCCAAAAGCGGGAGGAATGATGCGATGAAATTGTTTATAGCCGCTCTGGCCATGTTGATGCTGACCGCAGCCGCCTCGGCTCAGGAAGGGAAATGGGTGAAGCTCGCGCCGTTTCCCGAGCCCGGCGAAGAGCTGTACGGCATCGCCGCCGACGGCAAGCTCTACGTCTTCGGCGGGCTCGGGCCGGGATGGAAGCCGCGCGCTCTGGTCTACGAATACGATCCTGCGAGCGACAAGTGGACGAAGAAAAAGCCGATGGCGCTGCCCTCGCATCATGTCGCGCTCGCGGAATTGAAGGGCAAAATTTATCTCTTCGGTGGCTTCGTCCTGCCGCAGTCAGGGCCGCCGGCCTGGCAGCCAATCGATAACGCTTGGGAGTATGATCCGGGGAGCGATAGCTGGAAGGCGCTGGCGCCGATGCCGACCAAGCGCGGCTCTCCGGTCGCCGCGGTGGCGGGCGGAAAGATCTATGTGATCGGCGGCGCCGCCCCTCACACCGGTTCCAGCGAGACCGCGATTCATCCCGCGCGCCCGCACCGGTCGGTGGCGGCAAACGAGATTTATGATCCGGCGACCAACTCATGGGCCGCCCGCAGTCCGATGCCGACCGCGCGCAATCACGCGTCGATCGGCGTCGTCAACAACAAAATTTACGTCATCGGCGGGCGCATCGGAGCGGCTTTCATGTCGGTGCCTGCGAGCAACACCGACGTAGTCGAAGAATACGATCCGGCGGCCGATCAATGGGGCGGACTGAAAGCGCCGATGCCGACGCCGCGAAGCGCCTCCGCCTGGGGCACCTACCGCGGCCGCATTTATGTCGCGGGGGGCGAGCAGCGCAGCGTCCAGTCTTACGGCGCCTATCGCGCGCTCGAAGCCTACGATCCCGCGGGCAACCGTTGGAGCGTTCTGCCGCCGATGCAGGTTCCACGCCACGGCCTCGCAGGCGACGTCGTCGGCAATCGGCTCCACCTCGTGAGCGGCGACGTGCAGTCACTCGGAGGAATCGAGCTCAAGGACGTCAATGTGCACACCGACCTGCACGACGCCTTCGAGTTCGCCGAGCGTTGAGGGAGATCCAATGAAATACGTCGTCGCGGTCACGGATTACGTTTTTTCCTCGCTGGAGCCCGAGCAGCGCGTGCTGGCGCCGCTCGACGTGGAGCTGCGTCCGGCGCAGTGCAAATCGGAGGAGGAAATCATTGCGCTGACGCAAGGCGCGGACGCGGTGCTCAACTGCTATGCGAAGATGACGGCGCGGGTGATCGAGAGTCTCGATCGCTGCAAGATTATCGCGCGCTACGGCATCGGCGTCGACAACGTCGATCTCGCCGCGGCGACGCGCGCCAAGATCGTCGTCACCAACGTCCCGGACTATTGCATCGATGAAGTCTCGGACCACGCGCTGGCGCTACTGCTGGCGCTTGAGCGGCAAATCGCCTCCGCCGACCATGCCGTGAAGGGCGGCGCGTGGGACGTCGTCGCACATGGGGCGATTCGCCGCCTGCGCGGGCAGACGCTGGGCCTTGTCGGATTCGGCAAGATCGCCATGGTGGTCGCGGCGAAAGCGCGGGCGTTCGGCCTTAACGTGCTGGCGCACGATCCCTATTTGGATGCGAAGGCGATCGCCGTCCGCGGCGCCGAGGCCGTCGAGTTCGATGGTCTGCTCGCTCAGTCGGATGTGGTTTCGATCCACGTGCCGCTTTTGCCGGAGACCCGCAATCTGATTGGAGCGCGCGAGCTAGCGCGGATGAAGCCGAGCGCTTTTCTGATCAACACCTCGCGCGGCGGCATCGTCGACGAGGGGGCGCTCGCGGAAGCGTTAAAGGCCGGTCGCCTCGCCGGCGCGGCGCTCGATGTTTTACTGGTCGAGCCGCCGCCGTCCGACCACCCGCTGCGTAAATTGCCGAACGTCGTTCTCACGCCGCACCTGGCCTTTTATTCGCGCGAGTCGGTGATCGAGCTTCAAACCAAGGCGGCCGAAGAGGTCGCGCGCGCCCTCAAGGGCGAGCCGCCGCGCTCGCCGGTCAATCCCCAAGTCCTCGGGCGCTAACAGGGTGGCAGCGATGAGCGCCAGGATCTTTATTACGCAGCCGATCCCGGAAAAAGCTCTGGCGCGCCTCCGCGAGGCCGGGAGCGTGGAGTTCAATGCCGACTCCGCCCACATCGTCACGAAACCGGAATTGATTGCGGCCCTGCAACGGAATCAGTACTTGTTTTGTCTGCTCCACGACCGCGTGGACGCCGAAGTGATCGACGCGAGCCCGGATCTCAAGCTGATCGCCACGATGGCGGTCAACCCCACGAGCATCGACGTGGCTGCTGCGAGCGCGCGGCGCATCCCCGTGACGGCGAATCCGCCGCTCGTCACCGAGGCGACGGCGGATCTCCACTGGGGGCTCTTGCTCGCGGTCGCCCGGAGAATTGTGGAAGGCGACCGCGCGCTCCGCTCAGGCGTTTTTCCCGGCGGCCAATCGATGCATTTCGTGGGCACGGAAGTGCACGGAAAAACTTTGGGCATCGTCGGTCTCGGCGCGATCGGAGAGGCGGTCGCGCGGCGCGGCCGCGGCTTCGGCATGCGCATCGTCTACACGAAACGGCGGAGACTGGATGAAGCGCACGAAGCCGAGCTCGGCGTCGAGTACCGGAGCTTGGACGATTTGTTAAAGGAATCCGATTTTGTCTCAATCAACGCCGCGCTGAGCCCGGAGACTGTCCACCTGATCGGCGCGCGGGAATTGAGCCTCATGCGCCCGTCCGCGTTTCTCGTCAACACCGCCCGCGGACCGATCGTGGACGAAAAGGCCCTGGTGCGGGCGCTGGAAGAAAAACAGATCGCCGGCGCGGCGCTCGATGTCTATGAGCGCGAGCCAATCGTCGAGCCGGGTCTCATCAAGCTGCCGAACGTGGCCCTGACGCCTCACCTCGGCAGCGCGGCGCTCGATACGCGCGAGCGCATGGCGGCAGTCGTGGTCGAGAACATTATTGCGGTCATCGAAGGCCGCCGGCCGCCGAATATTTACAACCCGGAGATCTACAAATGAAACGAATCGCGATCATCGGCGTCGGCCTGCTCGGCAGCGCGGTCGCCTCGCGCCTCCTCAAGGGCGGCTTCGAAGTCACGGGTTTCGACACGCGCCCGGAGCAGATCAAGGTGCTTGAAAAGCAAGGGCTGCGACCGGCGCGGTCTATCGCCGAAGCCGCGGCGGAAAGCGAGGCGGTCTTCACGATCCTTCCGTCGCTCGCGATCGTGGAGGAGGCCATAGCCGGTGCGGGCGGGCTCATCGAGACCGCGGCGCCCGGCACCACGCTGATTCAGATGAGCACGATTTCCCCGGAGCTCACGCGCAACCTCGCCAGCGCCGCGGCAGCTAAGGGGCTCGACTTTCTCGACGCGCCCATGAGCGGGACGAGCGCGATGGTCGAGCGCGGCGACTGCGCAATTTTCGTTGCGGGCGCCCGCACGCTCGCGCAGGCCTGCCAGCCGGTTTTCGATGCGATCGGAAAGAAAACGCATTATGTGGGGGAGGTCGGCGCGGCGACGCTCGCAAAGCTCGCCACGAACCTGCTGGTCGGTCTCAACACCGCGGCGCTGGCGGAGGCGCTTGTGCTCGGCGCGAAGGGAGGCCTCGATCCCGCGCTGCTGCTCGGCATTCTCAAAGAGAGCGCGGGCGCCTCGAAAATGGTCGAGGTGCGCGGGCCGCTCATGGTCGATCACCGTTTCGCGGCGCAGATGAAAGTCGATCTATTCCTGAAGGACTTTAAACTCATGCTCGATGAAGCGAGCCGGCTGGGAGTTTCGCTGCCGCTGACGAGCATCACGCAGCAGCTCGCCACGGCGACCGCGGCAGCGGGGCGGGGCGAGGAAGATCTGGCCGCCATCGTGACGACATTGGAGCTGCTTGCCGGATTACAGCGGGAGCAACCATCGACAGAAAGAGATTGATACGAGTCTTAATCATTGGCAATCAACCATGGAAGAGATTTCTAGCTCGCTCACTAAGGCAATTTGACAGCATCCGTGTTGTCAGCCTAGGCAGGGCGTTCAAAAAGTCGTGGTAGCAAAATGGTAGCGTTCGATTACTGCCCGGCCCTCACCCATCCTGAATCATAACAACACCGCCACCGGACAATCCAATGTCGCCGTCCTGGTCCTTTTCCCCCCTTATAAGTGTGTGATAGGAGAGGTTTGGAAAATCACAGGGGTCCGTCATGGATTTCCGCCTCACTTCGGAAGAAGAGACGCTGCGACGTCAGGTCGAGCGGTTCGTCCGCGAAGAGCTCATCCCTTTGGAGCCCGTGTTCGAAGGCGCGCCCGACATCTTCGAGGGCAGCCGTTGGAAGAGCCGGGCGAAGGTCAGCCGTGATCCCGAAGTGCACCGCTACATCGCCATCATCGAAGGCCTTAAGAAAAAGGCCGAGGCTTCGAATCTGTGGCATCTGGATGTGCCGAAGCGGTACGGCGGGCGGGAAGTGAGCAACGTGGCGATGATCGCTGTGACCGAAGAGCTGGAAAAGGCGGCGGTGCCTTTCGAGCTTGGCAACCACGTCTCCAATATTCTCTACGCCTGCAAGGGGGAGCAGGTCGAGCGTTTTCTCCTGCCCTGCATCAGGGGAGAGAAGACCGCCTGCTTCGGACTGACCGAGCCTGGGGCGGGATCGGATCCATCCATGATGGCGGCCACGGCGGTTCCGGACGGTGACGATTTCGTCATCGACGGAACCAAGATGTTTCCGACGTTCGGCGATGTCGCCGACTTTGTCCAAGTGTTCGCCCGGCTGCCGGGGACCAAAGGACGCGAAGGGGTCACCTGTTTTCTCGTCGATACGGGGCATCCCGGCTATCGCGTCGTGCGCAGTATCGAGACGATCGCGGGGAGCGAGCCCTGCGAGCTGGTGTTCGACGGATGCCGGGTTCCGAAAGGCCAGGTCTTGGGTGAGGTGGGCGAAGGTTGGAAGCTGAACCAGGCCTGGCTCGGTGCGCGGCGCTTTCAAGTGGGCATTCGGTGCCACGGCACCGCGCTAAGAGTCCTGCGTCGCGTCGCGGAGTTGCTCCGGAGCGACTCGCGGGAGCGCGAGAGGCTGGCGCCTGCTCTCGGCCATTTCATGGGCGAGCTGGAGGCGCTTCGTAGCATCACTTATCACGGCTCGTGGAAGGCCGACCAGAGGCTCGATGTCCGCTTTGAGGCGGCGTCGGTGAAGCTTTTCGCCACCGAGCTGCTCCACCGCGCGGTCGATTTCGGGTTGGAGGCGGCGGGCCCCGCGGCGTTCAGGAAGGAACACGCGATCGCGCGCGCTTTCCGCTATGCCCGCCCCCGCAGGATCGTGGAGGGCGCCTCCGAGATCCAGCGCCACATGATCCAGCGGACGCTGTTTAGAGAAGGGACAGCGTGCTTGGAGTTGCAGTAGGCGGCTCGTGGATTTGTTGTTGAGCGAAGAAGAGCGGCTGATCCGCGACACTGCGGCGCGCTTCGTGGCGCAGGAGCTGATCGCGCGCGAGGTGGCTTTTCTCAAGCAGAAAGAACCCTTCGTTCCGCCCGGCGACCCGGCCCGCAGAACACTCGACGACGCGATCGAAAAGTCCCTCACCGAACAGGCGAAGCGCATCGGGCTCTGGGCCCTGGAGCTTCCGGAGGGCGCCGGCGGATCGTCAGTCGGGCAGGTCGCGCGGGTTCTCATCTATCGCGAATTCGGAAGAACCGCGCTGCCGTTCGAGCCGCCGCCGATCCCGGCCGCGCTCGCGGCGAGCCCCTACGCCCGCGCGCTGGCGAGCGGCGAGCTGTCGCTTGCGCTCGCCTTCGACGAAACTCACAAGACGGGAGATTTGAGCGCTGTCCGCGCGGCCTATAGGCATCGCTCCGGCGGCTACGAGCTTGCCAGCGATGGCATGGACGTCATCCGTCCCGACGCCAACCTCTATTTGCTGCCGGCGCTGGAGCACGAAAGCGGCGACGTCGGCCTTTTTCTCGTTGAGAGAGGCGCGGCGGGAGTCCGGGTCGACAGCGCCGCCGATTTGAACAACGATAAAGTGGTGGCGCGCCTGACGCTCAGCGCCTGCGCTGTGCCGCGCGACAGCCGCGTCGGCGGCGGCGCGGAAGCGGAGGCGGTCATCGCCTCGGAGCAGCTCCGCATCGCCGCGCGATCCCTCGGCATAGCGATGCGGTGCCTGGAGGCGTCGCTCGAACACGCACGCAACCGCGTCACCTTCAGCCGGCCGCTTTCTTCTCGGCAGTCGATCCAGTGGATGCTGGCCGACGTCGCGGTCGCTCTTCGGACCTCGACCTGGCTCACCCTCGAAGCCGCGTGGAAGGCGGACCAGGGCTTGCCTTATTTTTGCGACGCCGCGCTGGCCAAGACGCGCGCGGCGCGGATGGCCTTCGAAGCCGCGGACACGGCGATTCAGATTCACGGCGGCTACGGCGTCGCCAAAGAATTTCCCTTCGAGAGCTTTTACCGCGAAGCGCGGATGATGCGCCTTCTCTATGGGCGCGAGGCGGAAGTCGACCGGAAGATCGGCGAACGATTCGCCGGTACCGGGCTCTGAGAGGAGAGGGACTTGCGGCGTAAGAGAGTTTGCTTTGTCGGCTACGGATCAACGGAATATTCGCGAAAGTCCGAGGACCCGCTGCTCCGGCACTACGCGCGCGCGATCGGCGCCGCGCTCGAGCAGACGGGTCTCCAGAAAGACGACATCCGCGGCTTTTCAGTGACCACGCAGTCGAGCCCCGATTATTCCCCCCACGTGGCCGAGCAGCTCGGGCTGGAACTCGATTGGGTGCTCAACGGGGATTACGGCGGTGCGGGCGCGGTGATGAGCATCCGCCGGGCGGCGGACGCGATCGAGGCCGGCCACATCGACGTCGCCGTCCTCGTCGGAGGAAATTCTTTCGACAGGAGCGTGGTGCATCAGCGGCCGCTCGAATATCAGCGCGCAAACTATGTCGACGTTTACGGTTACGGCGGCCCGAACACGCTCATGGCTCTGGTCCAGCGCCGTCACATGCAGCAGTACGGCACGACGCTGGAACAGATCGGCAGGATCGCCGTCGCGCAGAGGGAGAGCGCACGCTCGAATCCCCAGGCGCTGCTGCGCGAGTCGATGAGCATGGACGACTATCTCAAGTCCCGCATGATCTCCGAGCCGATCCGGCTGTTCGATTGCGTCATGCCTTGCTCCGGCGCGGAATGCATCGTGCTCGCCTCCGAAGAGCGGGCGCGCGGCATCACCGACAAGCTCGTCTACCTTCTGACCGACGCCGAGCGAGTTCACTATCAAGTCGGCGAGATGCTGCCGGACAAGACCACGTTCGGCATCAAACCGGTCGCGGAAAAGCTTTTTCAGGAAGTCCGACGCGAGGAGATCGATCTGTTCGAGATCTACGACGACTATCCGATCGCGGTTTTGATCCAGATCGAAGACCTGGGGTACTGCAGGAAAGGTGACGGCGGAAAATTCGTCGAGGGCCACGATCTCTCTTTCAAAGGAGATTTCCCCGTCAACACCGGCGGCGGTCAGCTCTCCGTCGGGCAGGCCGGGCTCGCGGGCGGATTTCTTCACGTCGTCGAGGCGCTCAGACAGCTGCGCGCCGAGGCGGGTCCGAGGCAGGTGAAGGACGCTGAGCGCGCCCTGGTGACCGGCATCGGCTGGCTCTCCTACGGCCGCAACCTCGGGACGGCCGCGGGCCTCGTTTTGGAGAGGAGAGCGTGATGGCGGAAAAGAATCTTCCGAAGATCAACCCGATCGACCGGCCCTTCTGGCAGGGGGCGGCGGAGGGAAAATTTCTGCTGCAGCATTGCCGCGCCTGCGGCAAACTCCAGTTCTTCCCGCGCGTGGTTTGCACGGGCTGCTTCAGCGCCGATCTCGATTGGGTGGCGGCGCGCGGCGAAGGCGAAGTCCACAGCTTCACCTGGGTATTCGTGCCGCGCAATCCCGCGTTCAAGGACGAGGTCCCGATTTGTTATGCCAACGTGGTGCTGGACGAAGGTGTGATTCTCGAAAGCAGGATCGTGGGGAGGGAAGTCGCGAACGTCAAACTCGGCGACCGTGTCCGAGTGGCGTTTCAGGAAACCTCCGATCCGCAAATCAAACTGCCAGTCTTCGAGCTGGTGGGCCGTTTGTGAGGAGCGCTCTGATGCGAGGCACTTCGAGGGCATTCACAGGATCATCGGCGCTTATCGCTTTCGTTCTGCTCTGCTCGTCTGCCGCGCTGCCCCAGGCGAAGCCGCTGCGGGAGATCAACACCTCATACCCGCTCGGCGGCTCGACGAGTTTCTTCTGGGTGGCGTATCGCTCGGGAGCCTTTGAGAAGCACGGCCTCAAGCTGAAGCCGGTCTATATCCGCGGCAGCGTGACCGCCATCCAGTCGCTGCTGGCGAGAGAGCTCTCGATCCAAATGGAGGCCGGGCCCGCCGGTGTCCGGGCCTGGGCGCGCGGAGTAAAGGAGGTTGTGCTGATCGGCGCGGTGGGCAATAAGCTCGACTACGTCCTGGTCGCGAAGCCGTCGATACGGAAACCGGAGGACCTTAAGGGCAAGAAGATCGGCGTGAGCCAGATCGGCGCGAGCTCGGACTTCATCGCCCGCTACGCCGCGCAGCAACTTGGGTTAAACCCCGACAAAGACGTGACGATCCTCGCGGCGGGCGGCATGGGGCAGCGCTGGGCGGCGCTCACCGGCGGCCATATCGACGCCACCGTGGCGCAGCCTCCCTATACGCTGCTCGCGCGCAAAGAGGGATACCCCGTGCTGCTCGACATTTCGAAGCAGGACTTTCAATACCCGATCTCCGCTGTCTTCACGACCCGCTCCTTTATCAAGGCGGAACCGGAGACCGTCATGAACTTCATGCGCGGCCTGGCGGACGGGATGGATTTTTACCGCGATGAAAAAAACAAGGATCACGTGATCAAATTTCTCGGCGAGTACTACCGGTCGAACGCGGTGGACGAGCTGGAGGAGACGCGCCGCGCCTACAGCCAGCTCACGCCCGGATTGCCGGTCATTACGCCGAAGTCCATCGAGAACGTGATCAAGAACGAAAAGGATCTCGCCGCGATGTCGCTCAATCCGCAAGACATCCTGGATCTTTCGTTCCTTCAGAAACTCGAAGAGGAGCGCAAGGCCCGCGGGCGCTAGAAAGGCGAACGATGCCGAACACCGTCGTCTACGAAGTCAAAAACCGGATCGCCTGGATCACGCTCAACCGGCCCGAGGCGATGAACGCGATGAATCAGGAGATGAGCGGCGAAATCGTGAGCGCCTGCCGCCGCGCCGAGCACGACGAGAGCGTCGGGGTGGTTGTCTTCACGGGCGCGGGCGACAAGGCGTTTTCCAGCGGCATGGATTTAAAGGAGAGGGCCCAAGCGCCGGTCCCGCCGATCGAGAGAAGGCAGACGAAGATAGCGACGGAAGCGAACACGCCGACCAAGGCGGTTGCCGCGATCAGCAAGCCGGCCATCGCCGCGATCAACGGCTACGCCGTCGGCGGCGGCCTGGAGCTCGCGCTCGCGTGCGATCTGAGAATCGCGGCGACGGACGCGAAACTCGGACTCGCGGAAGTGCGGCGGGGAATTATTCCGGGGGCGGGCGGAACGCAGCGGCTCGCGCGCGTCGTGGGCCTCGCGCGGGCGCTGGAGCTCGGTCT
>Ga0075423_10000064_pt1 | contig 58551 bp, 44 predicted proteins | sample SoiMethybrSBSTD2_FD_80114 | JGI IMG/M metagenome (GOLD analysis project Ga0075423, IMG submission 80114) | Bulk soil microbial communities from a Populus tree surrounding site in Tennessee, USA - Soil MetaG P. TD hybrid SBSTD2 | ecosystem: Environmental > Terrestrial > Soil > Tree plantation... | reverse complement strand
CGCGAGCTTGCCGAGGGCGTTCGCGATTTCGTCCTTCGTCTCGAGCGCGAAGCCGATGAGAATGCGATCTCCCTTGCGTCGCCCCATCTCCCCGAGGATGTCCGGAGTCCTGACGAGGGAGACCGCCATGCGCGCCGGGCCCTTCTTGATCTTCCCTTTCACGCGGCGGACGGGCCGGTAGTCGCTGACGGCCGCCGTCGCGATCACCGCCTCCGCCGCGCCGAAGGCCTTCATCGCCGCCGTCCGCATTTCGAGGGCGCTCGTGACGCGCACCACCGTGACGCCGCGCGGATCGGGAAGGGCCGAGGGGCCGGTGACGAGGGTCACGCGGTGACCGGCGCGGGCGGCGGCCTCGGCGCAGGCGAATCCCATCGCGCCGGTGGAGGGATTGGAAAAAAAGCGGACGTCGTCGAGGTGCTCCCGGGTGGGACCGGCCGTGACTAGGACGTGCACAGGAGGCCCTCGACTTCCTTCACGATCTCGAGGGGTTCGGCCAGCCGTCCCACGGCGTACGTCCCGCACGCGAGGAAGCCTTCATCAGGCTCGACGATGCGGAAACCCAACTCGCGGATCTGGGCGAGGTTTTTCTGGAAGGCCTTGTTGCCCCACATCCGGTCGTTCATCGCCGGCGCGACGAGCACCGGACAGCGGACCGCGAGCAGGAGCGAGGTGAGCATGTCGTCGGCGAGCCCGTGGGCCATCTTCGCGATGAGGTTGGCCGTCGCGGGGGCGACGAGGACGAGGTCCGCGGATTCCGTGAGCGAGATGTGGGTCGCGTCGATCACGCTCTCGGGATCGAACTGGTCGACCATCACCCGGATCCGCGTGATCGTCTGGAACGTGAGCGGGCCGACGAAGTTCGTCGCGGCCTTCGTCATGACCACGGGGACCCGCGCGCCGCGCTGGACCAGCTGCGAGACGACCTCGGCCGCCTTGTAGGCCGCGATGGAGCCGCCGACCCCGACCACGACCGTCTTCCCGTCGAGCGGCTTCCGGGTCCCCGGCTTCCTGGCCATCTATTCCTTCTTGCGGGGCTTCCGCTCCGTCTCCTCGTCGAGCATCCCCTCCCACTGCAGCTTGCCCTGGCGGATTTCCTCGAGCGCCACGTCGATCAGGTTCTTGTGGTCCGTCTCCACGAGCCGGGCGGCGCCCTTGACGAGCTCCTTCACCCGCTTCTGGATGAGGACGGTCAGCTTGAACCGCCCGCCGAACTTCTCGGCCAGGCCGTCGATTTCGGATTTGTCCATCACGCCCTCGATCATAAGAGATTCCTTTTTCTCAGCTCGTTCTCGATTTCCCCGGCCGCCTGCTCGACGGTCTGGTTGATCACGATCAGGTTGTACTCGCTCTTGCGCGCCATCTCGCCGGAGGCCTGCGACAGCCGCCTCCGCGTCTCGTCCGGGGCGTCGCCCCGGGTCGCCATCCGCCTCTCGAGGTCGTCGGGGGAGGGCGGCATCAGGAAGATCCCGAGCGTGGGGCGCCCCGACGCCCGCACCGCCGCGTGCCCGTGCACGTCGATCGCCAGGATCACGGTCCTGCCCTCCGCGAGGAGCCGGTCGACGGGCTCCGCGAGCGTGCCGTAGCGGTGGCCGTGGATCGTCGCATGCTCCAGGAACTTGCCCTCGGCAACCTCCTTCTCGAAGCGCTCCGGGGTGTAGAACAGGTAGTCGCGCCCGGTCACCTCGCCCATCCGGCGCGGCCGGGTCGTCGCCGACACGGACCGCGCCAGCCCGGGAGTCTTGAGGAGCCTCTCGACGACCGTGGTCTTTCCCACGCCCGAGGGGCCCGACACGACCACCAGGGTTCCGATCTTGCTCACTCGACGTTCTCGGCCTGTTCCTTGATCTTTTCCAGCTCGGACTTGATGCGGACCGCCGCTTCCGAGATCTCCGCGTCGCTCCCCTTGGAGGCGAGCGTGTTCGTCTCGCGCACCATCTCCTGCGTCAGGAAGTCGAGCCGGCGCCCGATGGCCCCGCCCTCCTTCAGGATCTGCCGGCACGTCCCGACGTGGGCCGTGAGCCGCTGGAGCTCCTCGCTGATGTCGCACTTGTCGGCGAAGAGCGCGATCTCCTTGGCCACGTCCGCCTTGGAGCCCTCCATGCCGCGCGACGCGAGCACGGCGCCGATGCGCTCGTCGAGCTTCTGCTGGTACGCCTGCAGCACGCCGGGGGCCCGCTCGCGGATCCGCGCCGAAGCGGCGTCGATCGTGTCGAGCCGCGCCAGGATGTCCTTGCCGATGCCGGCTCCCTCGCGGGAGCGCATCTTCGCGAGGTCGCCGAGGGCGCGCTCCACGAGCCGCCGGGCCGCGGTCCAGGCCTGGCCGGTCTGGTCCGTCTCCGGATGGTTCGAATTCCAGGCCTGGGGCACCGAGAGGACCGCGTGGAACGGGACCGGTTCCTTGAGCCCGATCGATTTCCGGATCGCGTCGAGCCGCTTGTAGAAGGTCCGGAGCCGCCGGGGATCGGGCTCGGCACCCACGTCCGGGCCGAGCCGCTTCACGGTGACCGCGACGTTGACGCTGCCGCGGCCCATCCGCGAGCGGACGAGCCGGTCGATCTCCCCCTCGTAGCGCGTCAGCTGCTCCGGAAGGCTGATCTTCACCGACAGGAAGCGGTGGTTGACGGACCGCGTCTCCACGTCGATGTCGAACCGGCGGCCGCGCGCGGAGGCGCGGCCGAATCCCGTCATGCTGTTCATCGATCAGGGGTGTCCCGGGGGCGGCGCGGGGGTCTCGGTGCGGCCGGGCACCATGCTCTCCCTCTTGTCGCCCCCGCGCGTGGCGAGGACGTTGATCAGGATCGCCAGGATGAGGAAGGCGACCGCGAGCCCGATGGTGAACCGGTTGATGTGCTGGCCGGCCTTGGTGCCGAAGAAGGTGTCGCTCCCCATGCCGCCGAACGCGCCCGCGAGACCCTCGCTCTGCGACGGCGTGATCACGACCATGAAGATGAGCAGGAGGCAGACGACGGCGAACAGGATGCTCAACGCGATCAGCATTCCCTACTCCTTGTATCTCGCGATCTTCATGAACGACGCGGCGTCCAGGCTGGCGCCGCCGACGAGGGCGCCGTCCACGTCCTCCTGCGCCATCAGCTCCCGGATATTGTCCGGCTTCACGCTCCCGCCGTAGAGGATGCGGATCCGCTCCGCCGCCCCCGTACCCGCGATCCTCACCAGCGTGTTCCTCAGGAAGTGGTGGACCTCCTGCGCCTGGTGCGGGCTCGCCGTCCTCCCGGTGCCGATGGCCCAGACGGGCTCGTACGCGACGACGACGCGGGCCGCGTCATCGGGCGCGACGCCCTCGAACGCCTTCTGCGCCTGCCGCTCCACCACTTTGCGGGTGTCTCCCGCGGAACGCTCCTCGAGAAGTTCGCCGACGCACACGATGGGGGTCAGGTCGTGGGCCAGGCACGCCCGCAGTTTCCGGTTCACCAGCTCGTTCGACTCGCCCATGATGTGGCGCCGTTCGCTGTGGCCCACGATCACGTGCGTGCAGCCCGCCTCGCGCAGCATCGGGGGAGAAATCTCGCCCGTGAATGCCCCTTTCGCCTCCCAGTGCACGTCCTGCGCCCCGAGCCGGATGGAAGTTCCGTCGAGGACGTCGCGCACCCTCCCGAGGGCGAGGTAGGGCGGGCAGGCCAGGATCTCGACCCCATCCACGGGGCGCCCCTCGAGGTCCTTCCGGAGGGCCCGCGCGAGCGCCTCGGCCTCCCCCAGGGTTCCGTTCATCTTCCAGTTGCCGGCGATCAGGGGGGGCCGCATCGGAACCGATCATTATGCGATTCGGCCCTGCAGGGTCAACCGTAAAGTGGCTCCGGGGCGGTGTCCGACGACTTACCCATGGCCCAAGGCCCTTCCTTATGCCTTCCCCACGGGGTATGATGAAGGGACCGGAGGAACCCTCGATGAAAGCGCTGTCGGTCCTGCTCGTCCTGGCTTGTCCGGCCCTCGCGGCGGCCCAGGAAGCCCCGCGCGACCCCCTGAAGGACATCAAGATCGGGGACCGGGTCCAGATCGAATTGCGCACGGGCTTCTCGATCCAGGGCCAGATCATCTCGACCGATCCCAAGGTCACCGCGATCGAGAAGATGCCGGTGATCACCCTGGACGTGAAGTGGGAGTACCCTGAGCTCCGTGGGTACGTCGGCGTCGAGCGGATCCACATCAAGTCGGTGACCAAGCTTCCACGACTGGAGGCGAAGGACCTCGAGGCGCGCGACAAGGCCCGGGAGGAGGCCCTGAAGAAGATGGGGGCCGAGGACGCCGCGCGCAGGGCCCGCATGGCGGAGACCGAGATCGAAGCCGAAAAGGCGAAGAAGGAAGCGGAGAAGAAGGAAAAGGGCGAGAAGCTGAAGGGCGTCGGGGCCGACCTGGAGGCCAAGGCGGCGATGATCAAGAAAGGCGCCGAGATTTACGCCAAGTTCCCCCCCTCGGATGGATGGGGTCCGGACAAGGCGAAGGAAATCGCGCAGAAGACGATCACCAAGGTCCCGGCCACCACGGACGAGCTCGATTTCATGAGCAACATCGACGCCTGGATGCAGTACCAGAACTACCTCAAGGAGAAGGAAAAGGCGGTCGTCGAGGAGGAGAAGCCCGCTCCCGCGCCGAAGAAGGAAGAGGCTCCGAAGCCCTAGCGGCCCTCCGGCGGCGGGGACAAGGCCCGGGGCCGCGCGCCGGCCCCCGACCCAACCCCCGCCGCCCCGTCCCGCCACCCACTCTGGTGGACTACCGCGGCATCGCTCTCGATCCCTTCCAAGAGGAGGCGATCGGGCATATCAACAAGGGCGCCTCCCTGCTCGTCGCCGCCCCCACCGGCGCCGGAAAAACTCTCGTTGCGGAATACGCGGTCGAGAAATGCGTCGCCGAAGGGGCCCGCGCCATCTACACGGCCCCCATCAAGGCGCTCTCCAACCAGAAGTTCCGCGACTTCACCGCCCTTTACGGCGACCGCGTGGGGATCAAGACGGGCGACGTCACGCTCAACCCGGACGCCCAGATCATCCTCATGACGACCGAGATCTTCCGCAACACGATCTTCGAGTCGCCGGAGAGCTTCCACGACGTGCGCTACACCGTCTTCGACGAGATCCACTACCTCGACGACATCGAGCGCGGCACCGTCTGGGAAGAGTCCATCATCTTCGCGCCCCCCCACATCCGGTTCCTCTGCCTCTCCGCCACCGTGCCAAACGTGGGGATCCTCGCCGACTGGATCCGCCAGGTCCGTCCCGAGACGCCGCTCGAGGTGGTCCTCGAACCGCACCGGCCCGTCCCCCTGCGCCACCTGATCTGCGTGCCGGGCCTGGGCATCAAGCGGCTGGAGCAGCTCGAGAAGCTGGAGTCGGGCGCCGATTTCGCCGCGTGGTTCAAGAAGACCGGCGCGGACGTCAACCCCAACGCCTGGCGCGGCCGGCTCGTCGACCACCTCGCGGAGGAGGACCGCCTGCCGGCGCTGTGGTTCGCCTTCAACCGCCGCGAGTGCGAGGAGTTCGCCCACCTCGTCCGCCGCCCCCTCCTCGACGACGCCGGGCGTCGCGAGATGCTGGCCCTGTACGACGACCTCATCGCGCGATTCGACATTCCGCGCAAGGATCCCACCGTCGGGAGGCTCCGGTCGCTCCTCGCGAAGGGCGTCGCCTACCACCACGCGGGGCTCCTGCCGACGCTCAAGGAGGTGGTGGAGCGGATCTTCACGAGCGGGCTCCTGAAGCTCCTTTTCGCGACGGAGACCTTCGCGGTCGGCGTCAACATGCCGGCGCGGACGGTCGTCTTCAACACGCTCCACAAGTTCGACGGCGTCCGCGTGGCGTACCTCCGGACGCGCGAGCACCACCAGATGGCGGGCCGCGCGGGACGGCGGGGCATCGACGAGGAAGGCTTCGTCTACTCCGTCGCGGAGTGGCCGAGGATGCGCGCGAACCAGATCCGCCGCGTGCTCCACGGCGAGATCGAGCCGATCAAGTCGCAGTTCAACCTCTCCTACGCGACGCTCCTCACGCTCTACGAGCACCTCGGCGACAAGATCCTGGCGGCGGCGGAGAAGTCGTTCGCGAACTTCCAGCCCGCGGGGACGAGCCCGTCGCGGCGGAACTTCGAGCACAAGCGCGGGCAGATGAAGAAGAAGCTCCAGGTGCTCCGGCGGCTCGGATACCTCAAGGACCGGTCGCTCACCCCGAAGGGCCGATTCGCGAAGCAGATCCAGGGGTACGAACTGCAGGTGGCGGAGCTCCAGTCGCGGGGCCTCTTCCGCGACTTGAGCGAGACGGAGCTGGCCGTGCTCTTCTGCGGCATCACGTACGAATCGAAGAAATCGGACTGGCACCGGAAATCCGATTCGCCGCGCTATCGATGGCTGCGGAAAGCCGCCTACCGCGCGGTCGACGACATCCTGCGCGCCGAGGACGAGGAGGATCTCGAGGACCGCACGAAGGAGCCCGACTTCCGGCTGCAGAGCGCCGTGGCGGCGTGGGCCGAGGGGTGCTCGTGGGCCGATCTCGAGGCGCACACGGGGGCGAGCGACGGCGACCTCGTGCGCCATTTCCGCCTCGCGATCCAGCTGCTGCGCGCGACGTACCACGCGCTGCCCCCGGACGAGCCCGCCCGGCCCCGGTTGCGCGGCGCGCTCGGGCGGCTCAACCGCGACGTGGTCGACGCCGAGCGCCAGCTCCGGCTCGGTGTGGCGGATCTCGCGCCGCCGGAGCCCGGGCCGCCCGCGGAGTTCCGCATCGACGGCGACGAACTCTGAAAAAGAATTTTCCTCGGAACGGGGCCTGTCGCTTTACATCAAAGTAATGCGGGGTATAATCTCGATGATTGTAGGGTGGACAAACTTTCCCCTAGGACGCACTGCCGGGAAGACCGGAGAGGAGGGCCCTGATGGGAGACGCTGACTCACAAAAGAGCGAACCTCCAGGTTCGCGCCTGCCTGCCGCGATAACCCTCGAAATCCGCCGACACATCAGGGACCTGACCTCCGAAAGTTTCGAAGTCCGGTCGGAGTCCGTCTCGTGCCTGGAGAAGTTCGGCGAGCGGGGGGCGGAAGCGCTCGTCGAGACGCTCCTCAAGAAGCCCCTGCGCCTGGATTTCCTCCGCGGCTTCGAGGAGGCGTTCGAGGAGATCGGCAAGCCCTGCGCGCGCGTCCTGCTCGGCGGCCTCACCCGCATCCGGGAGATCCGCCGCGCCGAGGACGTCTACCTCATCGAGCTGTTCGTCGAAGCGCTCGGGAACCTGGGGGAGCGCCGCGCGTTGCCGGCCGTGGCGGCCCAGCTCGGCAAGCTCAACCGCCGCATCCGGAGCAACCATCACCGCCTGCTGACGGACATCTGCATGGCGGCGAAAGTCCGCATCCACGCCGTGCTCGCCCGGCTCGACAGCCGCGCGGGCCTGGAAGACCTGCTGTCGATGATCGGGGACGGCCGCCACCGCGTGCCGGACGGCGTCGTGGCCGCGCTGGAGCGGGTCGGCGACCGGCGCGCCCTCGTGCCGCTCGTCCGACTGCATGCGATCGAGGAGCGCGTCACCTACTCGGGCGCCCAGCTCGTCCGCACGACGTTCCGGGAAATCATGCGCCGCGAGCGGGTCGTCGCCGCCGACCGGGTCTTCAAGGACCTGAATGGCGAGGAGCGGCTCCTGCTCGAGAAGCTCCTTCCCCGCGCCCGGCACGCCAACTAGAGCGCCGGCCTCCGGGCGGAAGGACCCAGCTCCCGCTCGACCGCGCGCGCGGTCTGGAGCACGGCGAGATCGTCGAGCGGAGGTCCCAGGACCTGGAGCCCCACCGGCAGTCCCCCGGACGTGAATCCGCACGGAACGCTCGCGCCGGGCAGCCCCGCCAGGTTCGCCCCCACCGTGTAGACGTCGCAGAGATACATGGAGAGGGGATCGGACGCCTTCTCGCCGACCCGGAACGCGGCCGTGGGCGAGGTCGGCCCGGCGATCACGTCGCACTGCTGGAAGGCCTGCTCGAAATCACGCGCGATCAACCGCCGCACTTTCTGCGCCCGGTGGTAATAGGCGTCGATGCGGTCGCTCGAGAGCACGAACGTCCCGAGGATGATGCGCCGCCGGACTTCGGGTCCGAAGCCCTCGGCGCGCGAGCGCGACACCAGGTCCATGAGGTCGACCGGCGCCGGGGTCCGGTGGCCGTAGTGGACGCCGTCGTACCGCGCGAGGTTCGAGCTCGCCTCCGCCGGCGCGACGATGTAGTACGTCGAGATTCCGAACCGGGTCATCGGGAGCGCGACTTCCACGAGCTTCGCTCCCCGCTTTTCCAGGAGACGCAGCGCCTCCATCGCGCGCGACCGCACCTCGGGGTGGAGCCCCTCGGCGAAATACTCTTTCGGAAGCCCGATGCGCATCCCTTGGGGATCGCGCTCGAGGGAGCCCAGGTAGTCCGGCGGCGCGCCAGGAAGGCTCGTGGAGTCGAGCGGATCGTGGCCGCCCATGACCGACATGAGCAACGCCGCGTCGCGGACGTCCCGCGTGAGCGGGCCGACCTGGTCCAGGCTCGACGCAAAGGCGACGAGGCCGTGGCGCGAGACGCGGCCGTAGGTCGGCTTGAATCCCACGACCCCGGAAAGCGCGGCGGGCTGGCGGATCGAGCCACCGGTGTCGGAGCCGAGTCCCGCGGCGGCGAATCCGGCCGCGACGGCGGCGGCCGAACCGCCCGACGATCCGCCGGGGACGCATTCGAGGTTCCAGGGATTCCGCGACGGGCCCCAGGCGGAGTTCTCGGTCGACGATCCCATCGCGAACTCGTCGAGATTGGTTTTCCCGATGATGGTCGCGCCCGCCGCCCGGAGCCGGGTGACGACCGTGGCCTCATACGGCGCCCGGTACTTCTCGAGGATCTTGGAAGCGCAGGTGGTCGGGGCGTCGAGCGTACAGAGGTTGTCCTTGAGCGCGATCGGAACTCCGGCCAGGGGACCGTCGGGAGTGCCGTCGGGCGCATCGGGCCGGACGCTCAGGAAGGCGCGGACCTTCGGGTCGAGCGTGCGGATTCGGTCGAGATGGACCCGGGCGACGTCCGCGGCGGAGACCTTCCGCGAGCGCACCAAGTCGGCGATTTCGCGCGCGGGACGGTAGAAGAGGTCGTCGCTCACGGGAGGTCGAGGATCCGGGGAACCGTGAAAAAGGGTCCGGTCGTGGTCGGAGCGTTGCCCAGGGCGGCCTCCGGGGAGAGCCCGGGGCGGGGTTCGTCGTCGCGCCGGACGTCGGAGAGGTCGACAGCGTGGTCCAAGGGAGGCACGCCGGCGACGTCGAGCTTTTTCAGCTCCTCGAGGTGCTCGAGAATGGCCCCGATCTGGGTCCCGTAAGCCGCCAATTCGGCGTCGGACAGACGCAGCCGGGCGAGGTGGGCGAGGCGGCGGAGGCTTTCGGGATCGAGGGCCATGGGGGGCCACTTTACGTTTTCAGGTGGCCGGAAGCAAATGGGCGTCCTTGTCGTTGTAACTCCGAGAATTGACGGGGTCGCGCCCCTTGGCCTAGAATCGCCCGGCTCGGCGGGTTACGGGAGGAACGACATGAAAGCCATCGTCTTCGGAATTCTGGCCGCCGCGCTGGGGCTCCTCCCCGGTGCCGCGGGCGCCGCGGCTCCCGTGCCGCAGGAGGGCGGGACCATCAAGATCGTCTCGAGCCTCCCCCGCACCGGCAGCGCCAAGGCGCAGACCGACACCATCGTCAACGGCATCGTGATGGCGCTCGATGAAGCGGGCCGGAAAGTTGGAAATTTCAAGATCGAGTACGAGGATCTCGACGACGCCACCGCGACGGCGGGCCAGTGGACGCAGGAGAAAGAGGCCGCGAACGCGGACCAGGCGATCAAGGACGCGGACGTGATGGTGTACATCGGGACCTACAATTCGGGCGCGGCCAAGATCTCGATCCCCAAGCTCAACCGGGCGAATCTCCTGATGATCAGCCCGGCGAACACGTGGCCGGGGCTGACGAAACCCGGCAAGGGGGATCCCGGCGAACCCGACGTCTACCGGCCTTCGGGAAAGATCAACTACATCCGCGTCGTGCCCGCGGACGACCTCCAGGGTCCCTTGCAGGCGGAGTGGGTGAAAAAGGTGGGCGTGAAGAAAGTCTTCATCCTCGATGACCGCGAGGTTTACGGCAAAGGGGTCGCGGATCTCTTCCGCGCCCGGGCCGAGGAAATCGGCCTGAAGGTGCTGGGGCAGGAGGGGATCGACGCGCAGGCGCAGGAATTCAAGCCGCTCATGACGAAGGTCAAGGCGACGGAACCCGACCTCGTCTATTTCGGGGGAACTACCCAGACCAAGGCGGGACAGGTCGCCAAGGACATGATCGCCGTCGGTTTGAAGTGCAAGCTCCTGGTCCCGGACGGATGCTTCGAAGAGGCGTTCATCTCGTCGGCCGGGGCCGAGAACCTGAACGGTCGCGCCTATATCACCTTCGGAGGCCTGCCCCCCGAGAAGCTGAAGGGCAAGGGGGCCGAGTTCGTCGCGAATTACCAGAAGAAGCACGGGAAAATGCCCGAGGCGTACGCCGTCTACGGCTACGAAGCCGGGAACGTCGCCCTTGACGCCATCCGCCGGGCCGGGAAGAAGGACCGGGACGCCATCCGCGCGGCGGCCCTCGGGATCAGGAATTTCGAAGGCGCGCTGGGCAAGTGGTCCTTTGACAAGAACGGTGACACCACGATGCGGACGCTGACCGTGAACACCGTCAAGGACGGGAAGTTCGAGTTCGTCGAAGTGCTGGGAGAGGACTAGACTTCGCGACGGAGGGCCGAGACCCGCGGCGTCGCGCCCTCCGCGTGGCCGCGCGGGCCGCCGCCGGTCATTCCCGATGCTGACGCTCTTGGCGGCCGCCGACCCGCAGGGCGGCTTCGCCATCTTCCTCCAGCAGATCATCAACGGCTTCACCACCGGATCCCTCTTCGCCCTCATCGCGGTCGGCTACACGATGGTCTACGGCATCATCGAGCTCATCAACTTCGCCCACGGCGACCTGTTCATGCTCGGTTCGTTCCTGGCGCTCACCCTCGTCGGGTGGCTCGGGCTCGCCGTCGCTCCCGTCTTCGGCCTCGCCGCCGGCCTGGTCCTCGTGCTCCTCCTGTCGATGATTTTCTGCGCGACGCTCAATGTCGCCGTCGACCGCCTCGTCTACCGGCCCCTGCGGTCCGCGCCCAAGCTCACGCCGCTCGTGAGCGCGATCGGGGTCTCCTTCGTCTTCATGGGGATCGGCCAGCTGTGGAAGGGCGTGGCGGACATCAATTTCCCGGACCTCCTTCCCAACCGGAATCTCCTGGGGACGGAGACGCTGCGCTTCACGTTCAAGGACCTCATGGTCTGCCTCGTCACGGTGCCCCTGATGGCGGGGCTGACCGTCTTCGTAAAGTACACCCGGACCGGCAAGGCGATGCGGGCGACGGCGCAGAACCCGACGGCGGCGCGCCTGATGGGCATCGACGTGGACCGCGTGATCGGCGTGACCTTCGCCATCGGGGGCTCGCTGGCCGGGGCGGCGGCCGTCGTCTACGGCCTGCACGTCAACACCGTCTCGTTCCAGATGGGGTACCAGAACGGCCTGTACGCCTTCACGGCGGCGGTGCTCGGAGGGATCGGCAACCTGCCGGGCGCGGTCCTCGGCGGGATCGTCATCGGCCTGATCCGGTCGCTCGGGAGCCAGTACGTGGGCGAGAAATGGACGAGCGCGCTCGTCTTCGCCATCCTCATCATCCTGCTCGTCTTCCGCCCCTCGGGACTCCTGGGGACGCGCACGAGAGAAAAAGTATGAAACGGGTCCGGTGGGACTACGTCGTCCTGGGGACGCTGCTCCTCTATCCGGTCCTCCCCTGGGAATGGGCGGCCCTGCTCGGGTCGGACCTCCGGACGATCTTCATCTTCGCCATCCTGGCGCTGGGCTTGAACGTCGTCGTCGGCTACAGCGGACTTCTCCAGCTCGGCATCGCGGCCTTCTTCGGGATCGGGGCGTACGCGACCGGCATCCTCACCGTCCCCCAGTTTCCGTTCCAGATCGGATTCTGGCCCGCGGTCGCGGCGGCCACGCTGATCGCCGGGGTCGCCGGCGTGGTGCTCGCGGCGCCGACCCTGCGATTACGCGGCGACTACCTGGCGATCGTCACCCTCGGGTTCGGCGAAGTCGTGAAATTCGCGATCAAGAATCTCGAGAGCATCACGGCCGGGACGAAGTCGCTCAACCCGGTCCCGCCGCCCGGGCTGCTCGGCCTGCCGGTGAACTGGGAGAACTACCGGGCCTTCTACTTCCTCGCCCTGGGTTTCCTGATCCTGGTCACGATCCTGCTGCGCAATCTCGAGAATTCCCGGCTGGGGCGGGCCTGGATGGCGATCCGCGAGGACGAGCTCGCGGCCACGTGCATGGGGACCAACGCCGCGAGAGTCAAGCTCTCCGCCTTCGCCCTGGGCGCCGCGCTCGCCGGGCTGGCGGGATCGCTCTACGCGACCTCGCTGGGGAACACGGGCGGGCCCGATTCCTACACGTTCAACCGTTCGATCACGGTGCTCTGCTTCCTCATCATCGGCGGCATGGGGAGCATCAACGGCGCGCTGCTCGGGACGTTCGTGCTGATGGGGTACGACAACATCCTGACCCCTCGGCTCGACAAGTGGGTCCAGGAGGCGGGCTCCGCGTTCCGGTTCACGGACGTCAAGCTCGTCATCTTCGGCCTGGCGCTGATCCTGATGATGCGGTTCCGCCCCGAAGGCATCCTGCCCTCGCGCCGGATCGCGATGGAACTCCACGAGGAGAAGGCCTGATGCCGCTCCTCGAAATCCGCGGCCTGACGATGCGATTCGGCGGCCTGACGGCCGTCAACCGGGTGGACATCTCGGTCGATGCCGGGCAGATTTTCTCGGTCATCGGGCCGAACGGGGCCGGGAAGACCACGGTCTTCAACGCCGTCACCGGGATCTACGAGCCCACCGAGGGGGGGATCTTCTTCGAGGGACGGGAGCTGCGGCGGCCCTTCCGCCGACGGGTCGCCGTCGCGTGCGGGCTCATCGGACTGCTAACCGGCTTCGCCCTGGCGCTTTTCGCGGCCAACGTGGATGGAGCGTGGCGCGCGGCCGTCGTCCTGAATTACCGGCAGGATCCCACCGACCCGTTCCGGTTCAGCAAGGCGGCCGGGGATCTCTTTAAGTACCTGGGCGCGCGCGTCCTGGCCGAGCGCGACGTCAACCGGCTGACCAATCTCGAAGTCCGCGAGAAGGACGGATCGTGGCGGATCCGCAGCACCACCAATCGCGCCATCCTCGAAGAGCATCTGGATGAAGAAACGGCCGAGCAGCGGCTCGACGTCCTGCGCGCCATGGTCAACCTGGCCGGCAGCGCCCGCACGACGATCAAGGGCGACGGCCTGTGGCTCGCGAAGTCGGGCCGCCAGGCGACCCTGTGGAGCACGGAGGAGGAGGCTCGGCGGCACGGCGAAGTCGAAGACGCGTCGGGCAAGTGGTTCATCACGGTGCCCCCAAACACGGTCCTGGAGGCCTCGGAGTCACTGGAAACGGCCCGGGCCCGCCTCATGGACCTGGCGGTCAAGGCGGGCAAGCTTCGCTGGCGGCTCACCTGCCGCGTCGCCCCGGATGTGCTCGAGATCGTGGGATCCCCGGAAAAGGCGGCCGAGCAGGCCAAGGCGCTCGAGGAGATCATGTCCCGGGGGGCCGAGATCCTTGAAGCGGATGGCAAGTTCCGGCTCACGTCGAAGCGCAACGGCCGGACGCTCGTGGAATTCGACTCGCGGTCGGCGGCCGAGGATCGATTGAAGGAATTGCTGGCGGTCGGCGCCTCGGCGCGACGCGAGCGGGTGATCTTTTGGCTCTCCCTCATCCTCGGGGCCGCGATCGGGGCGGGCGGCTCGGCCCTCGTGTGGAAGCGCGGACGGCGGACCCCGGACGTCATCGCCCGGAGCGGCCTCGCCCGCACGTTCCAGAACATTCGGCTCTTCCCGGACATGCTCGTGATCGAGAACGTCCTCATGGGCATGGACGCCCGGCTGACGACCCGGCTCTGGCAGATGGCCTTGAGGACGCCGGGCCTCGGTGCGGAGGAGCGCCGGGCCCAGGAGCGCGCCCTGGAGCTGCTCGATTTCGTGGGCCTCCGTCCGCGGGCCCAGCAGATCGCCAAGAGCCTTCCGTACGGCGACCAGCGGCGCCTCGAGATCGCCCGCGCCCTCGCCACGGAGCCCAAACTGCTCCTGCTCGACGAGCCGGCGGCCGGCATGAATCCCTCCGAGACCTCCGACCTGATGCGCCTGATCCAGAAGATCCGCGAGCGGGGCGTGACGGTCCTGCTGATCGAGCACCACATGAAAGTCGTCATGGGGATTTCCGACAGGATCGCCGTGCTCGACTACGGGACGAAGATCGCGGAGGGGACGCCGGACGAGGTCCGGGCCGACCCCAAGGTCGTCGAGGCGTACCTGGGCAAAGAAGAGCTCGGTTAATCCGGGGACCACGTGGCCGAACCGCTGCTGAAACTGGATGGGGTCCGCGCCGGGTACGGCCTCATCGAGGTCCTCAAGGGGATTTCGCTCGAGGTGGGCGAGGGCGAGATCGTCACGGTCATCGGGGCGAACGGGGCCGGGAAGACGACCACGCTCATGAGCGTCTCCGGCCTGGTGAAGGTGCGGTCCGGAGAAGTTCGTTTCGCCGGGGAATCCATCTCCGAGCGGCCGGCCCACGAGATCATGCGCCTCGGCATCTGCCAGTCCCCCGAGGGCCGGAAGATTTTCCCCCGCCTGACCGTCCTGGAAAACCTCGAGATGGGCGCCTTCACGCGGAGCGACCGCCCGGGGATCCAGGAGGATCTCGAAAAAGCATTCACGCTCTTCCCGATCCTGAAGGAGCGGAGGAGCCAGACCGGAGGGACGCTCTCCGGGGGCGAGCAGCAGATGCTCGCCATCGCGCGGGCGCTGATGGGCCGCCCCAAGCTTCTCCTCCTCGACGAACCCTCGCTGGGCCTGGCCCCGCTCATCGTCCTGCGCATCTTCGAAGTCGTGCGCGATTTGAACCGGCGTGGAATCTCGATCCTTCTCGTGGAGCAGAACGCGCGGCTCGCCCTGAAGCTGGCGCACCGCGGGTACGTCATGGAGACGGGGGAGATCACCATCGCCGGCCCGGCGGCCGAGCTCCTGCAGGATCCCCGGGTCAAGGATGCATACCTGGGGGAGTAGCCATCAGCGATCAGCGCTCAGCTTCCGAAGCGCTCAGCCGACAGCTTTCCAGAAGCCATCAGCCTTCAGCTCCTCAGCACCTACGGCTGACAGCTTCCGGAGCTGGTCACAGAGGGCCGTCGGCTGATCGCCGATCATTAGGGGTTCTTCATCATTCCGGATTCCGCTTGAACGGGCCGGGACCCTTTCGCTAGATTCCCCTTGAACCCTTCCTTAACGGCGGAATCCTCATTGAACCACGCGAAACTCGGACAGTGGGTGGCCGAGGTGGAGCGCCTCGCCCGCCCGGATCGTGTCGTCTGGTGCGACGGGTCTCCCGAGGAGCATGAGCGGCTGGTCCAGGGGATGCTCGCGAACGGCACGCTCCAGATCCTCAACCCCAAGACCTATCCGGACTGCTACTACCACCGCAGCCATCCCTCCGACGTGGCCCGGACCGAGCACCTGACCTTCATCTGCACCGAGCAGAAGGACGACGCCGGCCCCACGAACAATTGGATGGCCCCGGCGGAGGCCCGGGAAAAGGTCGGCAAGCTTTTCGAAGGGGCGATGGCGGGCCGGACGATGTACGTCATCCCGTACAGCATGGGCCCGGTCGGATCGCCCTACAGCCGGATCGGCGTGGAGATCACGGACAGCCCGTACGTCGTGGCCAACATGCGCATCATGACGCGCGTCGGGCGCCCGGTCCTCGACGAGCTCGGGACGGACGGGGAATTCGTGAAGGGACTCCACTCCCTGGGCGACTTGAGCCCCGACCGGCGGTACATCTGCCATTTTCCGGAGACGCGCGAGATCTGGAGCATCGGGTCGGGGTATGGCGGGAACGCGCTCTTGGGCAAGAAGTGCTTCGCCCTCCGGCTCGGGAGCTGGATCGGCCGCCAGGAAGGCTGGCTGGCGGAGCACATGCTCATCGTCGGCATCGAGGACCCGAAGGGCGAGGTGACGTACGTCGCGGCGGCCTTCCCCTCGGCCTGCGGAAAAACCAACCTCGCCATGCTCGTCCCGCCCCCCGCCCTGAAGGGATGGAAGGTCTGGACGGTCGGCGACGACATCGCGTGGATGCATCCCGGCGCCGACGGCCGCCTGTACGCGATTAATCCCGAGGCGGGTTTCTTCGGCGTCGCCCCCGGCACGGGCGCGAAGACCAATCCCAACGCGATGTCCATGCTGAAGCGCAACTCCATCTTCACGAACGTGGCCGTCACCGAGAAGAACGAGCCGTGGTGGGAGGGCATGGACGGCGATCCCCCGGCGCACGCCGTCGACTGGCAGGGCCGGCGGTGGACGCCCTCCTCGAAGGAGAAGGCGGCGCACCCCAATTCGCGCTTCACGGTTCCGGCGCGGCAGTGCCCTTCGATCTCGAAGGAGTGGGAGAACCCGAAGGGGGTGCCGATCTCGGCCATCATTTTCGGCGGACGGCGCGCGAAGGTGGCGCCCCTCGTCTACCAGTCGTTCAGCTGGAGCCACGGGGTCTTCGTCGGGGCGGGCATGGCGAGCGAGACGACGGCCGCGGCCACGGGCGCCGTGGGCGTGGTCCGGCGCGACCCGATGGCGATGCTCCCCTTCTGCGGCCAGAACATGGGCGACTACTGGGCCCACTGGCTCTCGATGGAGGAGCGGCTGGCCCATCCCCCGAAAGTTTTCCACGTGAACTGGTTTCGGCGCGACGCCGGCGGCAACTTCCTCTGGCCCGGCTACGGCGACAACCTGCGCGTGTTGGAGTGGATCGTCGAGCGCGCGCGCGGCGGCGGCGCCGCGACCGAGACCCCCATCGGGCACGTGCCGCCCGCCTCGGCCATCGACCTGCAGGGGCTCGACCTGCCCGCCGCGAACCTGGAGCAGCTGCTCTCGATTGACCGCGAGGCCTGGCGCGACGAAGTCCGCAACCTCAAGGAATACTTCGCCAAGTTCGGGTCCCGCCTGCCTCCCGCCATCGCCGCCGAAGCCGATTCGCTGGCGGCGCGCCTCAAGAAGGCGTGAAGAAAAGCGGAAGGTCCCGCCGGGTCCGGGCCGATAAATCACCGCGGAGGAGGCTCCGCGTGGATCCCGTCGTCGCCGCGATCGATCCCGGCACCCGCAAGGTCGGATATTGCATCGTCAACGGGGCCGGCCAGGCCGTCGAACTCGGCGTCATCGCGCCCAGATCGAAAGGCCTTCCCGAACGGCTCCTCGAAATCCAGGACGCCCTCGACCGCCTCTTCGCCCGCTTCCGCCCCTCGGAAGTCGCCGTCGAAACGCCCTACGTGGGAAGGAACGCGGCCTCCGCCCTGACCCTTGCCGGGGGACGGGCGCTCGCGATGACCAGCGCGGCCCGGGTCGGCGCGAAGGTCTTCGAATACACCGCCCCCGAGGCGAAGAGATCGGTGACGGGAACGGGCGCCGCGGGAAAGACCTCCGTCCAGCGGATGGTCCAGCTCCTCCTCGGCCTCGCCGCCCCGCCGCCGGAGGACGCCGCGGACGCCGCCGCGCTCGCGATCTGCCACCAGGGTCGCCGCCGCTGAATTGAGCCGCTGACTGCTGACAGACGGCCGCTGACTGCTGTATAGTGTGCCCCTCACGGGAGGGGAAACCGCCATGGCCGCCGCCGCCACCGCCGACCACGTCATGCTCAAGCCGGAGCTCGAGGGACTCGCGCCTCTCTCCAGCGGCAAGGTGCGCGAGATGTACGATCTCGGCGACAAGATCCTGATCGTCACGACCGACCGCATCAGCGCGTTCGACGTCGTCCTGCCCGTCGGCATCCCGAAGAAGGGCGAGGTGCTGAACCGCCTTTCGGAGTTCTGGTTCCGCCACCTCAAGACGCCGAACCACCTCATCACGTGCGACATCACGAAGATGCCCGGCGTCGTGCGGCGCCACAAGTCGATCCTGCGCGGCCGGTCGATGCTCGCGAAGAAGGCCCGGCCTTTTCCCGTCGAGTGCGTGGCGCGGGGTTACCTCGCGGGGAGCGGCTGGAAGGACTACCAGGCGACGGGCTCGGTCTGCGGCCACAAGCTCCCCTCGGGGATGAGCCAGGCGCAGAAGCTGCCGAGGCCGATCTTCACGCCGTCGACGAAGGCCACGACGGGCCACGACGAGAACATCGATTTCAAGACGGCGATGAAGATCCTCGGGAAGAAGACGGCCGAGGAGCTGAGGCGGAGGACGCTCGATCTCTATTCGCGGGCGGCGCTCCACGCCGAACGGAGGGGGATCATCCTCGCCGACACGAAATTCGAATTCGGAGAAGTCGACGGGAAGATCCTTCTCATCGACGAGGCGCTCACGCCCGACTCGTCGCGGTTCTGGCCGAAGAGCGGATACAAGGTCGGCATTTCGCCCCCCAGCTTCGACAAGCAGTTCGTCCGCGACTACCTGGAGAGCATCGCCTGGAACAAGCAGCCGCCGGCGCCGCCCCTGCCGGAAGAGGTCGTGCGACGGACGGGCGAGAAATACCGTGAAGCGTACCGCCTCCTCACGGGCAAGTCGCTTCGGTAGGATTCTCCGCGGGCTCCGTGGCCGGTATCGGGCCACGATGCTCGAGGGGTGGGCCGCCGAAAAGACCGACCCGTTCCGCCATCTGGTCGGCACGATCCTCTCCGCGCGCTGTCGCGACGAAGTGACCGACGTCGTATCCCGGAGTCTCTTCGAGGCCTATCCCACCGCGGCAAGCCTGGCCGCCGCTCCCCGCGCCTACGTCGAGCGCCTCATCCGCTCCATCGGGTTCTACCGGATGAAGGCGAAGTACGTCATCGGGACGTCGCGGATGCTGATGGAGGAGTACGGCGGGTCGGTCCCGTCGACGATCGAGGAGCTGACCCGTTTCCCGGGCGTCGGTCGAAAGGTCGCGAATTGCGTCCTCGTCTACGCCTTCGGGAAGCCCGCGATCGCGGTCGACACGCACGTCCACCGGGTCTCGAACCGCCTCGGGTGGGTGAAGACGAAGGCGCCGGACCAGACCGAGCGGGCGCTGGAACAGGTCCTGCCGCGGCGCCACTGGCTGGAGATCAACGAGCTCCTCGTCGCCCATGGGAAGGCGGTGTGCCGGCCAATTCGTCCAAGGTGCGGGGAGTGCGGGGTCCGTCGTTCGTGCTCGCGGGTGGGCGTTCTCGATCCAGTCGCTTCAGGGCGAGCCGGACGTAGTCGGGATTGAGATCGACGCCGGCGAACCGGCGACCCAGCCGCCGCGCGATGACCGCGGAGGTCCCGGACCCGAGGAAGGGATCGACGACGAAGTCGCCGGGAAGGCTGCTCGCCTGGAGGATGCGCTCAACGAGTCGCTCGGGTTTCTGCGTCGGGTGGGGCGAGTTCTCGCGCATCGACCAGGAAGCGAAGCAGAGGTGGGTCCACATGTTAGACGGATGGGTAATCCGGTGGCGGCCGTCGGCGGATTCCGTCCAGTCCTTCGGGCCTCCCGAGGCGTCCCGGTAGGGGGCAACCACCGGCTTCCGCACTTTCACCGCGTCGAGGTTGAACGTGTACCGGTCCCCCGCCGTGGCGAACCACACGTCCTCGTGATTGTTCTTCCAGTTCGCCCGCGCGCCCCGGCCCTTGTCGCGCTTCCACGTGATCCGGTTGCGCACCACGAACCGTTCGTCGAGCAGGCGCTGGATCAGCCCCGACTGTTCCCACGTCGAACAGACGTAGATCGAGCCATCGGGGGCGAGGGATCGCCGGGCGAGATCGAGCCAGCGGGCCGTCCACGATTCGTAGTCCGCTCGCCGGTCGCGATTGTTCCCGAAATCCTTGCCCTTGTTGTACGGGGGATCGGTGAAAAGGAGTCCGACGGAGCCCGGCTCAAGCCGTGACAGGAACTCGACCGCGTCGCCGACGAATACTCCTTCCCCGGGGCGGTCCGGGAGCGGCGCGGGGCGGAAGCGCGAATCGTCGCCGGGTTCGAGGAAGAGGGTGCGGTTCCGGGGAGCGCGCGTCTCCGGCCCCTTCGTCACAGCGACTCCACGTTGAGCGTCCGCGACCGGCGCTTCTGGACCTGCGCGCGGATGTGCTCCTTCACCTGGACCGGGTGGCGGATCCCCGTGATCTCCAGCCGGGGATCGGTCGTATCGGTCGTCATCAGCGTGACGACGCCGATGTCGAATATGCGCTGGATCAGGTTCTGGGAGACGGAGAGGTCGTCGACGCGCATCAGTTCGATTTCAGAAATGCGACGGCTCAGGATCCCCTCTTCCTTGAAAAGCCGGTGGGTCGTCAACCGGTAGCGGACGGAGATCCGGCGGAAAAAATCGGCGAGCAGGAGCCAGAGGGCGGGCAGGAGCACGGCGCCCCCGTAAATCCACCGCATCCACGGCTCGCCCATCTTGAGCCACTTGAACGCGGCGAAGAGGGCGGCTCCGGCGAATAGAGACCAGAGGATCCAGAGGTGGGCGTCGGCGAGGAACGAAAACCGATCTTCCCAGATGGGCTGTTCGGGTTCCGTCCCGGGGATCGCGGCGGCGGCGGCCGCGCCCTGCTTCGCGCCGCACTTGGGGCAGAAGAGCGAGCCGGCCGGGAGATCCGCCGCGCAGGAGACGCACTTCATGGGTTATCCCAGGACCGGTTCTCGCCGCCGCGTGCACGCCTTGAGTCGTGACTCGACGACAGTATAGCCCAGCCCCGGCCCCTGGGGGACGGCGATCGAGCCGCGCGCGTCGACGCGCACCGGCGGATCGATGATGTCTTCGCGCCAGTACCGGTCGCTCGCCGAGATGTCCCCGGGCAACGAAAAACCCGGCAGCGTCGCGAGGGCGATGTTGTGGGCGCGCCCGATGCCCGTCTCGAGGAGTCCGCCGCACCACACGGGGATGTTCTTCGCAACGCAGAGGTCGTGCAGGACCTTCGCCGCGAAGGGCCCGCCCATCCGCGCCTGCTTGATGTTGATGACGCGGCACGCGCCCGCCTCGATCGCGCGTCGCCCGTCCGCGGGCGTCTTGATGCTCTCGTCGAGGCAGAGCGGCGTCTTCAGGAGCGTTTGGAGCCTGGCGTGGTCGAGGAGATCGTCGGGGTCGAGCGGTTGCTCGATCATCATGAGCCCGAAGTCGTCCAGCCGGCGGAGGCGGTCCGCGTCGGCGAGCGAGTAGGCGGCGTTCGCGTCCACCATCAGGGAGAGCGTAGGGAATCGCCGGCGCACGGCGGCGACCACGTCGACGTCCCACCCGGGCTTGATCTTCACCTTGATCCGTCGGTACCCGGCCGCCGCAGCCGTCTCGACGCGCCCGAGCAAGTCTTCCACGCGGGGCTCGATGCCGAGGCTGATCCCCGTGGGGATCTCCGTCCATGAGCCTCCGATCATTTTCCAGAGTGGAACCCCCTCCGCGCGGGCGAAGAGATCGAGCACCGCCATCTCGATCCCCGCCTTCGCCATGGGGTGGCCCCGGACGAATCCGAAGTGCTCGGCGAGCGATCCCGCCCGGGCGATCTCCGCTCCCTTGAGGCGCGGGGCGAGGAAGTCGCGGATGACGTGCCATGCCGTCTCGACGGTTTCGTAGCTGTACCCTGGGGCGGCGGCGACGGGCGCCTCGCCCCACCCCGCCACGCCCCCGCTCTCGGCGCGAACGATGATCGTTTCCTTGTCCGAGACCCGGCCGAAGCTCGTCTCGAAGGGATGGACGAGGGGCATCCCCAGGTGAATGAGCTCGAGCTTTTCGAGTTTCATGCGCGCTCGAGGAGGTAGAGACTCCGGCCGCCGCCCGTGGTGAATCCGGTGACGGCGAAACCGCGGCGGAAGAGCGCGCGGAAGGCGGCGCGCGTCGCCCGGCGCCAGCCTTGGGCGAGGCCGAGGTCGCGTCGTTTCATCGCGTCGATGTCGGAGGGGATCTCCACGGAGGCGCGGGCTCCCCGCGGGACGGCGCGAACCCGCCCCGGACGAGCCGTGTTTCCCTGGAATGTCGTCTCGATGACGGCGGGGAATTCCGCGAAACCCTCCTCGATCGGGACCGATTTCGACCGGCCCTCGAGGCGGTCGGCGACGCGCTTCGAGCGGATCCACCATCGCGGCACGAAGCGGTCGGTCTCGAGCCCCTGGTTGAACCTGCTCCCGCTCTGCCCGTAGACGTTCACCAGGTACTCGTCGATCACGCAGCCGAGCTTCTCGATGTTGAACCGGGCGTTGCGGCTCTGGAGCGGGTCGAACGTCCATCGCACGAGGTCGAGTCCCTGCGCGAGGACGAACCTTCGCTGGGCGAGTTTCAGGCGATAGCCGAGTCCCGAATTCTGATAGGGCGGAATGACGCCCGTCATGCGCGAGTAGTGATAGACCTTGCCCGCCGCGAACCCCGGGATGCCGAAGCAGAAGGCGACGAGGCGACCGCGGTCGAAGGCCCCGAGGACGTGGCCGCCGATCCGCTGGGCGACGACCAGCTCGTTCAGCGGGATGACCTCGCGCTCCGGGAAATTCCAGACGGCGCGCTGGATGTCCTCGGCGGCGAGGTATTCCGCGTGCGTCCTGAGCTTTCGGATAATCAAGGTCCAATGACCTTAGCATCAAGGAGCGCCCTTCCGGAATCGGAATACAACCGCCCTTTATTCCTGATGCTTGGTGCCTGATGCTCTTCGTCTTTGTATAACGGGCCGGTGAGGAAGCGCATCCGGATCATCGCGAACCCCGCGTCGGGGCGCGGCCGGTCGGGCCGGCGGGCCCGCGAAGTGATGCTCCGCCTCGTGGAACGGGGCTGCTCCGTCGAAGTGGTGGAGACGCGCGCCCCCGGCGAAGCCCGGCGGATCGCCTTTGAGGCGCGGAGCGTCGACGCCCTCGTCGCGGTCGGAGGGGACGGCACGATCAACGAGGTCGCGAACGGGTTCTCCTCCCCCGCCGCGCCGCCGGTGGGGATCATTCCCTGCGGAACGGCCAACGTCCTCGCCAAGGAAATCGCCCTGCCCCGCCGCCCCGCCGACCTGGCGGAGGTCATCGCCTCGGGCCGCGAAATCACCTGGGACCTCGGCGTGGTTCACCCCGGCGACCGGAGGTTCCTGCTCTTCGCGAGCGCCGGATTCGACGCGCAGGTGGTGCACGACTTTCACAAGCAGCGCGACGGGCGGATCCGGATGTCGGACTACGTCATGTGGGGCGTGCACACCTTCCTGACCTGGGAGGTCCCGAGGATCCGCGTGGAGATCGACGGGCACCGGGTGGCGGAGGACGCGGCCTGGGTCATCGTGTCGAACGTGCGGAGCTACGGGGGCCCGATCGTCTTCACGCCCGAGGCCAGGTACGACGACGGGCGCTTCGAGGTGATGATCCAGCGGCGCCGCCACAAGGTGGACACGATGCACCTCTTCGGATCGTCGATGCTCTCCTGGGCGCTGGGGCTCGAGGCGCGGCCGGCGGACGTGACCTATCACCCGGCGCGGCGCGTACGCCTCGCCTCCGCGGATGGCCGCCCCGTGGCGCTGCAGGTGGACGGCGACCCCGGCGGGTTCCTTCCGGCGGAGCTCGAAATGGCGCCCGGCGGAATCCGGATCCTCGGGCCTTGAGCCCCGGCGGGATCAGCGCAGCCCGCTCGAGCCCGGCCGGTGCAATCCGTACTGCGCGATCTTCTTCCGCAGCGTGAGGCGGTTGATGCCGAGGATTTCGGCCGCCTTCACCTGGTTGCCGCCGGTCATCGCGAGGGCGCGCCGGAGCACCGCCTTCTCCCACTTCTCCTCGACCGCGCGATAGAGGCTCCCGCGCGGCGCGTCGGGGGCCATCACGATCTGGTCCACGACCTCGGCGACCCGATCCTCAGGGTCCCCGGAACTCCCGGTTCGGGGCTTGGTCAGGGACTCGGGCAGGTGCTCGGGCTGGATCGTCCGCTTCCGGGAGAGGACGACGCCGCGCTCGATCGCGTTCCGGAGCTCGCGCACGTTGCCCGGCCACGCGTGGTGTTTCAGCGTTTCGAGCGCCGCCTGGCTGATGCCTTCCGATCCCCACTGCTCGATGAAATGGGCGACGAGCAGGGGAATGTCCTCGCGGCGGTCCCGGAGCGGCGGGATGTCGATCCGGACGACGTTGAGGCGGAAGTAGAGATCCTCGCGGAACTGTCCCGAGGCCACGCGCGCCTCGAGGTCGCTGTTCGTGGCCGAGAGGATCCGCACGTCGACGACGACGCGGTCGGTGCCGCCGACGCGGGAGAGCGTCCGGTCCTCGAGGAATCGGAGGAGCTTTACCTGGGTGGCCGCCGGCACGTCGCCGATCTCGTCGAGGAAGAGCGTGCCGCCGTCGGCGATCTCGAACTTGCCCCGCTTCTGCCGGAGGGCGCCCGTGAAGGCGCCTTTCCCGTGGCCGAAGAGCTCGCTCTCGAGGAGCGTCTCGGGGATCGCCGCGCAGTTCACCGGCTCGAAGGGGCCGCTCGCCCGTCGGCTGCTCGCGTGGAGGGCGCGCGCCAGCAATTCCTTTCCGGTGCCGCTCTCGCCCATGAAGAGGACCGTGGCGTCGCTGTCGCAAACGGCGGCGACCTTGCGGAAGACCTCCTGCATCCCCGGCGTACGCCCCACGAGGCCGCCGAACGAGGCTTCGCGCCGGAGCCTTTCCACTTCGCGGCTCGCCTGCGGACCCGACAGGGCGGACTCGATGAGCCGCCGCGCTTTTTCGAGATCGACGGGCTTGGCGAGATAATCGACGGCGCCGAGTTTCACCGCGCGCACGGCCGTCTCCAGCGTGCCGTGGGCCGTGATGATGATGACGCGCGCCTCCGGCCGGAGCTTCCGGATCTCCTCGAGCGCGGAGAGCCCGTCCATGCCCGGCAGCTTGACGTCGAGAATGATCAGGTCAGGAGGTTCCTTGCGGGCCAGCTCGATCCCTTGTTCCGCGGTCGGGGCCGAGCGGACGGCGTGACCGAGGGAGGTCAGGAATTTCTCGAAGGCCCAGATGATGGACTGCTCGTCGTCGATGACCAGGACGGTGCCCATGCGCGCTGCCCATCCTACACTGGAGGATGCTCCGGCAGGTCGATCCAGAAGGTCGATCCCCGCTCCGAGGTCTCGAATCCCGCGGCGCCCCAGTGATCTTCGACGATGCGCTTCGTGAGCGCGAGGCCGAGACCCACGCCATCGGGCCGGCCCGTGACGAAGGGCTCGAAAATCCGGTCGCGCAGGTCGGGCGGCACGCCGCCCCCCGTGTCGGAAACGCTGAGCCGCACCGACCCGCCGCGCCGCGCGAGCGCGACGGTCAGCGAGCCCCCCTGCGGCATCGCCTGGGCGCCATTCAGGATGAGATTCATCGCGGCCCGCTTGAGGCGGTCGTCGTCGCCCGGGACCGGCGGCACGTCGGCGAAACGCCGTTCGACGGCGACGCCGAGGTGACCCAGCTGGCGGGAGAGGAGGTCGAGCACCTCGCCGACCGCGAGGTCGAGCCGGACGGGATCGCGGGAGGGCGGCCCGGGCCGCGCCGCCACCGAGAGCTCGCTCGCGACGAGGTCAAGCCGCTCGATTTCGCGGAGGATCAGGTCGTACGGTTCCCGGTCTCCCCCTGGTTTCTCCCCGCGGAGCATCTGCACCGTCATCTTGATCGCCGAGAGGGGGTTCTTGATTTCGTGGGCGACGCCGGCGGCGAGGCGGCCCATGACGGCCAGGCGCTCGGACCGGCGCAGGGTCTCGAGCATCCGGTTGAGCGCGTCCACGAGGTGGGCCAGTTCCGCTCCGCCGCCCGGCGCGGGACCGAGGTTCTCGTCGCCGCTTCCCGTGAGGCTGCGGGCGCGCGCGGCGAGGTCTTCGATCGGCCGGGCGATGGAATGTCCGAGGGCGATCCCCGCCAGGGCGACGATCCCCAGGCCCGCCGCGGCGATCCCCAGGAGCGGGAGGACGGCCGCGCGTTTCTGGTCGGCGAGCACGCCTTCGGGAAAAAAGAGATAGCAGTCGCCGTCGCGGATGGCCAGGTAGCCGTTCCAGGGAACGAATTCCCGCTCGGGGGGGCGGAACTCCCGCACCCGCCCCGCCGGCGGATCGGGAAGGGTGGTGAAGAGGGCGAGGTCGTCCTTCCGCACGACGGCGATGTCGGCCCGGTAGACGGTCTTGAGAAAGCTCGCGTAGGCCGGTTGCCGGGTGACTCCCTCGACCTTCCGGACGAGTTCGGCGAGGCTGCGGGCGCGGTCGCGGAGGTTCTCTTCGACGGAACTCGTGGTGAGGGCGAGGATGGCGGCGGCGGTGGCGGCGTACGCCAGGGTGAAGAGCGCGACGAAAGGGAGGACGATCCGGCGGCGAAGGCCCATGCCTCCACTATAAGCCCCGCTTCGCGGAAGCGGTCCGCTTAGGGCTTCTTCTCGGGTTCCTTCTTGTCCTCGGCTTTCTGGCCCAGGTCTTCCTTGTCCTCCTCGGCCTGGATCTTCTTCAGGAACGTCTCGTACCGCTGGAGGTTGGCGTTCGCTTCCTTGTAGGTGTTGGTCTTGAGCTTGGGGTCGTACTTCTTCCAGAGCGTGTTGATCGCCTTGCGGACCGGGTCGATCAGGTCCCGCTTCCGCTTCACTTTCTGGTCCTGGCTGGAATTGCCCTGGGGCACGCCGGGGGGCGGGGGCCCGTACGAGCCTCCCCCCGATCCCGAACTCTGGTCCTCGCGGATGGACTCGAGCTCGCCCAGGAACTCGATGAGCGGGCGGAGCATCCGGACGCTGTTGATCTCCTCGATGGCCTCGATGGCCTCGCGGACGAGACCCGTGTTCTCGGCCGTGAACCAGGGCTTCAGGTCCATCGACATCCGGTGGAGCGCGACGGATCCGAACTTCTCGAGACATTTCTTCTGGAGCTGCTCGTCCTTCTGGGCGCGGGCGTTCGCGAGGAGCACGCGGCCCGCCTCGGGGTCCTTCTTGTACTTGGCGAGGGCGGAAACGGCCTCCATCCGGACGTCGACCGAGCGGTGGTTTCCCAGCAGGCTGACGAGCTCGGAGCGGATGAGCGGATGGGGGTCGGCGCTCTCGAGCTTGTCCTGGATCGCCATGATGACGTCTTCGGGATTCTTCGCCTTGGCGCACGCCGCGCGATAGGCCTCGAGGGCCTTCTTGGCGGCGTCTTCCTTCTCCTTGGCTTCCTGCTTCGCCCGCTCCTTGTCGGCCTTGTCGTCCTGGGGCGCCGCGGCGGGCAGGGCCAGGAGGGCCGCGAACAGCAGGGCCAGGCTCTTCACCATGATGGGACCTCCCTCAGTGACGCGGATTATACAACCCCCGCGCGCCAAGTATTGCAACGACGTGAGAATCCTGCCGCCGCGGAAAATAAAAAAGCCGGGTGGGGGAAGTCCACCCGGCCCTTGGAGAGAGGGAGACCGGAGCCGCGAGGCGGTTCCGAATCCGTAACTTATGTACAACGGCGGAGTGTCAGATTAGGACACAACCCGGGAATCCGGGCAGACCTCAGGCCACGGACTTCAGAAGGAGTGGACGGTTTTCCGCCGGCGGAAGCTGTCGGCGCGGGGACTCATTCCTGCAGTTCCACGTTCCAGTACGCCTCGCTGAGGAAGTCCTTCCACGACTGGCGGAAATCGCCGACGCGGATCGTGAAGTGGGGCTTCCACGCGGGCTTGACGGGCGTCGAGCGGAGGGTCATGTGCGCCTCCGTCGGCGTGCGGTTGGCCTTCCGCGCGTTGCAGGGGACGCAGGAGAGCACGCAGTTGGTCCACGTCGAGGTCCCCCCTTGCGCGCGGGGGAGGATGTGGTCGATCGTCAGCTCCGGGGTGCCGGGGCGGGCGCCGCAGTACTGGCAGCGGTTGCGGTCGCGCTTGAAGAGGTTCCGCCGCGAGAAGACCACGTCGCGGTCGGGGACCTTGTTGTAGACCGTGAGGAGGATGACCTCGGGGACCCTCAGGCGCAGCCGCACCGTCCGGACATGGGGCTCGTGCTCGGTGGCCCGGATCTCGGACCAGGAATCGAAATCGAACGTGCGGTAGGTTGCCGGCTCGACGGCGCGGGCCGCGCCCCGGACCATGAGGCAGAACGCCTGGCGCACCGAGGTGGTGCGGATCGGCACCCACCCCCGGTTCAAGACCAGCGCAGGGAGGTCCAGGACGGCGCTCATGAGAGACCGACAATTGTAAGGAGAAGGGCCCCGGCAGTTCAACAGGACGGTCCTGCCGGGGCGGGCGCGCTAGCCGGCCAGACCGTCGGAGGCGGGCAGGGCGACCCGGAAGGTCGACCCCTTCCCGGTTTCCGATTCCACCCAGATCCGTCCGCCGTGGCGCTCGACGATTTTCTTGCAGAGGGCCAGGCCGAGCCCCGACCCCTGGAACCGGTCGCGGGTGTGAAGCCTCTGGAAGAGGATGAAGAGGCGCGGATGGTAGGCGGGGTCGATCCCGATCCCGTTGTCCGCGACCGAGATCACCCACTCCTTCCCCCGTCGTTCCGCCGTGATCTTGATCTCGGGCGGGCGCTGGTCGCGGAACTTGATCGCGTTGTGGATGAGATTCTGGAAGGCCTGCGTCAGGAGCGTCGGCTGGCCGCTGACGGTGGGGAGCTCCCCGCGCGTCACGACGGCCCCCGCCTCCCTGGCCAGGACTTCGAGATTGGCCAGCGCGTTGTCCACGACGGAATTGAGCGGCACCGGCCGCACCGTCGCGGGCTTGATGTCCACGCGCGAATAGGCGAGGAGGTCCTGGATCAGCGCCTGCATCCGGTGCGCCCCCTCGGCGGCGTACCGGATGAACTCGTCCGCGTTCGCGTCGAGCTTCCCCTGGTAGCGCCGCTTGATGAGCTGGACGTAGCTCGAGACCATCCGGAGCGGTTCCTGCAGGTCGTGCGAGGCGGCGTACGCGAACCGCTCCAGCTCCTCGTTGGACCGGGCCAGCTCCTTGGCGCGGAGGAGCATCTCCTCCTCCGTGCGCTTCAGGTCCGAGATGTCGAGGGCGGTGCCGACGAAGCGGTAGACGTTGCCCGCGCGATCCTTGACGGGCCAGCCGCGGTCGAGGATCCAGACCGCCGATCCGTCGGGCCGGATGATCCGGTAGGCCTCGCCGTACGCCTCCTGCGTCTGGTTCGGGGGGAGCGCCTTCAGGGCGCGGGCCCGGTCGTCCGGATGGATCGCGTCGAACCACGTGGCGGGATCGGCGAGCAGCGAGGCGACCGGCCGGCCCCAGATGCGCTCGTACCCGGGGCTGACGTAGTACATCCGCCGGCGCTCCGGGTCGATCATCCAGAAAACTTCGTTGATGTGGTCGGCCATGAGCCGGAAGCGCTCCTCGCTTCCGCGCAGGGCCTCCTCGGCCAGTTTCCGCCCGGTGATGTCCTGGCAGACGCCGATCATCCGGACCGGCTTCTTGGCGGAGTCGCGCTCGATCTCCGCCCTCTGGTGCACCCAGCGGAGGGCCCCGTCGGGCCGGACGATCCGGTGCTCCACGTCGTAGGGGCGCCGGCCCTCGGCGGCCGCCTGCGATTCGTCCTTGACGAAGGCCAGGTCCTCGGGGTGGACCCGGGAGAAAAAGGTCTCCACGCGCCCGTCGAACGACGACTCGTCCAGGCCGAAGATCCGGTACGTTTCCCGGGACCAGACCAGTTTTCCGTCGCCCGCGAGGTCGGAGACCCAGTACCCGACGTGCGCCACCTCCTCCGCCTTCTCGAGGAAGAACCGGTTCTGCTTCGTCTGGTCCTCGGAGGAGCGTCGATCGGTGATGTCGATGGCCGATCCGATGAATCCCTGGAACGCGCCGTCGTCGCCGAAGCGGGGCATGCCGGTGAGGAAGATCCACCGGAACTCGCCGTCCCGCCGCCGGAGGCGCCCGTCGATCCGGAACGGGATGTGGGCGTCGAAGGACCGCGTGGAGATGTCCAGCCAGCGCTTGCGGTCCTCGGGATGGATCCCCTGCGTCCACCCGTCGCCCACCTCGTCCTCCAGCGTCCGGCCGGTGAACTGGAGCCAGACCCGGTTGAAGAACGAGTGGGTGCCGTCGGTCTCCTGGACCCAGATCATCACGGGCGCCGCGTCCGCGAGGTCGGGCGGCGGCGGGCGGGGTTTCACGCGTTCATCTCCGGCTCCGCGTACTTCTTGAAGCACTCGGGGCAGATGCCGTGGCTGAACCGCATGTCGGAGGCCTTCGCGAGGTATCCCTCCACCTGCTCCCAGTAGTTCTGGTCGTTCCGGATTTTCTTGCAGTAGCTGCAGATGGGGAGGAGTCCCTGGAGCTGCTTCACCTTCTGCAGCGCCGACTCCAGCTCGCTCACCCGGTCGGCGAGCCGCCTCTGGAGCGACACGATCCGCGCCCCGACGTCGACCCGGGCCTGGAGTTCGGCGGGGTTGAAAGGCTTGACGATGTAATCGTCGGCGCCGGCGGCGAGCCCCTCGAGGAGGTCCTGGGTGCCGTCGCGCGACGTCAGCAGGATCAGGTACGTCGAGAGCCCGGGGATGGCGCGCGCCTCCCGGCAGACGTCGATGCCGTTGAGGCCGGGCATCATCCAGTCCAGGACGGCGATCTCGGGACGCTTGGGCTCGCGGAGGATCCGGAGCGCCTCGTCGCCGGCGGAGCAGGCGACGATCTCGTTGCCCTCCTTCGTGAGGACGGTCTTCAGGAGGTGCAGCGAGAATCGCTCGTCGTCCGCGATCAGTATCCTCATGTCGACGCCTCGATTCGTTGGAACGCGCGTCCGGCGTCCCCAAGTCTAGCGCAAAAATGAACCGGCGCGCAGGCCCGGGCCGGACGCCCCGGGGCTTCGTCAGCGCCGCTTCAGGAGCCGGCGCACGCGGACGTGGAGCTCGCCCGGGGAAAAGGGCTTGGCGACGTAGTCGTCGGCCCCGAGCTGGAATCCGCGCAGGACGTGCTCCTCGCTCCCCATCGCGGTGAGCATGACGACCGGCACGCGCGCGTACGCCGAGATGCTGCGGAGCTTCGCGAGCAGGTCGAACCCGTTCATCCCCGGCATCTGCACGTCGAGGATCGCCAGGGCGTAGGGCGTCTTCGTCGCCCCGGCGAGGGCCGACTCGCCGTCCGGGAAGTGATCGACCTCGATCCCCTCGCGCTCCAGCCAGTGCTGGACGACGGACGCGATCTGGGGATCGTCGTCGGCGATCATGACCTTGGACTTGGGCGGGGCGTAGCTCTCGCGGGCGCCGACGATCCGGTTGCGGCCCTCGGCCTTCGCGAGGTAGAGGAACCGGTCGGCCTGCGCCACGGCTTCATCCAGCGTCGCGGTCTCGCCGACGTCGACGATTCCGGCGGAAAAAGTCACTTGGAAGGTCCGCCCGTCGGGCGTCGTGAAAGGCGCGCGCCGGAACGCCTCCAGGATTTTCTCGAGCGCCACGACCGCGCCCGCCTTGGCCGTGTGGGGCAGGAGGACGACGAACTCCTCGCCGCCCCAGCGTGCCGCGAGGTCGGACGCGCGGAGCGTTCCCTTGAGCATCCCCGCGAGGCGGCGCAGCACCTCGTCTCCCGCGGCGTGGCCGTACGTGTCGTTCACGGACTTGAATCCGTCCAGGTCCAGGAAGGCCAGGGCCAGCGGCTGGCGGTGTCGGATCGAGAGCGCCCGGAGGCGGTCGAACCATTCCTTGAACAGGGCCCGGTTCGACAGGCCGGTGAGCGCGTCGTGGTACGCCTCACGCGGGGCCGGGGCTTCGGGCTTGAGCCGCGCCTCGACCAGGGCCGCGACGGCCGCGGGATCGGCGGGCTTTTCGACGAACCCGTCCACGCCGAGCGCGGCGCACTCCGTGCGGATGATCTCCCGGGCGAGCGCCGTCATCACGATGATCGGGATCGCGGTCGTCCGGGGCTCGTCCCGGATCCGGGTGATGAGGTTTCGGCCGTCCAGGTCGGGCAGGACGAGGTCGAGCAGGACCAGGTCCGGGGATTGCTCCGCGAGAATGCGCTGGGCCGCGATGGCGGTTCCCGCAATGACGATCCGCCGTCCGGTCCGGGCCAGCTTTTGCTCGAGGTGTGCGGCGGCCGCCGCGTCGCCGTCGATGATGAGCACGAGTCCGGGGTCCCGCGTTCCGGCGCCCGCGACCTTCCGCAGCACCTCCAGGAGGGCGGCCGAGCGGGTCCGGATTTCCGGGTCGGGGGCGTACTCGAGGGCGCGCGCCGCCTCGGTGATTTCGGGGAAGCCGAACGTTCCCCCCGAGCCGGCGAGGGTATGGGCAATCCGGCGGAGGGACTCGACCGCCTCCGGAGCCGGCCCGTCCGGCGCGTCGACGAGCGCCTCGAGCGCCTTGATCCGGGGGGCGAGGCCTTCCCGGTACTTCCTCTTGAGTTCTTCCATGGGGGAGGTCCGCGACGGGCCATTCTACCCCAAGGTTCCCCGCGCGGAGGCGAAGTCTCGCCGGAGCGTCAGCAGGTGTGCAGGGTGTTCGGCGAGGGCTCGGGGTGTTCCTGGATGATCTTCGCGAACGTTTCCACGATGTCGCGGTCCCACCATCCGCGGCCCACCTCCTCGCGCATGATCGACAGGCACCGCTCGCGCGGGATGGCTTCCTTGTAGGGGCGCTTGGTGTTGAGGGCGTCGTAGACGTCGACGACGCTGATGATCCGGACGAGGACGGGAATCTCCGCGCCCCGCCAGCCGTCGGGGTAGCCCGAGCCGTCGAGCTTCTCGTGGTGGTGGCGGACGAGCGGGAGGACCTTGTCCATGGTCTTCATGGGCCGGACGAGGTCGGACCCCACGACGGGGTGTGACTTCATCGTCGCGAACTCCTCGACCGTGAGCTTCCCCGGCTTGTGGAGGATGCCGTCGGGGACGGCGATCTTCCCCAGGTCGTGGAAAATTCCGGCGAGCCGGAGGGTGCCGATGTCGGTGTCGTTGATCCCGAGGGATTTCCCCACGCGGGAGGCGTACTCGCCGATCCGCTTGCCGTGGTCGTGCGTGTAGGCGTCGCGCCGCTCGACGACGAGGGCGATGCCCTCGAAGACGCGCGAGGAGTGCTCGAGCTCGTCGGTGTACTGCTTGAGCTTGGCGAGGGAGCCCACCCGGGTGGTCAGCTCCGTGATGTTGACCGGCTTGGCCAGGTAGTCGTCGGCGCCCAGCTCGACCGCCTTGACCTTGTCCGGGATCTGGTCGAGGGAGGTGACGATCACGACGGGGACGAGCCGGGTGTTCGGGTCGTGCTTGATCGTCCGGCAGACGGTGTAACCGTCCATCTTGGGCATCTGGATGTCGAGGAGGACCATGTCGGGGGATTCGCGGCCGATGACCGCGAGGGCTTCCTCGCCGTCGCCGGCCTCCAGGATCTCGTAGCCGAGGGGCTCGAGGATCCGGCGCATGAACCGACGGTTGGGGGCCTCGTCGTCGACGACCAGGATGCGGACCGTTCGCATCAGGGTGTCCTCGGGGAGCCCAGACTCATGAAGGCTTTCCCGGGGGCGCGTCGAGGATCAGCCTGATTTTCCGCACGAGCGCGTCGGCCGAGAAAGGCTTCTGGATGAAGTCCCTGTCCTCCGCTTCCAGTATACCCGCATCGGCCATCGCGCGTCCTGTATACCCGGACATGTAGAGCACTTTCGTCTTCGGCAGGAGACCCCCCAGCCTCCGCGCGAGCTCCCTTCCGCTCATGTAGGGCATGACGGAGTCGGTGAGCATGAGGTCGATCTGCCCCTCGAATTTCTGGGCGAGGGTGATGGCCTCGGCCCCCTCGCGCGCCTGGAGCACGCGGAAGCCGCGGTGGATCAGCGTCTGGCTGATCAGGTCGAGGAGGCAGTTCTCGTCCTCCACGACGAGGATCGTCTCCCCTTCGCCGCCCTCGACGGCCGGCTCGTGCTCGGAGGGGGGCTCCGTCGCGGGCAGATTCACCTGGGGGAAGTAGATCTTGAAGCAGGCGCCGCGGCCGGGCTCGCTGTACGCCCAGATGTGCCCGCCGGCCTGCTTGACGATGCCGTAGACGATCGACAGCCCGAGCCCCGTGCCCTTCCCCTTTTCCTTGGTGGTGAAGAAAGGCTCGAAGAGGTGGGACTTCGTCTCGCCGTCCATCCCGATCCCCGTGTCGCTCACCGCGAGGAGGACGTACGGTCCCGGGCGGACGCCCGCGTGGAGCCGGGCGAAGGTGTCGTCGAGGTCCATGTTCATCGTCTCGATCGTGAGGAGCCCGCCCGTGGGCATGGCGTCCCGGGCGTTCACGGCGAGGTTGACGATGACCTGTTCGACCTGGCTCCGGTCGGCGCGGACGGTGGCGAGCGTGGCGTTCGCCGCGATGTTGAGGTCGATGTCCTCGCCGATGAGGCGGCGGAGCATGAACTCCATATTCGCGGCGATGGCGTTCAGGTCGAGCAGACCGGGCTGCCACTCCTGCTTTCGGCTGAAGGAGAGGAGCTGCCGGGTGAGCGAGGTCGCGCGGTAGCCGGCCGTGTTGATCTCCTCGACGTGCTCGCGGAGCGGATCGCCGGGCTTCAGGCGCTCCATGAGCAGGTCCGAGTAGCCCGTGATGATGGTAAGGACGTTGTTGAAGTCGTGGGTGACGCCGCTGGCGAGCCGCCCGATCGCCTCCATCTTCTGGGACTGGCGGAGCTCCTCCTCGAACCGCTTCTGCTCGGTGATATCGACGAGGAAGCCCCGGACCTCGAGGGGCCGGCCCTGGGAGTCGCGGGTGAGGGAGCGCGTGTCCCGGACCCAGACGACGCGGCCGGCCTTGGTCGTCAGCCGGTATTCGCTCGTGCCCGCGCAGCGGTCGTCGAGCGCGCGCTTCCAGTCGGCGAGGACGCGCTCCTGGTCGTCGGGGTGGATCCGGTGGGACCACACGTCGTCGTCCCCGGTCCACTCGCCGGGGGAATATCCGACGAGCGTTTCGATGTAGGGGCTGATGTAGGTCGTGGCGAACGAGGCGTCGGGCCGGGCGGCGTAGAGGACGGCGGGGATTCCTTCGACCAGCTGGCGGTAGCGCTCCTCGACCTGGCGGAAGGCTTCTTCGCGGCGCTCGAGGGTCTGGACCATTTCATCGAAGGCGCGTTCGAAGGGATCGTCGGGAGCGTCTCCGAGATTGCCTCGGGAGAGATGGCCCATGACTGCGTCCTCCGCTCGTCCAACCCGACGCGCCCCGGTTCGGTCTGTATCCTCCGAGCCGGCCGGTGCGTCGGCCATCCATCACCTGCGATACGGGAAGCCGCCACCTCTCTCTCGGTGCCGGTAAGAATACGTCCCCCTGTCTCCAAAAGCAACTGGATTCGTCCCAAATTGGGACAGATTGTTCTTGTGGCGCTCCTCGCCGTGAATTCCTGGGACACCCATTGGGGGTGGATCGCGGTTTCAAAAAAAATTCGCCGGAAGGGCCCTGGGGTCCAGGTGCGCGGCCCTTCCGGCGGTGTAGGGGTCTTGAGAGGAACTAGTACGTCTTCGGCCCGGGGGGCACGATGTCAGCGAAGAGGACATCGGTGGCGTAGATTTTCCCGAGCACGAGCCCGACGACCTTCGCCTTGAACGTCACGGTGTCGCCCGGCCGCAGCCCCCAGGAGGCCATGTCGACGGGGCAGGAGTAGTGATACACGGGGGGCGGCAGGAGCACGGTTTCCAGATTCAGCGCCTTGAGGATCCCGTTGTGGTAAACCTCGAGGACGATCTGGTAGGCCACCGTGCCGCCGGTGACCGTCGCTTCGTAGAGGAAACTCTGGGTGTCGCACGAAACTTGGCAATGCGTCCCGCTCTCGCCATAGCGGTTGTGAATGTCCATTCCCTGGGCGAAGGACACATCCGCCAAGCCGAAGACCAGCGCGGCGACGAGCAGGGATTGCTTCACGTTACGTTCTCCTCAGTCAGTTTCTTTGACAGATAAGCGCAGGGCGTCTGCCAATCGACCCGGGAGGGGGGCGTGGACAAGATGCCGAAGAGCAGAGAGTTAGAGAGGTGATTGAAAAATCAACAGAAGCCGACCGGGGCTACGCTGTCCCCGCGAGACAGAAAACCGTCCTCAGTCCGGACACTGCACCCCTATACCGCCGGCCACGCACCGCACGTACTATGGGACCACGTCTCCATACAGGTAGTCCATGTCGAGAACATTGCCCTGCAAAAGGTCGATCACCTTGGCTTGAAATGTCACAAGATCTCCAGGTTTCAGGCCCCAAGGAGCTAGCTGGACGAGGCAGGAGTAGTGATAGATGGGCGGGGCGGGAGAGACGACTTCCTCGGCCGACATTTTCAGCACCCCATTGACGAAAACTCTGAGTTCGATCCTGTAAGGAGCGGTACCTCCGGTGATGGTCGCTTCGTAATTGAAAGCTGGAGTACACGTCGGCAATTGAAAGTGCGTGCCGCTGGGTCCGAAGCGGTTCTGAATGTCCATCCCCTGGGCCAGGGCCGAATCCGAGACCACGATGAAGAGAGCGCCGACGAGAAGTGCTTTGTGCAAGGTGTCTTCCTCCTTGGAGCTTCGCCCCAATGGAGAGAGCAGGACCCCTGCCATGACCATCTTGATACCCCGTCGGCAATCTCCCGAAGTGCAGGAGGTTGGGAGGCTGATGCTAAGGATACCCCAAGATCGGGCGGGTGGGACTGTCCCAGTGAGACAGGAACCTGTCCTACGGGAGGACAGAACCGGTGATGGAGCGCCGGAGGTTGTACTTGTCCATCAGCCGGTAGAGCTGCGAGCGGACAATCCCCAGCTTGCGCGCCGCGGCGCTGATCGAGGGCTCGGTCCGGATCGCGTGCAGGATCGCCTCGCGCTCCGTCTGCTCGACGCTCGAGTGGAGGGGACCGGGCCCCGCAACCGGCTCTTGGAGCTGGCGCTGAACGTCCTGGACCGTGATCCGGCCCTCGCATAGCGTCGAGAGGGATTCGATCACGTGCTTCAGCTCCCGGACGTTGCCGGGCCAATCGTGGTTCATCAGCGCCCGCATGGCGTCGGTATCGATCTTCACCCGGCCCCGCTTCGCCCCCGACAGCTGGAGGAACGCGTCCACCAGGAGCGGGATGTCCTCCTTGCGTTCGCGGAGGGGCGGCAGGGTCGCCTGGAGGACCTTCAGCCGGTACAGGAGATCCGAACGGAAGGTGCCCGCCTTGGCCATGCCGTTGAGGTCCCGGTTCGAGGCGGCGATGATCCGCACGTCGACGCGCTCCGGGGCGGTGGCGCCCACGCGGCGGACTTCGTGCGACTCCAGCGCCCTCAGGAGCTTCACCTGCAGGTCGGCGCTCATCTCGCCGATTTCGTCGAGGAAGAGGCTGCCCTTGTGGGCGGCCTGGAAGAGACCCTGCCGGTCGCGGTCGGCCCCGGTGAAGGCGCCCTTCACGTTGCCGAAAAGTTCCGCCTCCAGCATCGTCCCCGTGATCGCCGCGCAGTTGAAGGCGAGGAAGGTCTTTTCCGCGCGGGGACCGCCCTGGTGGATCCCCCGGGCGGCGAGCTCCTTGCCGGTGCCGGTCTCGCCCAGGATGAGGACCGGCGCTTCCGTCGCGGCGGCCTTCTCCAGCACGCGCAGGCAGGCGGTGAGTTCCGCCGACTCGCCGATCATGGCTTCGAACGCGGGATGGCGCGAACGGTCGGCGTTGCGCGCCGGGGCCTTGCGCCGCACCGCCCCCTCGAGCTTGATCTGCTCCGAAAGCGTGTCGCGCTGGCGCTTCAACTCCCGCACCTCGTCCTCGAGGAGCGCCCGGTACATGGCGAGGGCCGCCTTCTCCCGGAACATCTCGACCCGCTCGAGGTTGACCGTTTCGAAGACGCCGCTCCGGTGGCGGTTGTCGAGGTAGACGACGCCCACGCGCCGGTTCGCGGTCTGCAGGGGCAGGCAGAGGATCGACCGGATCCCCAGTTCGCGGACGCTCACGGCGCCGGCGAGGCGGGGATCCTCGGACGCGTTCAGGCAGTGGAAGAGTTCACCGGTCCGGTGGACCTTCTCCACGACGGTGCGGCTGAACCGGAGATCGGCGGATTGGGGGTCGCGCTTATCCATGTTGCGTCGGGCGCGGACGGCCAGCTTGCCGTCCTGGACGAGCACGAGGTACCCGCGCTCGGCGCCCGTGATGTCGATCAGGGCGTCCATGACCATGCGCAGGATGGGGTCGAGATCGGCCGAGGCGTTGAGACGGCGCTCGATCTCGAGGAGGCGCCGGAACCATTCCTCTTCGCGCGAGAAGGAGCGGCGGAGGTCCGCCTTCTCCCGGAGTTCCGCGTCCCTGCGCTGGAGGTCCTCCCCCATCGAGGGATCTTCGAACCAGTCCGACCGTCGGTCGCTGAACACGCGTCGAGCCTCCTGATACCAGCGCTCTGCGCCTTCGGCGTTGCCCGAGCGGGCGGAGAGGTCCCCCAGCATCTCGGCCGCTTCCTCCGCGAACCGGAGCCGGTCGCGGGAGAGGGCCTTATGGTACACCTCGGCGGCGTAGCTCGCCCCGGTTTCGACCGACTGGGCCGCGCGCGCCGCCGCCAGGCCCGCGCAGAGGCGGAAATCGATCCCCACATCCCGACCGAACGATTTGATCGCCCGCTCGATCGTCGCGAGGGCGCGGTCCCCGGGTCCGTCGCTCAGGCGGCCGATCCCTTCGACGAGGTCGAGGACGCCCGCGGCGAACCGGTTTTTCCACGGGGCGCATTCGCGCCGGGCGCGTTCGAGCAGGGCGGGATCGACGGCCATTCGATGATGGTAGAGCGCCTCGGCGAGACCCAGGAGCGTCGGCAGGGCATCGATCGGCCAATGCGCTTCCAGCAAGCGTTGCGCGGTAGATTTCAAGATCGACTCCGAAGCGCGCCATGCGCCCGAGAGCCAGAGGGCCATTCCGCGGTGCCGGTCGTGCGCGATCGGAGTCGCCCAATCGCCCTGACCCTCCGAGCGGGATTCCGCCATCCGGAGGAACCGCTCGGCATCATGAGGCCGGCTCTTCTGGGCGGAGGTCACCGCCAGGACTTGGTAGCCCCGGGCCTCCACGTAGCGCTCGTGCGTGCGGTCCGAGAATTCGATCGCGAGCTGGGCCGACTTTTCCGCTTCCGCGACAGTCCCGTGGAGGATGGCGATCTGCGCCAGGTTCTGGGCGTAGTTGGAAACCATCATCCACTGCCCCGATTCGATGGCGCACTCCAGGACGCGCCGCTTCAGGAGCAGGGACTGCGCGTGCGCGCCCGTAACTTCCAGGATCGTTGCGAGGAGCGATTCAGCCTGCACCGCGTGCACCCGCCACCCCTGCCGCCGGGCGATCAGCGCCGCTTCTTTGAGGAGAGCTCGCGCCTCGTCGGGCTTTCCGAGGAGCTGGTAGTACGCGCGGCTCAGGTAGCGGAGGACGCGGAATTGCTCCTGGTGGTTGCCGCTCCGGCGCGCGAGCTGGAGCGCCTTCTCCAGGCGCGTGACCGCTTCCCCGCCTTCGCCGGAGTTGAGGGCGTGCGATCCTTCCGCGAAAGCGAGGCCGAGCTCTTCAGCCGCGCCGGTCTCCCGGGCGAGCTCGATCCGCTCCCTCTCTTCGACGGGCCGGCGGAGGACGCTGAGCATCCACGCGCACGCGAGCTGGATCTTCGCCCGTTCCGCCGGGACCACCGCGGGATCCTTGAGCGTCGCGTCGTACTCGGCGAGGGCCGGTCCGTATTCGCCGCGCTCCATGAGCGCCTCGGCGAGGGCCGTGCGCGCGGGCGCCGAGCCGTCGGCGGCCACGCGCTCCCGCGCCGCCGCGACCATCCGCTCGAAGTGGCCCGCGTTCTTCCACGCCGTCCGCGCCGATTCCCACGCCTTGAGCCGCTGGGCGCCGCCGCGCTTCGCCACGCGCTCGAAGACTTCGCCCGCCCCGAGGTAGGCCTGGCGCCGGAGCAGGACATCGCCGAGCTCCAGCCCCCACTTCTCGGCCGCTGCGACGTCGGGCGAGTGGAGGTAGTGGTGCGCGATGATCTCCTGCTTCTCGAAGGAAATCTGGCCGCCGCAATTCTCGAGGCCGCGGGCGATCTTCAGGTGGACCTCGGCCTGGCGCGCCTCGGGGATCGATTCCTCGATCGACCGGCGCAGGAAGGCCGACGTCATCCGCCAGCCCGAGGGGGCGGCGTCCACCCATCCGAGGTCGAGCAGCTGCTCGAGCGACTCCGCGGTTTTCGCGATGCCGGTGATCGCTCTCAGCTCGCGGAGCGGCAGGGGCCGGATCAGCAGCGCGAGCACCTCGAGGAATTCGCGCGTGACGGCGTCGAGCTCCGCCACCCGGGCCGAAACGTCCGCCCTCCGGTCGGCGGGCAGCGCCAGCCGCGCCCCGGGGCGCAGGCGCAACGCGCCCTCGGTGACCACCGTCCGGGTCCGCGAGGCGTCGAGGAGTTCGCGCGCGAGACCCGCGTGGCCCCGCGAAGCGGCCGCCAGTTCGTCGATGAGCCCGGCCGAGGGCGTCGCCCCGCCGGCCCACGCGCCCGCCAGGTGCGAAAGGTGGGAGCGATCGAGCGGTTTCAGTTCGAGCTCGAGCGCCCGCTCCTTCGGGAAGGGCGGCGTACGCCCGACCCCGACGAGGGCGATCCTCGCGGAATTCCGGAGCGCGAGAACCGTCGCCAGGTGCTCGACGAGGGAACGGCTGTCCCGGTCGCCGCGGTCGAGGTCGTCGAATATGAGCACGATCGGGACCTGCTCCGAGGCCGCCACGAGCGCGCGCGTCACGGCGAGCCGGAGTTCGGAAGTGTCGATGAACCGGCGCTCCAGGATCTCGCGGGGGAAGCCGGCGGGCCCGAGCATCTCGAGCGCCGCCCGCGCCTGCTCGAAGGGAACGCGGCCGCCGTCGGCGGCCGAACCGACCCCCACGAGGAATCCGCGCGTCTGGGCCTCGATGCGCGCCAGGTCGAGGAGCGCCGAACGGCCCGAACCCGATTCGCCGTGGATCGAGACGACCCGTGCACCCGCCTTGGCGGAGAGCGTCGCTTCCAGCACGGCGCCGATTTCTTTCAACTCGCGGTCGCGGCCGAAAAGCCGCAGGTCCCGTCCGGCGAATTCGACGACCGCCGGGTCGATGAGCCGGCCCGCCGCGAGCACCGCGTCGGGTTCCTCGATCCTCCGGCCCGGCTTCGACGTGACCAGCCGCTCCACGAGCCCGCGAACCGGCGAATTCTCCTCGGGAATCAGCTTCAGGAGATGGCGCCCGAAAGTGCGCAGATCCTCACCCACGGAGGCGTCGGGCGAAGCGAGCCCGAGGTCGATGAGCTTGACGGAGACCGAGGTCCCGTTGCCCACGACGAGGATGTTCCCGGGATGGAGATCTCCGTGCGCCAGCCCGTTGCGCCGGAGGTGATCGAGCGCCCCGGCGACCTGGACCACGATCTGCAGGACGATCCCCGGGGCGCGGTTGGTTTCATGCCCGAGGAACCGGGCGAGGTCTTCGCCCTCGACGAATTCGGTGGTGTAGAAACAGCTCGGTCCCGCGATCCCGAAATCGAGCGCCCTCGGGAAACCCGGGTGGGCGATCCGGGAGAGCGCCGTGAATTCCCGCTTGAGCCTGAGGCGGACGTCGGCCGAGGCGTTGTTCTCGATAACTTTGACGGCGACTTCGAGATTGCGGCGGGAGTCGTCGCGGGCGAGGAATGTCCTCGCCGTCGCGCCCTGGCCCAGGGTGCGGACGATGTGATAGCGGTCCGGGAGCATCACCGGATGCTGCACGGAAATCGCCTTAACTAAACCATGACGTACCCCGACCGCCCGTTACTCGATGACACGGACAGACCCTCCCCGGTCGGGTTCGTGGAGGCAAGTATATACCATGAGGGGGTGGAATCAAGCGAATAATGACCCTTTTTGGGACAGGGGGGTCCCTTGGAGGCTTAGGGAGGGGGCGAGTTCAATGATGAACCCGAACGTCAATTGGAGATGAACCCAAGGATGTCCAGGAAGTCCTCGTCGCCGGCGTACGCCGCGAACTTCTGGCGGGAGGCGCTGATGTCCTCTTTCCACATCGCCAGCGTGCGGTCCTTGTCGATGACTACGCACCGCCGGAGGTAGTCCATCGCCTCCTCCCGGCGACCGCGGACGGCCGCCAGCCCGGCCAGGTTGAAAAGGCTGGAGAGGTTGCGGGGATTGATCCCCACGGCGCGCTTCCAGGCGTCCTCGGCCTGGTCGTAATCCCCCTGGCATACGGCGAAGGAGAGCCCAAGCGTCCCGAGAACCTGGTCGTCCTCGGGAAGCTCCTGGGATATGGCCAGGATGGCCTCGTGCGCCTGCTCCTTGCGCTCCAATCCCATGTAGGCCTCCCAGAGGCCTAGATATATGTGCTTGGAGGACAAGCCTTTGGCGATGGCGCGCCCGAAGGCCGTCACGGCCTGCTCGGGATCACCCACCTCGAGGAAGTAGTAGCCGAGGTACTCGTGGGCCGCCCCGAGATCCTCGTCGAGGTCGAGCGCCTTCGTGTACTCCTGGAAAGCCTCCTGGAACTCGCCCTTGCTCTGGTGGAGACGCCCGAGGCTGACGTGGGCGTCCGCGTTTTCCTGGTATCCGAGGGAGCGCTCGAAATTGACTCCCGCGCGCTCCATGTCCCCTTTTTCGGCTTCGGCGATGCCCCGGAGGTTCAGCGCCGCCGCGATCGCGCTCTTCACGTCGCGGTCGTCGGGATACTTCTCCGTGAGGTGCATCAGCCGGGCCAGCGCCTCCCGGTGCTGTCCCTTGGAGAGATACTCCCTCGACTCTTTCAGACCTTTCCTGAGGTCTTCCATCGGTCCCCTGACCTGTCCGGCCGGGCCCGGCCGACGTCCATCCATCCCGGGATTAGACGCGCCCCGGCGGCCTCTATTACTACCTTTCGGTCGAGCACCCTCATTAACTTGTTCACATTCCCTATTATTTCCCGGATCCGAGCCATCCTTCGACAATTGCCCTCTGGAGATCACTCGGTTCCGTCGCGGCGCCGATCACGTACGTCCCCGTCTCCCGGTCCACGATCGGCAGCTCCGCCTCCACCCGTTCCTCCTCGCCCTTGTCGCCGGAGGATCTCGTGAAGGTCACTTTCACCCGATCGCCCACCTTCAAGCCCTCCAGCGCCTTCGCGAGTTCCGACCGGTTGGCCGTTTCGCTCTCACCTACTTTTACGATGCGGTCGTCCTTTCGGAGACCCGATTTTGCCCCCTCGCTCTCCTCGGGAGGATCGGCCGAGATCCGCAGCCCGGTCATGGGAATGCCCAGCGTCTTCACCCTCTGCGGCTGGAACCGGACCCCGGCGTCCTCGAGGATCGCGGCATAGGGAAGCTCCTCGGTCCCCGCGACGTACTTCGCGAAGAACTCCGTGAAGTCTGATCCGGAAACGGCGTTCGCCGCCTTCTGGAGGCCGTCCTCCTCGAATCCGACGCCGATCTCTCCTTTCCCCGCCTTGCTCGGCTCCACGACCAGCGTCCGGTAGAGGTGCCGCATCAGGTCGTCGAGCGACTTCTTGTTGGACGTGAGCTTGCGGATCCGGAGATCCAGGAGCAGGCCGAGCAATTCGCCCTTGTTGTAATAGTCCACGGCCCCCGTGCGGCTTCCGCGCCGGCGGTCCCACACGGTCCTCGAGGCCTCCTCGACCGTCTGCGTCTTGCGGACCGGATTCTGCTGGAGCTGCCGGACCTCCTCGGCCAGGTGCTGGAAATACTGGTCGCGGGTCCAGACCCCGGCGCGGAGCAGGCTCAGGTCGCCGTAGTAGCTCGTCACGCCCTCCGAAAACCACAGCGCCTTCGACCGGACCGGCTGCGTGTAGTCGAAGGGGCCCAGCTCCTTCGGTCGGATCCGCTTGACGTTCCAGAGATGGAAGAACTCGTGCGAGATCATGCTGGCCGCGTTCAGCGGATCGGCCTTCACGAGCGGGTAAGGATAGTCGATGTCGGTGGAGTTGAGGTGCTCGAGGCCCTGGCCCGACATCCCGTCCGGAAGGTGGAGGATGAAGACGTAGCGGTCGAACGGCGCGGGGCCGAGCAGCTTCATCTGCTCCGCCACGATTTTCCGGCAGACTTCCGTGAGCTTGGGGCCGTCGATCGCCCCGGCGGCGTGGACCACGATTTCGTACGTCACGTTGTCGTGCGTGAAGGTGTGCAAGTCGAATTTTCCCAGCTCGGTGGGGCAGTCGACGAACGTGTCGTAGTCCCGGGCGCCGTACGTGGCGTCCCCCAGCTTCTTGAGTCCCGTGCCGACCTTCCAGTCGCCGGGCATCTTGAACGTGACCTTGTGGGGGCCGTTCATCCGGCCCTTGATGTAGAGGTACGCGGCCGGCCCGTCGAGGTCGTAGTGGTTCGCGTTGAGATTTCCCTGGAGCACCTGCACGGCCTGGGGTCGAAGGGTGTATTTGACCGTGAACTTGAGCGCGCGTCCGGTCTTCAGCGTCCATTGGGAATCGTTGTCGGTGGCGGCGACCTCCGCCTTCTTTCCGTCGATCTCGGCCTCGAGGTCCCGGACCGCCCGGCTGAAGGGGATGACCCGGTACCGCCCCGGGGCCCAGACCGGAATCCCCAGCGTCAGCTCGTCGTCCCGGTTGTTTTCGACCGCCATCTCGACCTTGACGTTGCCGCTCTCGGGTTCGGTGACGTCGAGCGTGAAACTCACCGCGACCGGCGGCGTCGCGGTGTCCTGGGCGAGCAGGGAAAGGACGAACAGGAGAACGGCCGGGAATCTCATGCGACCTCCTCGGAATCCCTAACTTTATACATGGCGGTGGGAGCGCGCGTAAGAGACTTCCGGAATCCGGAACCTACGCCGCCCGGAAGTAATCGCCGAGCGCTTCTTCGCGCGAGGCGAGCGCCTTCTCGGCGACCTTGAGGCCGACCGCGTAGATCACCCCGCCGTACAGGAGCCCCGCGAAAGCCGCCGCCAGGGCCCACGGCGATTTTCCGAGCTCGAGGAGGAAGGAGGCGATGAAGACCGGCGCGAGGAGGAGGAGCGTCAGCAGGTAGAGCCCGGAGCGGGCGAGCCCGACGAGGCACCCGCTCTCGTCCCGCCGCGGGATGCGCTGGCCCGGGCTGAGGAACGGAAGCGGGAAGTAGACCGAGTTCACGTTCCCGAGGGCCGTCACCACGATGAGCGCCGAGAAATGGAGGAGCAGGATCGAGGGAAGGCGCGCGGTCTCGTTCATCAGGATCGCCGGCACCGAGATCGCGATGGCGTTGAAGGGGCCGAAGATCGCCAGGTAGGCCAGGTTCTTCCCGAGGAACAGGAGGCGCCGCGGGGCGGGATAGGCGAGCAGCGTCCGCACCGCGACCCCCTCGAGCCCGAAGAGATTCGTGAGAAAGAACATCTCGATGAAGATGAGGAAAATGCCGGCGAAGTGGCCGACGTTGGCCGCGGAGAGGGCGCTCGTTTCGCCGCCCCGGTTGCGGAGGAAGAACGGCGCCGCGATCGGGAAGAGGACGTAGAAGACGCTCGTCAGGACCCGGTGGCGGACGGCCGGGTCCCGGAAGAAAACCGCCATCTCCTTGCGGGCCACTGCGGCGGCGATCGTCCCTCCCACCGCCGCGATCGCCCGGGAGAGGCCGCGCAGGAACGGGAGCCTTCCCTTGGCGGAGATTTTCCGTCGCCGGTAATGGAAGATCGGCTCCGAAAAAGCGAGCCGCTCCTCCGCCCATCCCCCGGCCCGATAGACGACCCAGGTCAGAATCGCGAAGGCCCCGAGGCCCACGCCGGACCGCGTGCCGTCGAGCGCGTACCCCCACGAGAGCCACACCGGGGGAAACCAGGCGAGCCACGTGGAGGGTCCCCCCGCCTTCGCGAAATCCGCGACGGCGCGGACCGCGTCCTTCGCGAGGTCGTTTCGAAGCAGCTGCAGCGAGACGTAGATGCCGCCGGCGAAGAGCGCCGAGAGCAGCACCGCGGCGTCGCGCCACCGCCGGCTCGTGAGCACGGCGAGGAACGTCAGCCGGATCAGCCGCGACACCAGCTGGAGGTGGACGATGAGGAACAGGAAGATGGCGGCCCGCGCGACCTGCTCGGCCGGCGTGCCCGGGATCCCCACCGCGAATCCGGCGAGCAGCGCGCCCCCGATGATCGGCATCGGGCCGATGAACGAGGCGAGCGTGCTGCCCAGGAAGATCGTCCGCGGCGCGAGCGGATAGGGCGCCAGCCGGGCCGGATCGTAGAGGTCGTTCAGGGTTCCCGAATAGAGCCAGAGGAAGTAGAGGACGGCGAACGCCAGGTGCAGGAGCTCCCACACGGCCGGAACGCCGACGCGCGTGAAGGCCGCGTTGAGGGCGAAGGCGCTCCCCATGAAGAGAAAGAACGCGAAGCCAATCGAGACGACCGTGGTCAGGACCGCCGTGATCCATCGCCGGCTGCGCCAGAGATACTTCCAGCGGAGCCAGGCCAGGAGCCGGATGTGGCGGATCATGGCCCGGCGGCGGGAGGCTTGCCGATCCAGTCGAGGTCGCCGCCCGGGCGCAGGCCTCCACCCACCATGCTGACGAAAACGTCTTCGAGCCCGGCCCCGGACCCCAGCCCCGCCTGCGTCCCCAGCTCCGCCACGGTGCCCATGCCCCGGAGCCGGCCCTCGTGGATGATTGCGATCCGCGTGCAGAGCTTCTCCACGACCTCGAGCACGTGCGACGTGTAGAAGATCGTCACGCCCTTGGCGGTGAGTCCTTGAAGCACCTTCTGGATCGCCTGCGTCGAGATCGCGTCGATCCCGTTGAAGGGCTCGTCGAGGAAAAGGACCCCGGGCCCGTGGATGAGGGCGCACGCGAGCGCGGCCTTCTTCCGCATGCCCATGGAGTAGTCGATGACGAGGCGGCCGCGGTCCTCGGCATTCAGATCGATCAACTCAAGCAGGCGCTCCGCCCTCCGCTCCGCCTCGTCCTCCGGAAGCCCGTGCATGAGGCCGCTGAAGACCACAAGTTCCCATCCCGTAAGCCGGTCGAAGGTCTCGACCGTCTCGGGGAGGATGCCGACCTGCGACTTGACGCCGAGGGGATCGGCGGCGACGTCCCGCCCGGCAATCAGGATGCGTCCCGAGGTGGGCTTCATCAGCCCGCACAACATCTTGATCGTCGTCGTCTTGCCGGCGCCGTTGGGACCGAGGAAGCCGAAGAACTCCCCGCGCCCGACGGTGAAGGAGATGTTGTCGACGGCGAGGGTTTCCTTGAACCGCTTGGTGAGCTCGACCGCGGCGATGCTGGGGGCTTCGTTCATTTCACGAGGGGCTCGAAGGCGTACCGGCGGAGGAATCCGTCCGCGCCGCCGACGTAGAGCGCGGCGCCGTCGCGGGAGAAGAGGACGCTCCGGGCGGGCGCGACGGCCGTCGCCAGAAGGAAGCTCGTCTCGTCCAGCCGCGCGAGGTGGACCCGTCCGCCGGCGACGACGGCCACGTGCGCGGGAGCGGCGGCCAGCGACGTCGGGACCTCCGGCAGGGGAATCACGCGGTCCACCCGTCCCGCGGCGGCGTCGATGACGAACAGCTTCTTCGCCGCGGTCGCGACTAGGAGCTTGGAGCCGTCGGGCGTGAACGCGAGCAGGGCGCCTTCCCCGGCGGGCTCCCCGAGATCGACGGGCCGCTTTTCGAAATCGTCCCGCGACCAGACATAGACCTGCGGATCGCCCTTCCGCTCGTCGACGACCGTCTTGGTTCCTTCGCGCCGCCAGGTCCGGTAGATCCCGCCTCCCGTCGCGAACCGCTTGCCCGAGGGGGCGACCGCGACCGAGGCGTGCGCCTGGGCGCGGTTCGAAATGGGATTCATGGCGGCCGCGCTCTTGTCGGTGTCGAGCAGATCGATGGAGTAGACGTCGGGGCCGTTCGCGCCCCCGGCGGTCCAGAGGATGCGGAGGACGATGGCGCCGTCGAACGGGGCCAGCCGCGTCGCCTTCACGGGGATCTTGAGGCCGGAGGTTTCGATCTCGAGACGGCGACGTCCGGATTCCGAAAGGACGAGGACCTCCTGCGCCTCGGGACCGCTCGATCCCGTCGGACCCTTGAGGCCCGCGATGCGAAGGCCGTCCTTCTCGATGAGCGCGGGAGAAAAGAGGGGCCCACCGCTTGTGGAGGCGGCGGTGAGTGATTTCAGATCGTCCGCCGCCCACGAGCCGAAGGTTCCGTAGCCGGCGCCGGTGCCGATGACGCGTCCGTCGGAAGCGATCGTCAGCTCATCGACGGGCCCGACCGCGGGGGATTTCGCTTTTTCCGCAAACAGGTCCGCCCACAACTCGCGCTCGAGATCCTTCAGCTCGGGAGCCGACGGATTGTCCGCGGCCGCCTCCCGCGCGAGCCGAGCCGCCGTAACGCGGTCCCCGCCCGCCAGCGCCGCCTTGGCCCCGGAGAGCGGGCCTTCGCGCTGCAGCTCCTCCACGAGGTCACGGGCTTCGCGCGCCTCTTTCCGCAGCGTCAGCGCCTTCCGCGCCGCGGTGAGCGCCGCCGCCCGTTTCCCGTCGCGCTTGAGCCGGCGCGATTCCGCGATCAGCTCCCAGAACTGGATCTCTTCCTTGAGCTGGGCGTGCCGGAGGCCCGAGGGCATCAGCAGCTCCGCCTCCGCGAGGTGGCGCCGGGCATCGTCGAACCGGCCCGCCTTCGCGCCCTCCTGTGCCGCCTCGCACTCGCGGTTGTACAGGACGCGGACCTCCCGCTCGGCGTTCCGCACGGCCCCTTCGGTCTCATGGTCCGTGCGCAGGGTGAGCGCCTTGCGGTAGTGGTCGAGCGCCTCCGGCCACTGGCGCGCGTCTTCGGCGTTCTTCCCTTGAGCCATTTCCGATTTCCACCGGCGGCCCAGGTCGATGGCCCGGCTGAACGCCTCGCGCTCCTTGGCGTCGACCTTGTCCAGGAGCGCGCCCGCCGCGTCCCAGTCGCAGCGATCGATCGCCTCCTGGATCTTGAGCGGCACGCCGCCGGCCTCCTCGACCTTGCGCTTCTTCGCTTCGAGCGCTTCACGAACCTTTACCGCCCCGGACCGGCGCATCGGGCCCGCGATCCGGACCGCCTGGTTGGCGTCGTTGAGCGCCATCCCGAGCCACGCGAGGCTGCCGTGATCGAGCGCGAGCTTTCCCGACGCGTACCTCAGGGAGAACGACTCCGGGTGGCGCTGGATTCCGGCCTGGATTTTCTGCCAGGCGCCGTCGAAATCGTTCGCGGTGGCGAGCGCTTCGGCGTCCCGCACGTAGCTTGCGACCGAGGATTCCTGCTCTTTCATCCGGCGCGCCCGCGCCTCGCCGTCCTCCGCCAGCGAGGACGCCGGCTTGAGTTTGTGCGCCTTTTCGTAGAGCGACTCGGCGTCGCCGTACCGCTCCTCCGCCATCGCGCCGTCCGCATCCCGCAAAGCCTTGGTGAATTCCGCGTCTTCCCCTTTCCGAAGGCGCACGCGCTCCAGGGCCTCCTTCGCTACGGGAGTCTCCTTCGATTTCAAGGCGCGTCCGTACGCGGCCTCGGCTTCGGGCCACTGGAAGAGCGACTCCGCCGCGCGCCCCTGGCGCATGGCCTCCTCGTAATCCTCCGGGGAAACGGCGCCGCCTCCGCCGCGGAAGAAGATGAAATAGGCGCCCGCGGCGCCTCCCGCGAGAAGCAGGAGGAGCACGACTCCGATCGCGAGGAGCGGCCCGGCGGAAGATCGCGCGGGCGCCGGGAGCGACGGGCCCGCCGCCACGGGTTCGGGCGTCTTAGCCGTCACCCCGGTTCTCGGGGCGGCGGAAGGAAGAATCGACGGGGAGGGGGTTCGCACGGTCGGATCGTTGGAAGCGACCGAGACGAGATTCTGGAGCGAGGCGATGGTCCGGTCGGTGGAATCTTCGTCGGCGAGGGATTGGCGGCACGCCTTGAGCGCCTCGCGAAGCACGCCGGCGCTCGCGTACCGCGCCTCGGGCCGCTTGGCGAGGCACGTGTCGACCAAGACCTCCGTCGGCCGGGACACCGCCGGATTCACTTTTCGAAGCGGTTGATGGGGCTCGTCGCTCGTCTTTTTCAGGACATGGAGGACGGTTGTCCCGGTGAAGGGCGCCGCTCCCGTCAGGAGCGTGTAGAGGGTCGCGCCCATCGCGAATACATCCGAGGGCGCGCCCGCCCCCTTGGCATTTTCCGCCTGCTCGGGCGCCATGAAGCCCGGCGTTCCCATGGCCACGTTGGTCCCCGTCAGTCCGATGGATCGCTCCTCGGACAGCAGCTTGGCGAGTCCGAGGTCCATGAGTTTCGCCTTGCGGAACTGGGGCTCGCCGTCGGGCGACAGGGGAATGATGATGTTCTCGGGCTTGATGTCGCGGTGGACGAAATTCTCCTCGTGGGCCGCGGCGAGGCCGTCGCTCACCGTGAGCAACAGGTCGAGCGCGTCCGGCTCCATCAGCGGACCCTTCCCGGCCTTCATGCGCTCGCGGATGAGTTTCCCCCCGGTCAGGCCCGAGACGAACTCCATGACCAGGTACCAGATCGCCGACCCCGCCTTGGGGTCCCCGTCGACGTTGACGTCGAAGATGCGCACGAGGCTCGGGTGGTTCAGCCGGGCGGCGACGTTCGCCTCGCGCATGAAGTACTCGATGGCGTTGGGATCCTGGTCCGCGAGGTGGAAGGGAAGGATCTTGACCGCGACCTCGACGCCCAGCCGCGGGTGTTTTCCGAGGTATACCGCCCCCATGCCCCCCTGGCCGAGCTTCTTGTAGAGGGGAATCCCCCCGAGCGTCGGGCGGCCGGTCTGATCGCGCGGCGCGATCGCGAGCAGTCCGTCCTTGGCGAGGTCTTTTTCGGGAGGGTCCGCCATGAGTCTCCTTTATACCCCACGAGGGGTGAAAAGGGGAGCGTGCCTCCGGGCCGCGGGCCCATCAGGTATACTTTGGCCGCAGGGGGGAAACGGCCCGCCTGCGGATCCCCGCCCGCCCCCGACACCGGAGGTTCTCCTTGCCTGATCCCGCGTCCACGCGCGGAGGCGACGACCGGCTTCTCGGCTCCCTGGCCGTCCGCGAAGGATTCGTGTCGGCCCAGCAGGTCGAGGAATGCGTCTCGCTCCAGAAGCAGGCCCCGTCGCCCCGCAAGCTGGGGGAAATCCTCATCGACAAGGGGTACATCACACCGAACCGGCTCGCGGCGATCCTCGACATCCAGACCCGGCAGGTCCGGATCGTGGCCGCCGATCCCTCCCGGGGCGGGCTCTTCGGCCAGATCGCGCTCGACCTCGGCTTCGTCGCGGCCGAGAACGTGAACCAGGCCCTCGAGGAGCAGGCGCTCCTCTCGCGCTCGGGCTCCCCGGCGATGCTCGGCCAGATCCTGCTCCGGAAAGGCTGGCTCCAGACGGGCCAGTTCCTCGAGATCCTCAAGGTCCAGCGGCGGTCGATCCTGCGTTGTCCCGGCTGCGATACGTTCTACCGCTTCGACGAGAAGGACCGCGGCGCCAAGTTCGCGTGCCGGCGGTGCGGGACCGTGGTGCCGATCCCGCAGGCGGAGCCCGAGGGGACGCCGGCCGGCCCGATGGCGGCGGTGACGGCCAGGCGCGCCGCGGAAATCGGCACGCAGTTCGGACGGTACGCCATCCTCGAGGAGCTGGGCCGGGGCGGGATGGGCATCGTCTACAAGGCGGCCCACCGGGACCTGAACACGGTCTTCGCGCTCAAGATCCTCCGCGAAACCGAGATGGCTTCCGCGGAGGTGCTCGATCGCTTCAAGCGCGAGGCCCAGGCCGAGGCGCGCCTCCGCCACCCGAACATCGTGGCGATCCACGACGCGGGCCAGGAAGCGGGGATGCACTACCTCGCGATGGACTACATCGAGGGCGATCCCCTCACGACCCATCTCGCCCGCGCCTTCAAGGTGCGCGACATGATGGCGCGCCTGGAGAAGGTCGTCCGCGCCGTCCACCACGCGCACGAGCAGGGCATCGTCCACCGGGACCTGAAGCCCGCGAACATCATGATCGATCTCAACGGCGAGCCGCACGTCATGGACTTCGGCCTCGCCAAGTTCCTCGACGACCCGAAGCGCGCCATGCTGACGCGCGACGGGAGCTTCCTCGGGACGCCCTACTACATGGCGCCGGAGCAGATCCGCGGGGAGACCCGGCTCGTCGGCCCGCGCAGCGACATCTACTCGCTCGGCGTGATCCTCTACGAGATCCTCTGCGGGCGCACGCCCCACGTCGCCCAGAACAGCGTGGAGATCTTCCACAAGATCCTGACCGAGGAGCCCGCGCCCCCGCGCGTCTTCAACGAGCGCGTCCACCCCGACCTGCAGACGATCTGCCTGAAGGCGATCGACAAGGACCCGGCGCTCCGCTACGCGACCGCGGGCGAGTTCGCGGACGACCTCCGCCGGTACCTCGACGGCGAGCCGATCCTCGCCCGGCCCCAGCCGTGGCCCATCCGCGCATTCCGCCGGATCCGCAAGAACAAGTCGACCGCCCTCGCCGCGGTCTCCCTGGCGCTCTTCGCGATATCCGGGAGCCTGGTCCTGTACCTCGTGTCGCGGGATTCGCGGGAGTTCGCGCGCCTCCGGGGCGAGGCCCAGCGGAGCTTCGACGAGCGCAAGTACGCGGAGGCGCTCCTTCACACCCAGGCCGCCCTCCGGTTGCGTCCCAACGACCCGGGGATGACCCAGTTCCGCCAGTGGGTCGCGCAGCGCATCGCCTCGCAGGAGGAGGAGTTCCTCCGCGGGCTCGCCCAGGACGAGAAGCGGCGCCAGGTCGCCCCCCAGGTCGGATCGGCGAAGACGATGCTCGAGATGATCCCGAGGCAGGTGGGGCTCGACGCGGCGGGCGTCCTCGAGAGGGTCTCGACCGTTGAAAAGATCCTCGACGAGGCGCTGAAGATCGTGCCCGACCACGAGGAGGCGCTGCACCTGCGGGCCCGGGCCCGGATGATGCGCGGGGCGGGATCGGCGGCCGTGGACGATCTCACCGCGGCGCTGGCCCGCGCGCCGGATCTCACGGCGGCGCTCTGCGACCGGGCGAGAGTCCGACTCGCCCGGGTCATGGAGGGCCTCCTCGTCGACGCGAGACCCGACGGGATGCCAAGGTCGCCGGGCCAGTCGGAGGAATGGGAGCGGGCGCACACCGACCTCACGAACGTCTGGTCCCTGGTCGCCCGCGACCCGGCGCGGGACGAATTCGCCCAGGCGGCCCTGCGCTGGCTCGACGGCAAGCCGGCGGAGGCCGCGCTCGTCCTCGACCGGTACCTGGAGAAGTTTCCCGCCGACTCCGACGCGTGGCGGCTGCGCGGGTGGGCGCGCCTGAACGCCGAGAATCCGGCCGGGGCCGAGGCGGACCTCGGCGTCGCGGCGCGCTACGCGCCCGCCGATCCCGGCCCGAAGCTCGCCCGAGCCTGGGTGCGCCATCGCCGGGGCGACGCGTCGGGCGCGGATTCGGATCTCGAGGAGGCGCGGATCCTGGCGCCCGACCGGGCGGCGCCCCTGCTCGTGAAGGGCCGGATCCTCCTCGATCGCGGCGCCTTCGCCGGCGCGGTCGAGGCGTTCGCCGCGGCGGCCGCGTCGGAGCCCTCCTCGGCGCTGGCGCCTGCCGGCGGGGGTCTCGCGCGCGTCCGGAAAGGCGAGACCGAGGAAGCGCTGCCCCTCTTCAAGCGGGCCGCGGAGCTGGAGCCCCGCGACGTGTGGCCCCTGCTGCTCCGGGCCCGGGCCCTGGAGACCCTGGACCGGGGAGACGAGGCTCTCGCGGCCTCGGAGGCCGCGGTCCAGCTCGCCTCGGAGGCCGCCCCGGCCTACGAACAGCGCGGCCGCGTGCTCTTCCGGCTGGGCCGGTGGGCCGAGACCGTCCGGGATTTCGAGAAGGCCGTCAGCCTCGACGCCGGGTGCGGCGGCCGCCTCGAGGCCGACATGCGCGTCGCCCGGGACCGCATGAACGGCAAGCCCTGATCGACCGCCTCCCCCGCGGACCCGCGTCCGCCCCCTCCGGAGATGCAACTTTACTAATTAACGAATTGTTAAATATGTAATGGATCGGCGCGGGGGTGCGGGCGGGGGCTATTTCCTCCGGGACTCGGTGAGGGCCTTGACCTTCGGGTCGGTGACCGCCTCGGTCACGGCCTCCTCCGCCTGGCGCGTTCCCTGGGCCGCCAGCGCCAGGACGGCCGCGGCGCGGGTCTCGGCCGCGTACCCCTTCACGAGGCCGAAGAGTTTCGGGCGGGTCTGCGCGATCTTCGTCAGCAGGCCGACGACGGCGGGATTCGGGACCTCCCGGAAGAACTCCGCGCAGAGGATCATGAGCCGCTCGTCCTGCGCCCCCTCGAGGATGCGGCCGATCTCCGCCTTGACCGCCTCGAGCTTCATCCGCGTGGCGGCCTCGATGCCGGCGTCGCGGAGGTCCCGGGCCGGGCTCGCCAGGAGCCGCCGGACGATCCCCGAGGCGACCGACCGGGGCCACTGCTCCCCCGACTTGAGGATGACCCCCCGGATGTCTGGTCCCGCCTTCTCCGCCAGCGTGGCGATGTGCGCCGCGACCGAGCCCGTCAGGAGCGGCTCGATCACCATGAGCACCCGGGCGAGCCGCTGCGGTTCCCCGTCGGGCGGAAGCAGGCGGATGATCTCGGGCGAGAGACGCTCCGACGCCGGAGCGAGCGAGAGCGAAATCGCGCGCCGCACCTGCAGGTCCGACTCCTCGGCCAGGATCTCGACGAGCTTCTCCACGGTCGGGCCGCCGACCGAGAGCAGGATCGTGATGGCCGCATTGCGGTCGTCCTCGGCCGGCTTCCGGACCGCGGCGCAGATCGCGTCGTAGGCCTGCGACTGGGGGATGAGCTGGAGCGCCGATTCGCAGACCGCCGCCACCTCGGGCGGCGTGGCCGGGGAGTCCGCGCGCCTCCGCAGGGTCCGCCCCGCGATCTCCGCCAGCTCTCCGAGGCAGCCCGACGCCGCCGCGGCCGGGATCCAGACGGGCAGGAGGTTCACGGCGGCCCGCACGTGCAGGGGTTCCGTATCCTCCGACAGGCGCATCTTGAGCGACGCCGCGGAACGCATGACGGCCAGCTTGCGCGTCCCGGGGGAGGCGAACGCGATCGACCGCGTCAGCAGGTTGAACGCCCGCGTGCGGTGCGAGAGGCTCGGGTGGTGGAAGTGGGTGCCGAGCCGGTCCACGAGCTGCTCCGCCAGCATCCGCCCCGCGCCGTACGCCAGCGCCTCGACGAGGAGCGGGAACTGCCGCTCGAGGTCCGGGGTGAGGAATTCCTCGTCCGTCTTGGAGAGGTGCTCCTTCGCCCGCAATTCCGAGCGGACCGCCTTCGGCGGGGGATGGAGCGCCGCCCCCCCACCCTCCTCGGTCGCCCGCTCGTAGGCGCGCGAGCCGAACGCGACGTGGGTGAACTGGGTGATCAGGCGCTCTCCCGTCCCCGGCTGGAGCGCCTCCTCGGACGTCAGCGAAAAATAGCTGATGAGCGCGCGGACCTCGTCCTCCATCAGGCCGCGCCAGACCGAGATGCTCTGGATCTTGCGCTGCTCGATCTCCTTGGTGAAGAACACCCCGGCATCGGAGAAGAACTTCCGGTCCGCCGGCTGCCCGTTGAGGACGAGCTCCCCCTCCGCCGTCCCGATCGTCACCGCCGGCACCTTGCGGAGGAGCTCGAGGAACGTGCGGACGCTCTGCCCCGTCGTCTCCTCCACGAGCGAGTGGCCCGGGGGATACCGTTTCAAGTTGTCCACCGCGGCCTTCACGAACCGGAGCGCGTCGCGGACCGCCCCGATGTCCTCGGGCGGCACGGGGATGTCGCCGTGCTGGACGCGCGTCCGCCGGACCGTCTCGCGCGCCTGGTACGCCTTCTGGACGATGTCGATCGCCCCCATCGCCTCGCGCGCCAGGAACCGGTCCCAGAAATCGGGCGACACGCGTGTGCGGTCGAAGGGCTCCGCGAACGTGCGGACGAGCGTCTCGATCCGCGGGAACTCGAACGTGTTGAGGATCGTGACGGACTCGATGAGGCGTTCCTCGATGAGGCGCGCGAAGTCCGCGGCCACCGGGGCGTCGGTCACGACGCCGTTGATCGCGGGGCCGTTCGTGGTCACCGCGAAGGTGAGGCCGGGTCCGCCCGTGAGCAGCGCCTCGAGCGATCCCCGCAGTTGGGCGAGGAACGTCGTGCCCACCTGGCTCCACTGCGGATAAAGCCTCCCGATCTTGACGGCCGCCATGAAGTGGCGCATGAGGGCGAGGGCCTGGTCGGTGGCCGAGGCCGCGAGGGCCGTCGTGATCTGGGGAAGCGAGGGCCGGCGCGTCCCGGGTTTCTGGGGAGGCTGGATGAGCGCGGCCCGCTTCTGGGCGATCTGGTCGAACTGCTTGGCCTTGCTCTCCTGCCCCGCGCGGCCGTAGTGGAACGCGATCTCGTCGGCGATGTGGTCGACGTCGCCGCCGTACCGCGCCTCCTGCACCACGCCGACGCGGCCGTGGATCTCCTTCCGCTCCGTGGCGTCCGAGGTCTGCAGCCGGGCCCGGCGCGCGTGGGCCGCGGGGAACGACAGGAGATCCTGTCCCGCTTCCGAGGGCAGCAGCAGGCGGGACCGCCGGACCTCGTCGATGAGGTCCAGCATCTCCATGTCCCCCTCGCCGAGCACTTCCTGCAGGAGCTCGGGGTCGACGCGCGTGCCGATCACCGCGGCGCGCGTCAGGAGCGAATTGGCCCCGGAGGGCAGCGCCTCGGCGACGGCGCGCATGGCGCCGGCCAGATCGCGCGACAGGTCGGCGGGCGTCAGTTCGGAGAGCGACCAGCGGCCCCCCGCCAGCTTCAGCCGCCCCCGGAGGAGGAGCGACCGGATCGTCTCCTCGATGTAGAGCGGATTCCCCTGGGCGGCCACGACGAGCCGCGCGATGGATTCATTGCTGACCTCGGCGTCCGGCAGGATGCCGCGGATCATCTGCCGCAGGTCTTCGGCCGGGAGCGCGAGCAGGTTGATCCGGGACGCCCCGGGCCCGAAGTCGTGCCAGAAGGTCCCCGAGGGCATCAGCTCCATCTCGGGGGCGGTCCGGTCGGTGCCGGCGACGACGAGGATGGGGAGCTTCCGGCTGATCGCGGCGCGGTACACCTCGAACGTGGCCGAGTCGCCGAACTCCACCTCGTCGGCCAGGACGAGCAGCGGGCCGATCCGGGACAGCTCTTCGAACAGGGCCCCGAAGGCCTCGAAGATCATTTTCCCGACGGCGGCCGCCTCGGTCCCCCCCGTCGTCCACTCCGGCGGCAGGTCGCGGAGGACCACGGCGAGCGCCGCGCGATGGGCCGCGCTGATGCGTTGCATCGCCTGGAGGACCTTGTCGCGGTCCGAGGACATCAGCGTTTCGATCTGCTCGGCGAGGGTCGAGTAGGGGGCGGTCGCGCGCGACTCCTGGCAGGTCGCGACGAGGACGATGTACTTCTCCGCCCGCGCCCACACCCCGAGTTCCTGGATGAGGCGCGACTTGCCGACGCCGGCGCCGCCCGTGACGGTCGCGACGGCCGGCCCCACGTTGCGGACGTCCGTGGCCAGCTGGCGCAGGCGGGACTGCTCCGCGACGCGGCCGATGTGGATCGGACACGGGAGCCCGCGGAAAATGCCGATCTCGGCGAGCGCGGCGGGGTCGAGCCGGCCCGCCACCGCGATGCGGTTCCGGCCCAGCTGCTTGGCGACGAGCAGCGCCCGCTCGGCCGATTCGATCACGCCCGCCGGGGACTTGCCGTCCATGGGATAGGTCGCGACCGCGGCGCTGGCCGTCAGCGGGATGTAGCGCGTGCCCGACATGAAGGGCTTGCGGTCGACGGCGGAGCGGAGGGTCTCGGCCGCCGCGGCGCCCTTGTCGCGATCCGCCTCGGGCACGAGCATGCCGAAGGCGTCGCCGCCGTACCGGAACAGGAGGGCCTCCGCCCCGGACCCCTCGCGAAGACGCGCGGCGATGTCTTTCAGGAGCGCGTCGATCTGCGGTCGATCGAGGCCTTCGACGGAGGCGCGGAAGCCGTCCAGATCGATGAGGACGAGGGCGCCCGTGTGGGCCGGCATGCGATCGCGGAGGGCCGAGAGCAGGCCGCGCCGGTTGCCCAGCCCGGTCGCCGCGTCCTGCAGGGAGAGATCGCCCATGAAAACCCGGATTATACGATGGCCTCTCGGACCCGCCGCGGATTTCCCGGCCCGGAGATCGTCATTTCTCCAGGTCGAGCTGCCGGAGGTATTCGGCGGCCGGTCCGGCGAATTGCGTTCCCTGGAGGCTGTTGAACAGGTCGCGCGCCAGCCCCTTCGTGTTGGCCGACAGGGCGTAGAGGGCCATCGCGTACTTGTTCCCCGCCGAATTGAGGAGCTTCCACTCCTTCGCCATCTCGTGCACGCCCGTCGGCCCGAAGCGCGACCACGGCGCGTTGTCGGGCAGCTGCTGGCCGATGACGAACGTGACGCTGTCCGCCCGCGCCCGCTGCAGCGTGACGTTCCTCGCCGACTGCGATCCGATGGTCAGCCGCCAGATGAAGGGGTTCTTCTGCTCGATGTAGTCCATGAGCTGCTGCTTGAAGGAGGCGATCTGGTCCCGGCGCCGGACGACCTCGCTGAGCTCCGGCCGTTTCAGGACCTCGGGGCCGAGCTTGTCGACCTCCTCCGGCCGGAATTCCGCGAGGAATTTCAAGGCGGTCTGTTCCGGGGAGTCGACGTCGTACGAGCCGCGGAATTTGGAGTAGAAAATCAGGGTGGCCGAGGCCGCCAGGAGCATCATGAACGCCATCAGCAGGATCGGGACCAGCCGGCCCTTGCGGGCCCCCAGCGAATCGGCGATCGACTGAAGCTCCGTCTGGAGCGTGGGGCTCCCCGTGGCCTTGGGAAGCGACCGCT